>ERZ1026860.178-NODE-178-length-48823-cov-5.702879_pt1 | contig 48823 bp, 42 predicted proteins | sample MGYA00380160_ERZ1026860 | MGnify/ENA primary metagenome ERZ1026860 (study PRJEB33269, sample SAMEA4719796) | human gut metagenome | biome: human-associated habitat; feature: organic feature; material: feces | place: Cameroon | collected 2013-10 ... | reverse complement strand
CGGTTTTTGATATATACCCTTACGGGCGCACGTAAAGCTCCGTCATGCTGTTGGAAACCGGCGTACCCGTGGCAAACACGGTTCCCCGGCCTCCCGTCAGTTCGTCCAGATAGCGGCATTTGAGGTACATGTCGCTGGACTTCTGCGCGTCGGTGGTGGAAAGCCCGGCCACGTTGCGCATTTTGGTGTACAGGAACAAGTTTTTGTAATTATGCGCCTCGTCCACATACAGCCTGTCCACGCCCAGTTCCTCGAAGGTGATCACATCGTCTTTCCGGGCTGCATCGGTGAGCTTTTTAAGCTTTGAAGTCAGCTGCTTTCTGCTGCGTTCCAGCTGCTTAATGGTGAACCGTTCCGCGTGGGCGAGCTTCAGCTCCTCAATGCCCTCTTGGATTTCGGCGATTTGCTCCTGAAGCAATCGCTCCTGACGCTCTACGGAAATGGGGATTCTCTCAAACTGGCTGTGCCCGATGATGACCGCGTCATAATCGCCCGTGGCGATGCGGGCGCAGAATTTTTTGCGGTTGCGGGTCTCAAAGTCTTTTCGCGTTGCCACAAGGATGTTGGCCGAAGGGTAGAGCCGCAGGAATTCCGAGGCCCATTGTTCGGTGAGATGGTTGGGGACGACGAACATGGCCTTTTGGCAGAGGCCAAGGCGCTTGCTCTCCATGCAGGCGGCGACCATTTCAAAGGTTTTGCCCGCGCCCACCTCGTGCGCCAGCAGGGTATTCCCTCCGTACAGGATATGGGCAATGGCGTCCCGCTGGTGCGGGCGCAAGGTGATTTCTGGGTTCATGCCGCTAAAGGTGATGTGCTGCCCGTTATACTCGCGGGGGCGGTTGGAGTTGAATAGCTCGTTATACCGCGCCACCAGCTCCTGCCGCCTTGTCGCGTCCCGCCAAATCCAATCCCTGAAACCGTCTTTGATCAACTGCTGCTTTTGTTGGGCAAGCGTTGTTTCCTTGGGATTTAGGACGCGCCTTTCATTGCCGTCCGGGTCGCGCACCGTGTCATAGATGCGCGCATCCCGCAGATTGAGCGAATCCTCCAGGATTTCATACGCGCTGACCCGGCTTGTTCCGTAGGTGGCATGGGCGGCCACGTTGTTGTAGGGAACGGTTCCCTTGTTGGCAATGTTCCATTCGGCGGTGGCAGTCGAGAAATTCACCCTGAGCCTGTACCGAGCCTGCATGGGCGGCTCCAAAAACTCGGTCATAAACTGTTGGATGTAGCGCGGTTCGATCCATGTTGCGCCAAGCCTGACTTCGATCTCGGAAGCGTCCAATTCCTTGGGCATGGCCTGCTCCAAAGCCGCCACGTTGGGCGTGAAGGCTTCATCGCGCTCTGCGGCCTGCCGTGCCAGCGACAGCTTGGAGCGGACGTTGCCGGACAGGTATTCGTCCGCAGGGGCATAGCGCGGCTCATTCCCTGCGGATTCCGGCAGACGGAAGATAACGCCGCGAAGCTCGGAGGCAAGCGTTTCCTCGGTTTTTCCTGATACCTCGGCCATGTACGCCATGTCTACGCAAGCCTTTTCCGCAATGGAAAGGGCCAACGCCTCCGAGGCGGTATCCACATGCTCCACGGCCTGCGCGGGGCGAATGGTGCGCCTGGTGAACATGTCCGCTTTGCGCTCCAACTGACCGTTTTCGTCAATGATTTCAAGGGAACACAATAAGTAGTAGGAACTGTCGGAAGAAAAGGCGTTGGCGTTTCCCCGGCTGTTGAGAAGCCCGTGCTTCGCGGTATAAGCGTCATAGAGGGCGCTCAGCCGCGCCTGCGTGCGCTGGATGATCTCGTCCGGCGCGCCGTCCATCTGCTGGTCGATCAGCTCCCGCACGCAATCCCGCAGCCGCACCATGCCCTTGACGCGCTCGGTGGCGGTGGCGTTCAGATTGGGCTTGACCATGACGGAGTTCTCCCGGTAATAAACCTCGCCGTCTACCACGGTATACGAATAGTTTTTCACATCCGGGTCGGCGGGGATAGAGGTGTCAACCGTTTCGCCCTCGCCCAGGTCGGACAGATCAACCGGCGTAAGCTGGCCATATATGTTTTGCATGGCGTTGGCAAGCTGCCCGCCCAGCTCCGCGCCCTCCACGGGCAGGCAGGCGGTTTCCTTCCGGTTGCCGTACATGCTGTCATCCCAGGCCATTTTGCCCAGCACCATTTCAGGATGCTCCGCAAAATAGTTGTTGATGGGGATGCCGTCCTCCGTCATGCCCAGGTGAACCCAATCCAGCTCGATGTCGATGGGATGCTCCCGCTTTTGGAGGAACAGGATATCCGATGTGACCTCCGTCCCCGCGTTGGCCTTGAAAGCGTTGTTGGGCAGGCGCACCGCACCCAGCAGCTCGGCGCGCTGAGCCAGATACTTTCGCACGTCGGGGCTTTGCTTGTCCATCGTCCCCTTGGACGTGATAAAAGCAATAACGCCGCCCGGACGCACCTGGTCGATGGCTTTGGCGAAGAAGTAGTCGTGGATGTTGAAATTGAGCTTGTCATACGGCCTGTCCTGCACCTTGTAGTTTCCAAAGGGTACGTTGCCCACGGCAAGGTCGTAGAAGTCGCGGCGGTCGGTGGTTTCAAAGCCCACAACGGCGATATCCGCATGGGGGTAGAGTCGTTGCGCGATGCGGCCTGTGATGCTGTCCAGCTCTGTGCCGTACAGGTGACTGCCCGCCATGCTTTCGGGCAGCAGGCCGAAGAAATTGCCCACGCCGCAGGCCGGTTCAAGGATGTTTCCCGTCCTGAAGCCCATACGCTCCACCGTGTCATAGATCGCCCTGATGACCGTGGGGCTGGTGTAATGCGCGTTGAGCGTGGAGGCGCGCGCGGAGGCGTATTCGTCCTCCGTGAGCAGGTCTTTCAGCTCCGCATACTCCTTTGACCAGCCTGCATTCTGCTCGTCAAACACCTGCGGAATGCCGCCCCAGCCCACATAGCGGGACAGGGTTTGCTGCTCATCAGGCGTGGCGTAGCGGTTTTCCGCTTCAATGGCTTGCAGCGTGCGGATGGCGGCGACGTTACAGGCGTATTTTGTTTTTGCGCCGCCTGCGCCAAGGTCATCGTCCATGATGCGGAAGTTTTGGGGCGCGGGTTGGGATGGAGCCGTATGCTCCGGCTCGCCCACATGGATTTGGTTGACGACTACATCAAAGGGCAGATGGTTCGGCTCCGCAGGGTATACGGCTACGGCTTCTTCCCACGTTCGCGGTGGCGTGGGTGTGGCGGTTTCGTCAGGGGTTGGCGCTTCCTTGCCGCTGGCCGGTGCCGGGGAACCGGCTTCCTGATGGGACTGCTCCATTACGCCTTGCGCGTCATGGCTTTCAGCCACCGCCACGCTTCGGTCAACATATAAAGCGCCGCCATCCGGCGTGGAAAGCGCGTCAATGATCGCCTGATTGCGCGGGTCAAGGCGCAGGAGGTTTTCAAAGTTTTCTTTGCTCTCCGCGCGGAAGATGGGATAGGCCAGCGCATGATCCAGAAGTTGAACGCTGCTCTCCCTGATTTCGGTAATCTCAAAGGGTGTGTTGTCCAGATATACCGTATCGCCCACGCGGTAGGGCGGTTGAGCCTGCTTGGGAGAAGGGGCTGGTTTGGGGGAAGGGCGTGCTTCGGGAGAAAGAGTCCTTTCAGAAGAACCCGCTTCCTCCGTTGCCATGCCAACAGGCGGCGTTTGTGCAGCGGCTTCCTTTACTTTTTCATCAACCGTTCGCCGCAGTTCCTCCAGATAGCTTTGCGCCTGCCACTCGCTGTCAAATGCCTCGGTCACGCCTTCGCCGTCCACATAATAGCCGTTGTGCAGGTCGTCCCAAATGCCGTAGGCAATTTTCGGTCCTCTGTCCAGCTCGACCACATGAAAGCGCTCGTTTGCTTCCATGCTGGTGTCAGCGGCGAAACGCTCCACATCCGCTTCAACCTGTTGGATGAACGGGTCTTGCGCCAACTTCGCAGGGTCAACCACCTTGCCGTCCACAATACCGCGCTCCGCAAGCCGTTCCCGGATGGCGATGGGGTCGATGTTTTCCAGCGCGTCCTGTTCGTCCTCCGTGAAGAATTGCTCCGCCGCAATCAGGTCAAGAAGGGGTTCCCGCACCTCATCCCACGGCAGGTCAATCGAGCCATGCGCCGTATTGACCGGGAACGCGGGCATGTCGTCGCCGTATTCCTCCCGAAGTACAGCGGGCGCGTCATCGTAAGCAACCCCTTCGCGCAAGCGGCGAACAACGGCGCGCTTGCTGTCCATGTCGCCGTTCCACTCCTGAATGGCAAAGCGTATATCCTCCTTCGTGATGGCTGCGCGGCTTGGAACCGCCTTTTCTTTCTCCGGCAAGTACCTCCTCTGCGCGATCAGGGCGTCGATGCGCCGGGCGACCTCCGGCCATTTCAGCAGCACATCCGCGCATCCCGGTTTTTGCAGGCGTATGCCTTTGGCGTCATGTTCTTCATGGCTTCCCGAAACGCCCGAAAGCGCATGGGAATGACCTCCTATCCCGTATTCATTTTTAAGAAAATCCGCCTTTTCCTTATCCGTATGGGCTTGCGAGAAGAACGAGGCGATGCGGCTTCTCCCGTTCTCTATGCCGCTTCCGCGGGCAAGCTCAGCATCTGTTTCATCCCGTGTGATAAATCCCTGCAAAGCGGAAGATTCCAGCAGCGTGGATTCGTATTCCTTTCGCGGCCAATCCAGCTCGCCCAACCGTTCCAGCAGTCGCACCGGCTGATGATTCCGATACGAAAGCAGGTTGGGGTTTTGTGAATAGCCCTGCGCCAAAGCCTCCATTTCTTTCTTCAACGTATGGCGAAACTCCGCTTGCTCCAACGCGCCTCCCAGCTTTTCCACGCCCTCTGGGAAGCCGATTTCGTTGTATGCGTCCAGCGTTTGCAGGAAGCCGGGTTTTCTACCTTCCTCGCTGAAATCCCTGCGGAGATACAACAGATCTTGCGCCAGCACCCTGCGCTCCTGCTGACCGGCCATGTATAACTCGTCCATGGTGGCGTACTCGCCGCGATCCAACAGCGCGTCGATGCGCCGCACAGCCTCGACCCATGGAATGACCTGTGCGGAAGGGTTGAACCGCGCGGCGTCGCTGCGGGCAAGGCGGATACCGTCCGCGTCAAACCAGGCGGCCACTCGGCCCTTGGGGGTCAGGAAGCCTTTGCCGCCGCTGTATTCAGACTGCAAAAACGCCGCCAGTTCCGCTTTGGACTTGTCCTTGGAAAACTCCGTAGCGATTCGCATCCGGCTTCCGTCCTGATTGCTGCCGCTTTGCAAAACATGCTCGAACTCCTCCACGGAGAACTTTTGGGCAGCAAAAAGAAGAGCGGAGGGCGTGATGCTCTCCGCTCGGTCAATTTGCGCGATTTGCGTGGCTTCCGTGGGGAAGAAGGATAGCTGGGTTGCCTGCTGCTGGCTGGAGGTTGAAGCGGTTTGCGTGAGTTCAGATGCCTGTTCGGGTTTGGATGGTTGCCGTGAAGCAGCCGCGTCATGACGCTCTCCTCGTTCCGCTTCAACCGTTTCCGGTGCTAGGCGTGAATCAACTCCGTCAGAATGATTTCCTCGGCCTGCGCTTTCAGATTGTTCATCAGGCCGACCCACTTCATCGGGTCTGCGGCTTTCAGCGCTTCGGTCACGCCCGCCGCTTTCGCCATGTCGGGCATCATCTGCTCCAACCGGCTGTTCGCCGCGTCCTCGATCTCCAGCAGGTGCGGAAACAGCTTGCCGGTCACGACCAGTGAATTGAACAATATTGGACGGTGTTCCTTCAGGAACGTCCGGCGCATCCTGCCGTACTTGCCGATGGGACGCTCCGTTTGCTCCGTGGTCAGGTAGGGAATCAGGTAGTCCCCGTTCCGCTTGTAGCTCAGCTCGCTCATTTTCCATGCTCCTTTCATAGTTGCGGACGCTGATTTCAATGGCGCGCAGGACTTCCTCGCTCATTTCGCTGACGGCGGTTCCAAGGGTCGCCGTGGCTTCCGGGGTATTCCAGTCGAAGATGGGAAGGAAGTCCTCGTGGATGAAGCGTTCGTTGGGGCTTAGCCCGCACCGGCTGAGCAGCGCGTATTCCAGGCTGACGGAGACTGCCTTGCGGAAGGAAGCCCCGACGTTAAATTCATCATAGCCTTCCAGATAACTGCCGTCAACGATGTCGAGAATCTCCCCCTGATGGTCGATCCAGTAAACCTGTGAAAGCTCCGACGCGATGGCGTGAAGCTGCCGCTCCAAGCCTTCGGAGGCGGGAACGTCGTAGCCGTTTTCCAGCGCGTTCATGGCTGCGGGGGTGTTTTGCTCGGTCAACTCCCACAGGAAGGGGCGGCGGGAATTTTCCCTGCCGCCTGTATCCGCGATGTCAAACACATAACGCAGCTTTGGCATATCGCTCGCGGTGTCGATGAGAGCGATGCCCCTGGAGCCCCGGCGTACATACCGCCGCATGGCCTTATTCCAAATTTCATATTCAGCGCAGGCGGTGGCTTCCGGGCGCTGGGCGTAAATCATGAGCTGCTCATGATAGGGGTATTTGTACAAACGGGCGGCGGTTTGGAGGAAGCCCGTCCATTCCTGATGGCTATGGGTGATGCGCCCCGCGGTTTCCTCCGCGAGTTGGGCGTAGGCTGCGAGCTTAGCAGTGGGCATAGCGTCACCTTCCTTTCAGCGTCAGCATGACCGGGTTGAGATCAAGGGCGGCAAAGTCCTCGTCCGTGATGCTTTGGAGCTTTTGAATCACCACGACGGCCAGATCGCGAAGCTCGGTTTCATCGTCGGACAGGAAGCCCAGCATATTGCCCAGTTCTTCCATAAGACCGAGGCGCGCGCCGGGGTTAAAGATGACCATGAGGTTGATTTCGGGGGTTGTAAACATAGGCTTTCTATCCTTTCATCCGTTGTTTGGTTCACGCAGAGTTACCGTTCCATACCCGCGCCTCTTGCCGGCGTTTTCTTCGCCTGTTCCTGCTTGGGCCGCTTGGCTTTCAGACGCTCCAAAAAAGATGGCTTTTCTGTCTTATCCTCAAGGGCGGGTGCTTTGCCGTTGTTGAGGATGCCGTCGATCATGCCGTAATCGTCCTCCATGGACATTTCCGCGTTTTTAAGCGGATTGTCCGGCAAAAACGACGGGAGTTCAGCAAACCCAAAGCGGTCAACATAGTGGCAAGTGACCATGCCGTTTTGCTTGAGAGCGATTACATCGCTCATGGAAAGGCTATGCCCCATGAAATCCTTGGGATGGTCAATGTTGAATTGCTCGTACAGCGATTCCAGCAGCGCGTTTTGTGAAAAGTCGGCCTTTTCGGGCAGGGGCGCGGTATAAACCAGCTTGTAGTTGGCGCGGTTTACCTCAAAGCCCGCCGCTTGAATGCGTTCCAGCGGTTCAAAGCGCAGGTCGCGGGTTTCTTTCCCGTCTTTGAGCTGATAGATGGCGTATGCGTCGGCAGGATGATCGAGGAAACCGTTTTCCGATGTCCTTTCATTTTCGGTCACAGCGCTCTTTGACGCATACCCAATGTCCGGCTTTTTTCGGTTTTGTTTTTGTTGCAAAAGGGGAACGGCTTCGCCGCGCATGGTATAGTTCTCTATCCGCGCGGCGGGCGTGTGCCAGCCGAACATGCCGCCCGCCAGCATCGCGGCCTCCTGCTGGGGGTACACACCCCTGCGTTGGTTCAGGTCATCCGCCAGCTTACGGTTCTCCCTTGTATTGGCGGTGGAATACGGCAAAACGGTATATCCCTTGCTTCCCCGCTCGATGCGGATCAGCTCGCCGGTGGAGGGCAAGGTACTGAAGCACATGTCCGGCAAGGCGAGGGGCTTTTCCGGCGCGTAGGCCGTACCGTTTCGCTCCATGCACTCGGCAAACTCACAGATGTGAAAAACATTGCTGCCTACCTGCGTGTGGTATTCGTCCAGATACTTGCATGAGCGCGTCACGGTTTCACCGTCCGAGAAGGTGAGGGTGATCTTGTCCCCGTCGGGGATGGTGAACAGGGTGCGGTAATCGCTATCAATAAAGCGGATGGTTTTCTTCTCGTTATCCATTTCAGTTTTCCTCCCATATGTTTATTTTTTGCAGCATCCGTGCTTGCTCAGCGCCTGCGGGTCAAATTCCAGTTGAAAATGAACGTACTGCTCTCCCGTATCGTTTAGCACGATGGTCGCGTCATAGGCGCTGCCCGTCTTTTCGGAATACAGTCCCTTCATATGCACGTGCCCCTCCTTGAGCAGCACGGCGGCAATTTCGACGGTCAGTTCCTTGTGTTTGGCGGTGAAAAAGCGGTCGTTCTTCCATAGCGCGAAGCGGCATTCCCTGTTGGCGCAGACAAAGCCCTTTCTGTTCTCCATGACCGCCGCGCCGCAGCGCGGGCATACGCCTATGGCTTTTCGTTCGTCCGCAAACAGCATATAGCCGTCCTTGACGGGATGGGTGGTGGCGACCAGCTCGCGTACCATGCCCGTGATTTCTTCCATGAAGCCGCTTGCCGCCAACTCGCCCCGCTCCACGCGCTTGAGCTTTTGTTCCCACTCGGCGGTCAGCGCTGGGGATTGGATTTCCTCCGGCAGCGCCGTAATCAGGGAAACGCCCTTCCCCGTAGGCAGGAGAAAGACGTTTTGCTTGCTTTTTTTCCGCTCGATGAAGCCAACCTTCACAAGCTTTTCAATGATTCCCGCGCGGGTGGCGGGCGTGCCAAGACCCTTGCGTTCGGTATTGTCGGGCATCTGCTCCGCGCCCGCCGTTTCCATGGCCGCCAGAAGCGTGGCCTCGGTGTAGCGCTTGGGCGGCGTGGTTTTCCCTTCCCGAACGGATGCGGTTAGGGGCAGGAAGGTCATTTTTTCGTTGAGGGCTGGAAGCAAATGCTCTTCCTCGTTTTCCTTCGCTTCCGGCCTGTTTCCAAGCGCGGAGTGAAGGGCCTGCTCCAGCGCCTTCCAGCCTTGCTCTATGCTTTGCCTGCCTTTGGCTGTGAAACGGACGCTCTCGCATTCCAGCGCCACGTTGGTTTCCAGCGTGCGGCAGGGCTGGCCAACGGCGCAGAGCAGACGCGCCATGAGCAGCGTGAGGACGCTGCGCTCGCCCGCAGGCAGGGAATCCATGTCCGCGCCCTGTACGCTTACGGTGGGCAGAATGGCATGATGGTCGCTGACCTTTCCGTTGTCGATAATTCTCCGGATATCGCGGACGATGGAAAGACCTTTGGCAAAGGGCAGCGCCTTTGCGGTGATTTCGGCCAGCTTGCGGGCGCTGCCCTCCATATCCTCCGTCAGATAGCGGCTGTCCGTGCGGGGGTAGGTGGCAAGACGCTTTTCATACAGCGCTTGGGCGTAGTCCAGGGTTTGCTGGGCAGTGTAGCCCAGCAGCCGGTTGGCGTCGCGCTGGAGCGCGGTCAAGTCGTAAAGCTTGGGCGGGTTTTCTGCTTTCTCTCTGGTTTTCAGGGCTACGATGTGCGCCTCCCTGTTGTTGCACAGGGTCGCGATGCGCTCCGCTTCCGCACGGTCGGTCAGGCGTTCGCTCATGGCGGTCATCACGCCGCATTCCAAAGCGACATGATAAAAAGGCGTTGGCCGGAACGCGGCGATTTGCGCCTCGCGCTCTACAAGCAATGCCAAAGTCGGGGTCATGACGCGGCCGATGTGGAGCGTTTGCCCATACAGCAAGGAGAAATGCCGCGTGGCGTTGATGCCCACCAGCCAGTCCGCCTGCGCGCGGCAAAGGGCGGCCTGATACAGCGCGTCATATTCGCTGGCGGGCTTCAGGCGCTCGAAGCCCTCGCGGATGGCGCTGTCCTCCATGGAGGAAATCCACAGGCGTTGAACGGGTTTCTTGCAGCCCGCCAGCAGATATACGAGGCGAAAAATCAGCTCGCCCTCGCGCCCCGCGTCCGTGGCGCAGATCAGGCTTTCCACGCGCGGGTCTTGCATGAGCTGTTTCAGAATCGTAAATTGCTGTTTGGTTCCTTCGCTGATTTTGTACTGCCATGGGTCGGGCAGGATGGGCAAATCCTCCTTGCGCCACTTGGCGTAGCTTTCGTCATAGCTGGCCGCGGGAGCCAGTTCGACCAGATGGCCGACGCACCAGGACACGAGATAGCCGTTCCCTTCCAGATAGCCGTTTTTCTTTTGCGTCGCGCCGAGAATAGCGGAGATGGCGCGGGAAACCGAAGGTTTTTCGCTAACGATCAATTTCATGGGTATGAACCTCCTGATTCTTTCATTAAAAGCATGAGCGGGTAAAAACGTATTGCTATTTGTTATACTTTTGGATATAATATGATCGAAAGGATGGTGAAGAACCATGGCGGCAAAGACAGCGAATGTGCTGGCGCGCGTCGAGCCGGACGTGAAAGAGAAGGCGGAAAGCATCATGTCGCAGTTGGGTGTACCCGTTTCCGTGGTGATCAACATGCTTTATAAGCAGATCATCATGACAAGAAGCATTCCATTTTCTTTGGCCATGCCCGGCGGTCCGCTTGCACGCGATGAAATGGATGACGCTACGTTCAACGCAATGATGCAAACCGGGTTGGAACAGGCCAAAGCTAACCGTTCTCGTCCGGTGGCAGAGGTGTTTTCAGAGCTAAGACAGGAACTCATGTAAGATGGAAAGCGTTTATCAGGTTCAAATTACGGAACAGGCAAAGCAACAAATTCGAGAGATTGCTCGCTATATTGCGTTGGAATTGAAAGACCCGGATGCCGCGCTGCGCCTGTTCGATGAGCTGGAAAGCTCCATATCTTCGCTATCTCGTTTGCCGGGCAGAATTGTTTTGACGGACGAGGAGCCATGGAGAAGCCAGGGGCTACACAGGATGCCAGTCAAACACTATCTGGTCTATTTTTGGATTAACGAGTCCGAGCATATAGTGCATGTTACGGCTGTCATTTATCACAGGCGTGATCAAAAGAGGCAGTTGTCAAAAATGGAGATGAAATAGCATTTACAGCAGATGGGGGCGGGAGGATATGATCTCCCGCCCCGTGCTCATCATCTTTTTCTTTGATTGTAAGAGGATTTGCGCCGATGCTCTTTCTTTTTGCCCGTCATAATATACACAGCAACCAGCGCCCCAGCCACCACCAATGCCGCGCCCGCCCACATCACGGGCGTCATCGCGATATCCACGCCGGTCTGGATACCTGGGTAGTTGACGAGCCTGTACATTTCCTCCGGCACGGTATAAGCATCGTCTATCACCAGCCGGATGACTTCCTCGCTTCGGATATACCCTTCCAGCGCTTCGGTTTCCCGGATGGTATATGAGCCGCCTCTAAGCTCGTTCACACGCACCACGCCATCCTCGCCGGATACCAGTTCGCGCAACACGTTCCCATCCGCATCCTCCAATGCGAATTTCACGCCGGAAAGCGGATGACTTTCGTTGTCCACCTTCAGGAAGGAGTAGTGGTTGGGGACGTTTACCACCGCTACGGTTTCCGTTGGATTGACATACTCTCCGTCCACAGTCAGCCGGATTTCGGTAACGCTGAGCAGATAACCGGGCAACGGCTGCGTTTCTACGATGGTGTAGTGACCATACGGAATCCTCTCAAACGTTACCATACCGTTTTCATCCGATACGGCGGTGAACAGCGCGGTTCCATCCTCTTGCAGCAGTCCAAATTCCACGCCTGCAAGCGGCTGTCCGTTTTCATCCTGCTTGCGCAAAGAGAAGCGGGTGTAATCGTCGCGAATGGAGGTGTCGCCCGTGACGTTGCCCTCCGCGTCCACCGTGAAGCGCATGACGGCTTCGTTCAGGGCATACCCGTCAGGGGCCAGGATTTCACGGAAGGTATAGCTGCCGGGCGTGACGGGGATGTTCGGCAACTGGCCATTCGCGTCGGTGCAGGCGCGATAGACGATTTCATCCGCACTGTTTTTGACCTCGATCAGCGCGCCGGGCAGGGGATTCTCCCCGGTGATGTCCGTCTTGGTGAGGGTGACGGTCGTGTAGATCAGCTCGTTATGAACGGTCAGGCTGGCGCGGATGACGTTAGCACCCGTCGCTTTGTTTGCGGGATCAAGGACGATATCAAACCGTTCGGACGTGAGCCGCCAGCCCTCCGGTGCGGCCAGTTCCCGAATGTAGTACCGGCCATGGGGATAGTTGCCGGAGAAGGTCAGGATGCCGTTCGCATCCGTTGCGCCCGTTGCCACCAGCGTATCGGCCATCAACGTGCCGCCAACGGCGTGAAAGTCCTGCGCGCTGTACAGACCGAATACAAACCCATCGCCGGGTGCGTTGGTGATGGTTTGCCACACCGTCCCATCCTCGCGGGTTTCGGTTTGAACGGCTTCCTTCACCTTTTCAACCGTGATTTCAGTAGCCAGATAATCGTTCCCGGCCTCCACAACCACCTCGACCACAGCGGTCTGGTTGTCCGCAAAAGCTAGCTCAACCTCGTACCGTTCGCTTGTAAGCACATACCCGGCGGGCGCTTGGACCTCTGCCAGATAGTATTTGCCCAATGGAAGCTCTTTGCTATGTACAAGCCCGTTCGCCGTGGTGGTCAGGGTTTCGACCAGTTCATCCGCGCCATACCAGAGCGTTCCGTCTTTCCCGACGACATCCCCGGCGGCGCGAAGCTCAAACACAGCGCCCGCCAGGTACGCCTCCTCATACACGGGCTTTTGGAGCACATTTCCGTAAACGTCCGTTTCGCTTTCAAACCCGGCAAGCTGCAAGCCTGTTTTTTCAAGAATGATCTTTCCCTTGACCGGCGTGTTGGGAATCTCCGCGACCACCTCGTACACCTCATCCGCGTCATCCCCCGCGCGGCCAATGAACACGCTCACCGGCTCCGTGGACAGTAGATACCCTTCGGGCGATTGGACTTCCTCGATGAAGTATTGCCCCCATGCGACGGTTTCTGGCAGCGTGACGGAGCCGGTATCGTCGGTCAGGAAGGTGTCTATCTCCATTTGCGTGGGATAGCTGACGGTCTGCGTTACGATGTTCCCCTCGCCGTCCTTGAGCTGAAAGGCCGTATTCGCAAGCGCGATAGGTTGGTTGGTTTCCGCGTCCATCTTTGCAATGTGCAACCGATACCGAACCGCCTGATTGTTGAGAATCAAAGAGGGCGGGTCCTGCAAATCCTCCGTACCGTCAATCATGAACTCAATGGGTTCCATGAACGCATGGCCTTCCGCGCCCACAACCTGGCGCAGCACATACACGCCATAGGGCAGGGCTTTGGTTTTGGCTTTGCCGTATCGGTTGGTTTTCAAATAATCCCGCTCAAACTCGCGGGCGTTTTCGTAGGAGCCCGCGCTTTTGATATACACTTCAAACTCCGCGCCCTGTTCCGGGGTTTCCACCACGCCCGAACCCACATGCTCCAGATTATCCCCAAGGAATTTCACGATGCCCAATACGCCATACAGGATTTTGTTGGTGACAAGGCCATCGTAGGTGATGACGGCCTCCGTGGACTGAAACGCCGCGGTTTGAGCGTCCACATAGAAGCGCCCGCTGCTTGGGCGATAGCCCACGGGTGGCGAAAGCTCCACGATCTCATACAGCCCCGGCCACAACTCGCCTGTGGTCACGGAAGCGTCTTCGCCGGAGGTCTTGACGGACGCGATTACTACATCCCCTTTGGCATGAAGCACGTTTCCCTGACGGTCGGTGATGTTCTCTCCCGCCAGCGCCTGAAACTCCGCGCCGGTCAATTCGCCGTCGCCTCGCGTGGAAATATCGGCGATGTCGCCCTCGTATTCCTCCGCGTCGCGCTTGTACAACTTCAGCCGAACCATGACGGGTTGGTTGGTCGCGGCCAGCTCCGTTGTTTCGTCCGATTTCACCGTTGCGTCCAGGGCGATTTCCTCAAAGACATAGCCCATGGTTTCGCCATGCTCCCGGACGATGTATTTTCCTTTGCGCAAAGGCTCTGAAATGGCGATACCGTCCTTGTCCGTTACCATCGTGGTGGCTAAGCCTGTGCCGTATTCGTCATTGTAGTAGATATCAAACCGCACGCCTTCGATGGGATTGCCATTCAGCCGGTCGGTTTTGGTCAGCCGGATGAAGCCCTTGGTGGGTTCATTCTCCACGGTGATCTCATAGGTCGCGCCGTTTTCGTATGCGTCGATTTCAATGGAGAAGTAGTTGTCCACGTAATGATCGGGGACTTTGGTTTCCTCCACGCGGTATTTGCCCCAGTCCAGCCAGCCGGTTTCCGCTGTTCCATCCGCACCGGTGGTGAGGACGGCCACCACATCGCCCACGCCAGCGCCGTTGTGGGAGGGCGGCGCGGACAGGCGCGTGACGGTAAACTCCGCTCCTGCCAGGGCTTCGCCGGTCAACTGGTCGCGTTTCACGATTCTGATTTTCCCCGTCATGATATCATTGGAAAACGCGACATTGGATGTGTTTCCCGCCGTGACGGTAATGCTCTGCGTGTTGGACACATTGAGCAGATACCCCTCCGGCGCGACTGCCTCCCGCACCGTATACACGCCGGGGTTGAGATTGGCGAACGTGGCGATGCCATTCGCTTCGGTGGTCTGCGTTTGTATGACCGCGCCCAGGCTGTCCAGCAGCTCAAAGACCGCGCCCGCCAGCGTAGCCCCGGAAGCCGCGCTTTGCTTGGTCGCGGCAATGGAGCCTTGCGGCACGTCGAAGGTGATAGCCACCGATTGGAGCTTGTTGGGCGCGCCGTATTGAGGAATCAGCACCTTTTGAATGGCCACGCCTGGCACGCCGATCAGGAAATTGGCTTCCTCGTCCGCCGAGGAAACGGATTCCGCGGGAATCGTCAGGCTGTTGCCCGTTGCGGATACCGTGATGGTATCGCCGCTGTGCAGATAGTAGTAGGAACCATCCGAACCAGCGGTATTTCCCGTTATCGTCCCTGCGGATGTGGGGATGCGGATGAGGTCTGCGTCCGTTGAAAGCGTGACCGTGCCGGTCAGAACCCCGTTGGCATAGCTACTCGTTTTGCCCGATACGGTAATGTTCCCCGTCATACCCGCACGCGCGATGCCATTCTCCGCAAGCCAGCGGGCGTATTCCAGATAGACGACGGGCGCTTGCCCGCTGGCGCGGTAGAAATTGTCCATATCCCAATAATCCCGGACGTATTGCGCCCCCTCCAACTCGCGGATGACCTGACGGATGGCGAATTGCGCCGCCACGCGCGACCAGGTTTCATTGTCCGAATCAGACCGGTCAAGCACCATGAACGGATAGCTGTGCCGAAGCACCCACCCAATGGCGTGCAGGGTGCTGTCATGAAAGATGATGGACGAGTATCCGGGTGTGGAGCGGTAGGTGTCGATATCCACGATGACGTAGGGGCCGGTGGGCTGCTGCCCGCCGCCAGAAATGTTTTCGCCGGGGCCGGGCAACCTGTGCTCCAGGCAATAGACCGTGTACCCATTCAGGTAATGCGGTGTGGCGTATACCGTGCCATGGTCAGGCGCTTTGGCGATTTGCAGATAATCGCTGTCCTTGCCGGAGCTGCCGTACACGCCGCTTTGCCCCACGTACAGCGACGGCACCGCCGCGTTGATGGTTTTCAGCGAAAAGCCGTTCATGGGCGAAGCCATGAGCATGATATCGCTATCGGGGGAAGCGTCATAGGCGTAATCCGTGACGGTGAGGGTTTGTTCCGCGGTTTCAGCCGTTTCGGAGGCCAGCACATAGAGCGAGCCGGTTTCCGTCCATTTGAGCGTGCCGTCCGTGAAATCGTCGCCGTACAGGTAGCGCACCTTGTACCACCAACGTCCGATGCCGTCCTGCTCAACGGCTTCGACCTGTACGGAGGCATCCCGCGTAAAACAGCCCGCGAACCAATCTCCATAGCCGTCCTCGTCCACGGCCTCATATGCCCCGGTTTGGGTCGTGACCGCGATGAAATCCCCCGCCTGGGCGGGAGGAAGCTCTGGCGTAAGGTCCTCCGTTGTAGTCGAATCAAGAGATGATTCAGCCGGTTCCGCAGAAATCGCGTTTGGAACGTTTTTTTCACCGGAAACGGGCGCATTCCTCTTTTGTCCTTCCACGACAAAGGCGATGAGTTCCCCGGCATCCGAAGCTACAATGCCCGCAGGCTGAGCGGCGGTCAGTGCATACGCTTCCTCGTCCGAAAGGCAAGCGCCGGTCAGCGCCGTTTCGCTGATGTATCCGCAGATCGCTTCATTGCCGGTGGTGATGAGCCATATCCTGACCGCGTTTCCGTTGCCCTGTTGAGTGACTTCCGTCGCCAACAATATGGCGCTGTCCTGCGTGACGGTGAAAACGAGGTCGAGCATTGCAGACGAAGAATACACATCCGCATCGCCCGCCGCTATGACATACGCATGGCCGCTGGCGGCGATAGCGTCCGCAAGGCTGCCGCCCTCCGCTTCCGGAAGCGGGGAATCTGTTTCGGAAAGGGAAATCCCCAGCGCGCCATCCTCACCGTCAGGCGCGGCGTTTTCTTCGCTGACGATGGTTTCGCCCGCCCCCTCAAACGACGGATCACTTTCGGCTGACGCTTCCGTTTCGTCGGGAGCGCCCGTTACGGGAGCGCTGTCAGGTTGGGCGGAGACGTCTGGTTGAGGCTCCCCATTCACTTCCGGGAGCGGTATTTCCTCCGTTTCATCCGCCCCGGACTCCGGTATCGTTTCCTCCGGCGCTTCGGGCGCAGGGGAATCCGATGGAGAGAGCCGAATGCTCTCCGAAACGTCAACCGCAATGGGTTCGGTGGCTATCGCCAGTAAGGGGAACAACATCATAAGCGCAATCATCAGCGCCATCATCAGCGCAAGAAACCGTCTGATTTTCTTTTGCATTCTCATTTCTCCTTATTTCAATGATTGTTTTACCGCCATGACCACCAGCCGTCCCGTGACGGGGATGTAGCTTCGGTCACAGGTGATAAGGGTCAGGATTTCATTGTCCGCATTGACTTCCACATTGATTTCATACAGGGCTTGCGCCCTTGCCTGATTCACAAAGGTCAGAAACTCCGCATCGTCTGCAAAGACCGCCGTTGAGGGTTCCCAATCGCCGTTTCGCATGTTGATGACCGCGAATATCCTGTATATGCCGTTGCGATACAGGGAATCCATGTAGATCAGCTCGTGGCCGTCATAATAGCTTTCGTCCTTATAGGCGAGCAGGGGAGAGAACATCACCTCATCATTGCTTCGTATATGATGCCCATAGATCGCAATATTTTGGCTGGGCAGTTGATAGTCCGTCTTGCCGAGCGAAAACAGCGTGCCAAGGTAGCTTTTCTTGCCCGTGAAGGTATGGTTCAGATAGTATTTTGTGTCGTCGGTGGACACCACGGGGTAGTCCACGGGCGTTCCGGGGATTTGCAGCCACGCGATGAAATCCTCGTTTTGGGCTTTGCAGGCAGCCAAATCCACGCCGGTTTTGCCTGTTTCAGGTGTTGGCGAAGCGGAAGAAGGCGTTATCGGAACGACATTCGCCTGCGGCCTTGAGGATGCTTCCGGCGTTTCTTCCATGGAAACAGCCTTGTTCTCGACCTGTATTCGCAATTCTTGATACCCTTCCTCATCCTGACGGATTTCCTCATCCATCGTCAGCACGGGAATGAAAATGGCGGTTATGCCCACAATGAGGAGAACAACCGCCAAAATGAGAAGCCTGTTTTCTTTGCGCATACATCCTCCTGTCGCATTTTGATTTAATGTTTCATCTTCCAAGATGAAGAAATAGGTTGAATACAGCCTACTTGCCGTGCTATACTGTTTATGGAGGGATGAACATGATGATTAACACCAACGCCATCGTTTCCATGACGGAAGCCAATCAGAACTTTTCCCGCGTGGTACGCATTGCGGAATCGAATGGTCAAGCGGTCGTTTTCAAGAACAACAAGCCCAGGTTTCTTTTGATCGACATGGAGCGCACGCCGCTTCTGGACATGACGGACGATGAGAAAATCGACGTGGTTGCGGCGCGAATCATGAAGAAGTACAAGCCCGCCTTTGAGGAATTGGCAAAATGATTCGGCTCAGCGTTGAAAGGATATTGCTGCTGCATCAGCTGATGATCGCCCAGACAGGCGGGTCGGACGGCGTGCGGGACATGGGTCTGCTTGAAAGCGCCGTAGAAAGCATGTACGCCAGCTTTGACGGAAAAGACCTGTATCCCGGCAAAGAGGAAAAGGCAGCCCGTCTGGGCTTTTCCTTAATCGCCAATCATGCTTTCATTGACGGGAACAAGCGAATCGGCATGTATGCCATGCTGACTTTCCTGGAGGTCAATGGAATCCGCATGGAATGCAGTAATGAGGATGTGATTCATTTGGGATTGGGCGTTGCATCCGGCATATTCCAATATGAAGATGTTCTGGACTGGATTCGATCTCATCAGGTATAACCGGCTTGCGGGACGGGAGAGGCGGGAGAACACGCCTCCCGCCCCGTTTCGCTTTATTCGTCCTCGTTGACGGTTTCCTCGTCCTCATCGTCCTCCTCGTCAAAGCCGTAATCCTGCTCATAGCCAGCTGGTTTGCTCTGTCTGGGCTTGCGCAACTTGAAATACCATAATGCGCCGCCCCCGGCAACGGCAAGAATCCCAACCAGCCCAAGCATGGAGGCGTTGCCGCTATCCCTTTCCGACTCCGCTGTAACGGGCGCTTGCGTGGGGATGGCGGTCGGCTCCGGCGTAACGTACACGATTTCCGGCTCGATCAGGCTTTCATCCACGATGTCCAGCAGGTCGCGGCTGTCCACGAGGTTGAGGAAATAGGTTTCGTAGCGCTCCCCGTCCTCGTCCAGCGGCTTATCGTAGTCGATAATCATATAGAACACGTCCCCATTGCGGGTTTCGATGGCGATGAACTGCTTGTTGGTATACTGGTCGTACAGCAGATCGCGGGTGAAGGAGTTGCCGCCATAGCTGAACGGCGCGCCGGTCGCAATCGTTGCGGGCCATGCGGTCGTTGTCGCATAGGGATAGAGGGGCGCGGCGGTCGGAAGGACGGTCGTCGTTGGGATAGGCGTAGGCGTGGCGCGGCTGCCGCTGCCATTGGAATTGCTGCCGGAATTGGAGCCGTTGCCAGAGTTGTTGCTCCCGCCGCCAGACGGCTGCTTGGTGGGCTTGGGCGTATTCGTAGGCTTGGGGGTGTTCGTGGGCTTTGCCGTAGCAGTAGCGGGCGTGTTGTGGAAGAAGGGGGTCGCCACCGCAATCGCCTTGCTTACGTTGCCCACCTTGTCTACCGCCTGCACCAGAAGCTGCTCGTAAGCGTCGGCATACCCGCGCAATGAGATATCCAGCTTGCCGTTATCCAGCTCGGTATACTTCGTGCCGTTCACCTGCACGGCGACGACGCCGGATTGCGCGTCCGTGGTTTCGATATGCAGATATTCGCCCTTCACGCTTGCCTTGAGGACGGGTTGCGTTTTGTCAAAGCAGGTAATCGCCTCGCTCTTGCTGTGTTCCTCGCCGTAGGGGTCGGTCACGATGACTTCCACGGTGCAGTTGTCCAGCAAATCCAGCCAGAGGTGGCCGGAAGGCAGCGGGCCGTTGATGAGCGTGGTGCTGCCCATGGTGATTTTGATGTTCGTCCAGCCCGTGCCGCCGATGTCCGTGACCGTCACCTCCATGGCGGCGCGGTTCAAATACCACCCGGAGGGAACCGCCATGACGATTTCATACGACGCGGCGGGAGGGTCAGTGGGCGCGGTGGTCGGCTCTTGCGTGGGCGTGTCGGTTGGCGTATCGGTTGGTTCCTGCGTTGGGGTGTCGGTGGGTATGTCGGTCGGTTTCTGCGCGGGCGTATCCGATATGGACGGGTCGCTTTCCTCCAATACCACATCGCCCAAATCGTCCTCGATGCTGGCGATCAGGGCGGGATCCTCCAGAATGATCGTCCCCTTGGCTGTCTGCGGGTCAACGACGCCGCTTTCCGCTATCGCCGCAAAAGAAAAGACCGCGCATAGCAGCAGCGGCAGGAGCAGAATCAGCGCCATCAGGCGGGTAACGAGCTTCTCATGCTTCCTCATTCATCGTCCTCCAAATCATTGAAAGTGGCCGCATACGCGGGTTGGGCGTAGGGCTGTTCATAGCTCTGCGCGGGCTGGCTTGTTTCGGGAATGCGAAGCGTTTCGCTAAAAATGTCCCGTTCCTCCGGCGCTTCGTCGAAAGAGGCGCGTTCCTTTACGCTTGCGGCTTCATCCGGGCTTGCGCCGCCACCCTCGCCCTGCTTGGCGCGCCTGTTCCCATCCCGACGCTGCTCCTGCATCTGCCTGACCAGCGCCGTAAGCTCCTCCAGCGTGACGTTCTCGCCCTTCATCAGCGCCCGAATCTCCAGATTCTCGCCCTCCATGATCTTCTGATCCAGCGCCCGCACGCGCTTCTGATACGATGCGATTTTCTCAAGATACCTCCCGCGCTCCTCGCGGTATTTTTCCAACTTTGCCTTGTCCATGTTCACTTTTCCTTTCTTAACATTTAATCATTTGTGAGTCTGCCGTAGCCATAGAAATGGTTTTGCCAGTAGGATTCGCTCAAATCCGCGTAGCCGATGGGCGAGCCGCAATGCAGCATGTACCCGTCGCCCACATAGATGCCGCAATGGGTGATGCCTTCCTCGCCCGAAATGGTTCCCTCGAAGAAGATGAGGTCGCCCGGTTTGGCTTCCTCCGCGCTGATTTTCCGGCACGCTCCATACAGGCTGGTTGCGCCCAAGCGCCCCGTATTCCTGACGCCGCTGTTCGTGAAAACATACGATACGAAGCCGGAGCAGTCGAAGGACGTTTCGGGACTGTCGCCGCCCCACACATAGGGATAGCCGATGTACTTCTCCGCTTCCTCAAGAATGCGCCGGAAGGTTTCGTCCTCCAGATATTCTTCGGGTACGTCATGTTCGCCGGGTTCTCGCAGCGTGGAAGCGTAGGGGTTGCCGCGGAACAAGTCCTCCCGGTTGCCCAGCACGGAGATATACATGGCGTAACGCCCCACACCCTCACGGCTAAGCACATAGAAGGGCAGGTGGGAGAGGTTGAAATTGTCCAGCGTCACCGTGCAGATGCGGTAGGTGTACGGCACTTCTTCCTCTACCTCGTAGGGAATCCATGTGACTTCGCCGGTGTCCTCGTCAACCTCCTTGTAATGGTGCGTCACCCATTCCATGCGGTAACGGGTTTCGGATTCCACCTTCTGCGTCAGCGTGTATTGCTTTGCAAACAGGCGATCCATGAAGCCGTATGCCTGATCGACCGTCCATTCATCGCCCATATGCGCGGAGATCAGGGAGATGAGCGCGTGCGGGTCGTGCCAGATGTCGTCCAGCTCATACTGAAACTCATCATATTGCGGATGGTCGGCGGCGTAACGGTCAATGGCGCTTTGCAGCTCGTTTTCCAGCCCTTTGTAATACCGTTCCGCGGCCAGAATGTCCGCGTCCTCCGCTGGGTAGGTGGCGATGACGATGGCCTGCAACGCGCCTTGCACCAGAGGGGTGCAGGAGGACAGCCCGTTCATGACGAAAGCGATCATGAGGAACAGTGCGCCGCCCAGCAGAAAGGTTTTCTTATTGCGCGTGACAAGGGCTTTCAGCCCCTGCTTCGCTCTTTGCGTAACGCCTCTGGCCTGCACCGCGCCCTGAGCCGCCGAGCCGCCCGCCGCCTTGCCGGTCATGTAGCCGCGCCGGATGGCGCGTTTCTGCTGCCAACGGGAAAAGGGGTTGCTTGAAAGACGTTCTTTCCTGTAAAGCACGCGCAGGCTGACCCTGTCCAACGCCTGCTCCGCTTGTTCGGCGTGGCGGTAGGCTTTCAGCTTCGCGGCGCGGGAGGAATGCGCCACCAGACGAACGGCGCTTTCTGTGGTCTGCTCCGCGCCATGAGCGGCCTGAACGCCAGTATTATCATCCTCCAATTTGCCGATCTGCCGGTGGATTTCCCCGCCGACGCCGGGCAGGGCTTCATGGACGAGCCTGGACGGCGGCTTGATCTGCTCGTCGAAGCGCAGCCTGACGATGCTTTTCCCCGTGGCCTCATCCGCAGCACGGGCGATGGCGATGCGCTTTTGCTTTGGGAGCCTGCCTTGGGCTTTTTCCAGCTTCACCGCCGCCTTCTCCGCTTTGCGGATGGGCTTTTCCAGCCGGGGGTCGGTCAGCTCATCCTCCGCGAATCGCAGGCATGGCTTTGTTTTACCCTCCATTCGCCCCCTCCTCTCCACTCAAAAAGCCGCCCGCGTGTTGCGAACGGCTTTCCTGCTCCTTGAGCATGGTCTGGAACGCGATTTCCGTCTGCCGGTCGGCTTCCGCGCCGACGCGCAGCATCCCTATAAGCAGCAAGACCGCTATCACCCACAGCAGGAGGATAATGCTTGCGATTAGGACGCTCATGTCGTCGCCTCCCGCTGTACCTCGCCCGGTTTTGTGGTAAGAATGCGGTATAAGCCCGTATCCTTCGGAAACCTGTCCACAAAAGGCAAAATCACATTGCCGTAGAACAGCAGCCCCTCGCCCTCCCCCGAATGGGTAACGTAGGAAAGCTGATGCGGCGAGATGCCCAACTGTCTGGCCAGGATTTCCCGATCCCCGCCCGCCTGATTGAGCATGTAGATGAAATCCGAGTTTTCCAGTATGTTCTCCACCTCGCGGGATGCCAACAAATCCTTGACGTTCTGTGTCAACGCTGTGGGAATGCCGCCCCATTTTCGGAAACGCTTCCAGATTTCCACGCTGTACGCGGCGGTCTGCTCCTCTTTTAGCAACAGGTGGAATTCATCCACATAATACCGCGTGGAGCGCCCCAGCGAACGGTTGGCGGTCACGCGCCCCCACACCTGATCCTGTACGATGAGCATCCCCAGCTTTTTAAGCTGCTTGCCCAATTCCTTGATATCGTAGCAAACAATGCGGTTGGAGATATCCACGTTGGTCTGCCCGTTGAATACGTTGAGGGAGCCGGACACGTAGATTTCAAGGGCAGTGGCGATATGCCGCGCTTCCTTTTCCTCCTGCCGAAGCAGCGCGTTGTACAGATCGCCCAGCACCGGCATGTTTTCCGGACGGGGATCGGCAAGATACTTGCGATACACCATCCGCACGGCGCGGTCGATGACCGTCTTTTCGGTGGGCAGCAGCCCATCGCGCCCGCCCACAACCAGCTCGCACAGGGACAGAATAAAATCCGACTTGAGGGAAAGCGGATTGTCGTCGTCCGAATAGTTGAGGTTGATGTCCATGGGATTGATACGGTGGCGGCTGGCGGGCGATATCTTAATCACCTGCCCGTGCAGCGTATCCGCCAGCGGATAATACTCTCCCTCCGGGTCGCAGATGATGATATCGTCCCCGGTCATGAGGAACACGTTGACGATCTCCCGTTTGGCGGCGAAGGATTTGCCGCTGCCGGGCGTCCCAAGGATGAGCCCGTTCGCGTTTTTCAGTCGCTTGCGATCCACCATGATGAGGTTGTTGCTGAGCGCGTTCAGGCCGTAGTACAGCGGCTCGCCCTCGGTCTGGAACAGCTCCTGCGTGGTAAACGGCACGAAGATGGCGGTGGAGCTGGTGGTCAGCCCGCGTTGGATATCCACGCGGTTCACGCCCAGCGGAAGCGAGGACACCAGCGCCTTTTCCTGCTGGAAGTCCAGCCGTTGCAACGCGCAGTTGTACTTCTGCGCCACGCCCTGCGCCTGAAGCACGGTGTTCTCAAGCTGCTGTCTGGTATCTCCCGTGTTCAGGACGATGAAGGTCACAAGGAACATCCGCTCGTTGCGGCTTTGCAGATCCTCCAGCAGCTTTTTCGCTTCCGCGCCGTAGGTGGCCAGGTCGGAGGGGAGGATGTCCATGTCGTACCCCGCGCGAACCGCTTTTTTCTGCTCGTCCATTTTGGTTTTGTCCAGATCGGTGATCTTGCGCTTGATCTGCTTGATGGCCGCCGTCTGGTCGATGGACTGGATGTGCATGGTGACGATGAGGGAGCTTTCGATGTCGAGAAAGTCCGCCAACATGCGGTCGTTCAGCTCGGGAGCGAGGATTTGCAGGATGCTGGCCGCGCCCCACTTGTTGCCCATGCGGAAGCGGCGGCTTTCCCCAAAGGCAAAGGAGGACGGCGCGATGAAATCCTTCGTGGACAGACCGGACAACGGCAGCCAGTCCCACTCGAAGCAGAAGGGTTCCCGCGTGTCCATGTGGAAGATGTCGTGCATCAGGCCAAGGCGCGCTTTCCCGTCCAGTGCTTCGGCGGCAACGCCAAGCCGCTTGAAGTTATTCAGGATGTCCAGTTCAAGGCGCTCCAGGCGTGGCTTGGCGATTTTGATGCTGTCCGCTTCGATGCCGAAAGTCAGGAATTTGGTTTTGACCAATCCGTTGTTTCCCTTTGCCATCTGGTTCTGGAGCATCCGCGCGTACTCGTCGCAAACCCATTCAAAGCCTTCCCGCCGCCACGGGATGCGGATGGTCCGCTCAAAACGTTCCGCGCCCGCAGCGAGATTGAAAAAGGAAAACTGAATGTGAATGGAGCTGTCGAAGTAGTTGAGGAAATCGCTCCAGCCGCCGAAGATGGCGCTTTTCGCATCGTTTTGGGCGAGCTGATAGTTGATATCCTGAAATTGCAGGGTCTTTGTGTATATCCGGCTGTCCGCGAGGCAAATGCCGTCTGGCCGGATGCTGTCATAGGGGATGGTCTGTTGTGCGGTGGCGGGAGGCTTCCCGCTTTGGCGCGTTCGTTTCATCACCTCTTTGATCTGGGCTTTTTCCTCACGGGTGAGCTTTCGTTTGGGGTCTTTGGGCAATCCTGCGTACCTCCTTTTCCATTTTGTCCTGCCGCATGATCGCGGCGTACAGGTTGTTGGTTTCATAGGGTCGTGCTTGGGGGCGGCGGTACAGGGTATCCGCCACGTCGCGCAGCACCTTTTCCAGCGGTTGGCCGTCCTTTTCGTACAGCCCGAACAGGAAGAAGGGGAGCATGGAAACCACCATGACGATGGCGGCGGGGCTGCTTCCCAGGCTGCCTCTGAGCAAAAAATAAAGCGGAACGCCGATGAGCGCGCCGCCGCCGAAGCAGATGAGCTGCCGCTTGGTCAGGTTGAAGATGACCTTGGTTTTGACTTTCGTCAGGTCTTTGGGTACGGGGACGTAGGCCATATGAATGCCTCCTTTTTGTTTTGGGGTAAAAGAAAAGCACCTCGCTTGGAGATGCTTTACGGAACCATTGATTTCGTTATAGCTCCTTCAGGTAGTCCCTGGCATAATAAACGACGCGCATAACGTTAAGAACACGGGATTCATCGTCAGGAATGTATAAAACGATGTAATTCTTGACGATCAGTTTTCGATAGCCCTTGCTTCTGAGCAGCTTGTCGTTTACGGCGGGCGCGGCTTGCGGATAACGGCAGGCAGCAATGATGGCTTCCTCCATCTCGTTGAGCAGCTCGACGGCGCTTTCCTCCGCGCAGAGCTGGACGGAAATATAGGCCGCGATATCGTCCAAATCCTGAATCGCGGCAGGCGTGAGCTTATAGCGATACGGCTCGTTCATGCTTTGCCCTCAGCATCGCAAAGGCAGCAGGCCCGTCGATGCTTTTTCCCTGTTCCAGTTCGTGTTCCGCTTCCATCAGCTTACGATATACGTCCGCCATGGCCAGCGTGCGCTCATAGGTTTCAAGGCTCATCAGCACCATGTCACCATAGCCGTTCTTGGTAACGAAAATCGGTTCGCGACTGTTTTTGCAGCGCTCGCTGATTTCATTGGTGTCACGCAGGTCCCGAATGGGTACGATTTGCATTGAAACACCTCCTTTCAGATTCGTCATAATTATAGCACAACTATGCTTCTCCGTAAATGGCCATTTCATACAAGAACTCAATGCGCATTGAAAATCCCCTTGGCGACGCTGCCTGACTTAAACAGCGTGAAGCACAGCAGCACCGTATACCCGATACACGTCCAGATGGCGGATGAAACGTCGCCGTCCGCAGAAATGGTCTGCACCAGCACCGCGTAGATGGCCACGCACACGATGATGAGAAACGCCTGAAAACCCAGCGCGAACAGCGAGCGCAGGTAGTTCTGGCCCATCTGTCCCCATTCCTTGTTCATCATGGTCGCCATGGGCAGCGGCGCGAGCGAGGTGACAACGAATATCTCTATCATGCGCCCATAAATCACCACGAAGATACAAACGGTCAGCGCATTCATCGTAACGCCTACGAACAGGCTTTGGAACCACAGCCCCAGCAGCGGCCCGAACTCCATGTCCCTCAGGCGCGCCTCAAGGTTTGTGATGACCTCGGTGATCTCGATGGACGTGTCCGATGAGATGATGCCCGCCGCGCTGCCAACCACGCTTTGCGCCAGGTCGAACACCCCCATGATGATGTCCCAGGTGTTGGTGACGATCATGATGGCGCAGAACGTTTTGAACATCCATTTGAAGAACACCCAGGTTTCAAAGTTGTGCAGGTTATTTTGGTCGATGACAAGCTGCAACAGCTCCATCGTCATCACAATGGCGAGAATGACGCCCGCGATGGGCAGGATCACGTTGTCCGACAGGCTGCGAATCATATTGTACACGCCACCATTCCATGCCTGCGGGGTCATACCAACCTGTCCGGCGATGCCGCTGACCTGGGTATTCACCTGATCGAACAAGCCTTGCAGATTGCCCATGATGCCGCTTACCATGACCTCTTTGAGCCAATCCACGATTTTGTTCCAGATAAAGTCCAATCAGTTTCTCCTTTCCGGCGGCCTCCCGTATGCTGCGAGAGGCCGCCATGTTGGTTGAATGTGCCAAGTCGATCAGCCGAACAAGCCCTTGAGCAGAGGCACCAGCACCGTGCCGATCAGCGCCATGCCGCCCCCGGCCATGAGTTGTTTGACGCCTTGTGATTTTGCGCCTGGGTTGTCGTTTCCGTATCCCTCAAGCAGATTGACGCCACCCCAGATGCCAAGACCGGCTCCCAGAGCCACCACAAGGGTTTGCAGTACGTCGATTGCGGAATTGAAAAATGCCATTACATTCCTCCCTATCATGTTGTTTTTTGAGTGAGAAAACGCCGCCATGATGTCATGGCGGCGAAGATACGCCCTGCGTGTGGTGCAGGGAATGAAGCTGTTGTACGCGAGGCAGGGTGCGCGGATGGAATATCCTTTGTTCATTTGTCGGATAGGTTCACCTCCTGTTCGTCTGTGCCGTTGGTTTCAAACACCTCATAAGTGTCGTTTGGCTTTACCTTGAGTTTGGTAGACAGGTGCTTTGCGATATCAAAAGCGTTTTTCGGGTTCGCGTCGGACAGGTATGGGTAGTTGGGGTGCTTTGTGATGTCGTACTTGTCCGAGAGAAACGGCCGCACGCCGCGAAGCTGGAGGATGCACTTGCCTCCATCCATGGCGGAAAGCTCATCGACGGACATCAATTCCTTTCCCAATTTCTGATAATTAAGACTATGGGACACTTCCCGGCCCCGACTTTCGCCCGCGTTGACCGTGTCGATGGTTTCCCTGCCCAGCGTTTCCGCCAGCTCCTTGAGGGTGGTTTTCTCTTTGCCTCCCAAGAAAATGGTGCTGTCACAGTTGCCAATGATGGTATCGGCGTTGTCTTTGTACAGGGCTTTGAGCTGGCTTTGGGCCTGCAAGATCAGGCAAGCGGAAATCTCACGGGAGCGGATGGTCGCCATGAGCCTTTCCAGCCTGGGGATTTGCCCGATGTTCGCCGCCTCGTCGATGAGGCAGCGTACATGCACGGGCAGCCTGCCGCCGTATTCATCGTCCGCTTTTTCACACAATAAGTTGAAAAGCTGGGTGTAGCACATGGAAATCAGGAAGTTAAAGCTGTCGTCCGTGTCGCTCATGATGAGGAACAGCGCCGTTTTCTTATCGCCCAGGGTATCCAGCGCCAATTCGTCATAGGCGGTCACTTCCCGCAGCTCCTCGATGTCGAACACCGCAAGACGAGCGCCGCAGGAAATCAGGATGCTCTTGGCTGTTTTGCCCGCCGCCAGCTTGTACTTGGCATATTGCCGCACGGCGAAATGGTTCGGCTTACGCTTTGCCAGTTCCTCAAACTCCAAATCCACATTGTTCTGGTAGTCCTCGTTGTCCTCGCGCACCTCCATGCTGCTGATCATCTCGATCAGGCTGGCGAAATTCTGTTCCTCCTCCGGCAATTCGTAATGGATGTACCCGATGAGCGCCGTGTAAAGCAGCACTTCGGCCTTTTGCCAGAAGTCATCCCCGCTCTTGCCCTCGCCCTTGGTGTTGGCGATTAAACAGTTGACCAGCTTGAGGATATCCTTTTCCGAGTGGATGTAGGCGAAAGGATTGTAGTGATGGGATTTTTTGAAGTTGATGGTGTTCATGATTTTGATGCGGTAGCCCTCGCGCCGAAGCAGGTTCCCGCATTCGCAAACGATGCTGCCCTTCGGATCAGTGACCACGAACGAAGTCGGGTAGGTTTTGGAGGTACACTGCATCAGGTTTGGCTTAACAAAAAACCTCGTCTTGCCGCTGCCGGAGCCGCCGATGACCAGCACGTTTTTGTTGCGCGCCGTTTTGGGGTCTTTGGGGCGGCTGTTCATGGTCAGGCGCTCCATTTGGGTGAGGATGACGTTGTTCTCAAACTTCGGGTCGATGTACGGCGCGATATCCTCATGGGTTCCCCATCGCGCAGAGCCGTATTCCATGTTCTTGCGGTATTTCTTTGCGTTTTTGCCCTTCACATACACCGCCGCGCGGATAGCGATAGCGACCATCAGCCCGACGCACAGGTCGAACGGATGAAGGCTGGGCGTGAGCGACGAGAAAGCGACCGCCAGCGTATTCAGCAGGCTTAGCAGCTTCTCAGATGCGTCCGCACCCTCGGCCAGCCGCCACGCCAGCCCCAGCTTGGAAGCCGTGAGCGCGATGAACAGGTACGGGAGATGGGCGATGATCGCCTTTTTTGCTTTGCCGTTCACCGCACCAGCTCCCTGTGCTTCTTTTTGTGCGGGCCGGGCTTCGCGCGTTCCTTCGCTCCATGATTCCGGCTGGGGGCGGGCGGGGAACGGCGCTTTTCCTCTCGTTTGGCGGCTTTTGCCGTGTACTCTTTGAACGCCGATGTGAGCGCGTCCGAATCCTTTGCCTTGAAAAACACAAGGTAGCGGGGAAGCTCGCCCGTGCAGTCCTTTTTCACGGCATAATCCACGCCGTATTTCCGCGCTACGCGCTCAAAGGACTTGATGTTCCCGTCTGTGATCTCAATGTTCGTCACGCCCTGCCCCTGCCCGACAAGCTCCTTGACCGTCTGTTTTCCCACGGGGCTTTCCCGCGCCTTTTGCTTGCGATGGGCGAGGTACTTGGAAATCGCATTTTTGAGCGTGCGCCCCGTCAGCTTCACTCCATTAATAACCAGCGTAACCGCCCGATGTTCGATGTCCTCCTGCATAAATGTCCTCCCTTCGTCGTTTTATCCATCCATCCCATCCATCCGGCCCCCGGGCGTTGCGGCTGGGCGTAGAAGCTGTTGGTTGGTCACGTTCCGTAGCTCCGCGCAAGTTGATTGCGCCGGTTTTGCTCGTGACGGTTGTACTCCGCCGTGTAGAAGCTGTCCATGGTCAGGGGCGCGTTGTACAACGAGGTCAGCAGGTATTTCCTGATGTTGCGGATGGGCGTGGCTGTCCTTTGCAGGCACAGCAGCACATACTCGATATGGTCGCTGTTGAGCTTTTTCAGCCGGCTCTTGACCACCTCGGCGGGATAATCCTCCCCGCCCACGCTGATGGTTTCCTTCCCGGAGCAGAGCGTTTCGGTCATCAACGCCACAATCTCGTCAAGCTGGACGGCGTTCAGGCTGGTGTCCTCCAGCAGCGCGTCATAGTCGATCTGAACCTCCACCCGCGCCCGGCATCGTTCCATCTCTCTCCGGTCTGGATGGGATGGATGGATGGATTTTATAGAATCCGTTTTTTCTTGATGGGTCTTTAATACTTTAGTATTTAATTGCGTTGGGTTCTCCTGCACAGGATTCGCCTGTGTTGGAAAATCCAATGTAGGGGGAACCAATGCAGGGGAGGCCAACGCGGTCGGCTCCTGCGCTGGCTCGTCGGGCGTTATGGCGCTGTCCGCATCAGCAGGGGCCATCTGCGGCTCTGCCGGTGTCTGAGCCGTTGGCAGCGTCTTGGGGTGTGGTTGCTCATACGGTTGCTCATAAATGACATACTCGGCGCTTCCCAACTGCCCTTTATCATTTCGGGTACGGCTGCGCACGATATACCCTGCCGCTTCCAGTTCCCGAACGGCTTCCCGTATCGCGTCGATACCCTCCTTGCTGATGCGCGCCAAGCCTTTGAGGGTATAATCCCAGCCATCCGGCAGGGAGAGGATGACGGACAGCAAGCCCTTGGCTTTCAGAGACAGGCTGCGGTTCTTCAGGTGGTGGTTGGCCATGATGGTGTAGTCCCGTGTTTTTTCGATGCGGAATACTGCCATGATGAATGCCTCATTTCTTTTGAAAATTGAAAAGCCGAAGCGTTTGTTTGCTTCGGCTTTTCCTTGGGTCTATTCACTTGTCTGGCCCTTAACGTTCCATGTCCTGCTGCCGCTTGCGCTGCCATTGTTCCAGCAGCCGCAAAATGGTTTGCTCCATCTGTTGCGGCGTAAAGCTCTTGGGGAAGAATTTGCGCAGTTTGTCGCTTGGGATGGTGAGCTTGTCCAGCTCCGGTTTCTTTTCTTCGCTCATGATGGCTTGCATGGCCTCCGGGGTCAGCTTGCCCTCCTGACTGAATTTTTTGAGGCGCTGGGCTTGGGAGAGGGAGGGGGTGGCTTGCTCGCTTTCCATCGTGTCCAAGAGCCGCGATTGTTCTTCGCTGTTCAGATGGGACAGTTCCACAGCGGGGTTAAAGGCGATTTTTTTCGCGTCCACCATGTCCAACAGGGGAGGAATGAGGGAGGTCAGACGGATGTAGCGTTGGACTTGTTTGTAACTCTCACCCGCTTGTTCGCCCAACACTTCCGTTGACCGTTTACCCTGATAATGTGGGACGAGTTGTCCCACATTATCTTTCTGCGGACGGCCAAGCCGTCTGTTCATAGCTTCCAGCTTCATCCTATAAGCAAACGCCCTCTCACTAGGCAACAGCGTTTCCCGCTGCAAATTGCTATCCACCATGATGATGGTAGCCTCGTCATCGTCCAGTTCTCGCACGATAACCGGCATTTCCGCAAGTCCGGCCAGTTCGCTTGCCCTGTGCCGCCTGTGACCGGCTACCAGCTCATACCCGCCGCTTTCCCTGGGCCGCGCAATCGCGGGAACCAGCACGCCGTATTGCTTCACGCTCTCCACGGTGTCCATCATGGCTTCGTCATCCTTGACTTTGAAGGGATGGTTCTCAAAGGGATGAAGCTCGTCCAACGGAATCATACGAACCTTCTCCCGGTTCATGCCGTTTTGTCCTTCCTGCCGGGTTTCCTCTGTGGAAAAAAGGTCATCTACACTGCTCAGCTTTATGTTTCTGGCGCTGCTTTTCAAGCTGCAATACCTCCTTCGTAAGATTTTCATAGGCTTGTGCCACCTTGCCATGCGGATCGTGGGCAAAAATGCTCTTGCCCTCCGCGCTGATCTCCGCCGCGCGGACGGAATGGGGAATCTCCGTATCGAACACCTTGAGCTTGCCGCCGTAGGTGTCGCGGAGCAGGGCGGCAATCTCCTTTGCGTAGTTCGTGCGGTTGTCCACCATCGCCAGCAGGATACCGTCGATTTTCAGTTTGGGATTGATTTGCCGCCGCACCTTGGCGATGGTCTGCAAAAGCTGTTCCAAGCCCTTTGCGGGGAGGTACTGCGCCTGCGAGGGAATCAGCACGCTGTCCGAAGCCGCCAGCGCGTTGATGGTCAGCATTCCCAAGGAAGGCATACAATCCAGAAGGATGTAGTCGTAATCTTTTTTGACCATATCCAGGTACTGTTTCAGAACCGTTTCACGGCTCATGGCGTTGACCAGCGATACCTCCATGCCCGAAAGCTCGATGTTCGCGGGCATGAGGTCTACGCCTTCCTCGTGCCGCAGAATCCCTTCTTTGGGGTCAAAGGGCTTGTCCAGCAAGATGTTTTGCATGATTTGTGTGATGGTGATGGGAAGCTCATCCGGTTGAGGATAACCCAGGCTGATGGTAAGCGACCCCTGTGGATCAAAGTCCACCAGTAGAACTTTTTTGCCCTGTTTGACAAGGCCAACGCCAAGATTGGCGCAGGTTGTGGTTTTCGTTACGCCGCCTTTTTGGTTCGCGCACGCGATGATCGTCGCCGACATACTCATAATCATTCCTTTCGCTCCAGACACAAAGTGTGATGAAACCCAAGTGCCTTGTTCTGTTTGGCAAGTTTTCGTTCGCTGTGGTTATGGTTTTGTCCATTAACCGCCTCCTCGTTTGGATTAAAAACGAAAAAGGGAAGTTGCGTGCTGTCAGCATACAATCTTCCCTATAAGCCGATATGCGATTGTCTTTAGTCGTTATCCGCGAATAAATGAGAGTGGATGCCGAGAGCCATCTCGCCGCAAACTCGCATGAATACTGGATTTCTGCTCGTTTGCTTGTCCCTTTCCTGAAAAGCGCGTGTTCAACGAATACTACGCCCGTGATACCAGTAAAAAGATCAAGTCCGTATTCAAAGCCAAGGGGATGTCGGGCAAGCATGTGTCCAGTTGCCCGCCCTATGGTTATCTGAAATCCTCCGAGGATAAAAACCTGTGGCTGGTGGACGAAGAAGCGGCAGAAATTGTCCGACGCATCTTTCAAATGACCATGGATGGATACGGCCCCTATCAAATCGCCCAGCGTTTGGAAGCGGATAAGATAGAGATGCCTGCCCGTCATTTGCAAAGGCATGGCGCGGGGCTGCACCAACATAGGGTTTTCAAGAACCCCTATCATTGGGGAAGCAGCACTGTTGTCAACATCCTTAAAAAACGAGAATACCTTGGTCATACCGTGAATTTCAAAACCCGTAAGCATTTCAAGGATAAGAAAAGCCATTATGTGGACGAAAGCGAATGGACGATTTTCGAGAATACCCATGAGGCGATCATCGACCAAGAAACGTATGATAATGTGCAGCGCATTCGTGGCAACGTGCGGCGCTATCCCGACGGCTGGGGCGAGGCACATCCGCTGACAGGACTGATGTACTGCGCCGACTGCGGCGGCAAGATGTACGTCCATCGCACCAACAACGGCAAGCGAATCGCTCAATATACTTGTTCGCAATATGGAAAAGTCCCCTGCGGAACGCTTTGCCCTACGCAGCATCGTATCAATGCGGACTTTGTATTGCAGCTTATCACGGACACCCTGCGAGCGATTACCACCTTCTCGCAAGACGATCACGAAGCGTTTGTTCAGACCGTACAGGAAGCCCAAGCCTCTCGGCAAACCACAGATGTTACCAAGAGCAAAAAGCGACTGACGGTTGCGCGGAAACGATTGACAGAGCTTGAAACGCTGCTTTGCAAAATCTACGAGGATCATTTGTTGGGCAAGCTGCCCGATGCCCGCTATACCGTTCTCGATTCCCAATACAGCAAGGAGCAAGGCGCGTTGGCGGATGAAATTGCCGTTCTCGAACAGCAAACGCAAAGCGCAGAGCAGGCAAAAAAATCAGCAGATTGTTTCATTGAAATGATCGAACGCTATGAGCACTTCGACGTGCTGACCAACCGGATGCTCAATGAGCTGGTGAAAAAAATCGTGGTTCATGAGCGTGAGCACAAAGGTTGCCGAGACACCACCCAAGAGATTGAAATCCACTTCAACTTTGTCGGGCGATATGTACCGCCGCATTTTGGCGAAGTCGTTCTTACGCCGGAAGAACAGGAGGCGTTGCGAATAAAGCAGGCAATACGGGAAAAGCGCCATCAAAACTATCTGCGGCGCAAGGCGAACGGAACGCAGCAACTCATTGACGCAAGATACAAAGCCAAGAAAAAAGCGAGGATAGAAGCGAAAAATGAGGCGTTGCGCAAAGAGGATATTGCCAAAGGTGTATATCAGCATTTGGATGCTCTGCCTCAAAAGGGTTTGCCACAGGTTTTCCCTTCCAACCACACTACACAAATCCAAAGGAGGCTATGAACATGAGGCATTTGGACTACGTTCCCAACGGAGATTATTTTATTCCGGCATTGGAAGCACCCGAACCACTGGAACATCCCATTGGCAAGTATGGCAGAATGCGGCAAGACTATCTGCAAAATTTTCATCCGATAACGTTCAGTAGCTTGGTGCTGAACGACAAGCTCTACCCCCATCTATCGGAAATCGAACAGGCGGCGAATCGTCGTCTTGAGGGAATGATGCCGATGCTTGCGCAGGATGCCGGAGCTACCGAACAGTTGAAAGCCAGCGATCCCATGAAATGGGTCGGACTGATGAACGCCTGCAAAGCCCAAGCGGAGGAAGTCATTCTGCATGAGTTGATTTACTGCGAGGATGAAGTATAAGGGGCAAGCACTTAACAGGCAGGCGCAAACGTCAATGAATTTTCAATCAAGCTACAAAGGAGAGCATTATGGAACAATACAAAGCGACAAATCCTATCGTTATCGGAGTGGATCACGGCTATGGCAACATCAAAACGGCACACAGCTGCTTCAAAACAGGCGTAACCGCCTATGATACGGAGCCAACCTTCAAGGGCAACCTTCTGACCTATAACGGGCGCTTCTATCAGATTGGGGAGGAACACAAGGAGTTTGTATCGGAGAAAATGCGGGACGATGATTACTACATTCTGACCCTCGCCGCCATTGCCCGCGAGCTGGATTTCCGCAAGACAAACCGCGCCGCCGTTCACTTGGCGGCGGGTCTGCCGCTTACTTGGGTGGGCGAGCAAAAGGAAGCGTTCAAAGCCTATCTGCTGCGCAATTCAACCGCGAATTACATCTATCGCGGTCATGAATACCATGTGGAGTTTGCAGGCGCGGATGTATTCCCCCAAGGCTTTGCGGCGGTGGCAGGACAGCTTCGGGACTTCACAGGTGTCAATATGCTTTGCGACATCGGCAACGGCACGATGAACGTCATGTACATCAACGACTGCCGCCCGCTGGAACAGAAGTGCTTTACGGAGAAGTTCGGCACTCATCAATGTATGCTTGCCGCGTCGGAACGGGTCACGCGGTTGTTTGGCACGGTCATTGACGAGTCCACCATCGAGCGGGTATTGCGGTACGGCAGCGCCGATGTGGGCGAAAAGTATCTGAACGCCATCAGAGAGGCGGCTGTCGAGTATGTACAGGGTATCTTCCGCAAACTGCGGGAACGCGAGTATCATCCCGACTTGATGCGGCTGGTGGTGGTTGGCGGCGGCAGTTGTCTGGTGAAGAATTTCGGGCAATATGATGAAAAGCGTGTCGCAATCCTCACGGACATCTGCGCCACCGCCAAAGGCTATGAAATGCTGGCTGAACACAAGCTGCGCAGAAACGGAGGCATGGTATGAGCCGCAAGATCGTCAGCACCAATCTGCGCTTCAACATGGCGGAGCCGGACGAGAAACGTGCGTGGGAGTATCTGCAAAGGTTGGACAGACTGCAATACAAATCCTATACCAAGGCTGTTGTGGCGGCGGTGAACGAATACTTTGACAGGCGAAAGCGACTGGAGGCTGATCCCTATCTTGAAACCCGACAAAAGGAGGACGAATTTCTTCAAAGGGTTGTGGATGCAGTGAAAGAGGGCGCGAGGGAGGTTATGCCAATGGTATCGGCTGGCGCGTTGGTGCAGCTTCTGCAAGCTGGTTCTATACAGTCGGCGGCGCTTTTGCATCAAGACCAAGGGGCGATTCGTTACTCGTCTGGCATAGCCGCCAACGGGAACATGACGATACGGGAAGATGCGGACGCGGCGCTGGATTTTGCGGACGGATTCTGACATAATAGCTTGAGCTGATCGAGAAGCTATATAGTCCCCTTCTCGCAGAAAAAATGATCGTATCCGATTTACGGCACAATCACAAATGGCTGCTATCAGTTTGATTGCAGACCGCCATCCATTGTTCGATAAGCACACCTATATAGGCTGGTTGACATATACACATCGGCTAACCTGCCGATTTCGCATAGCCCCCTTAGCCGATAGAATCATAATCAGCAAGGGGGCATGCTGATGGATGTGCGACAGCGTTTGCAGGAGCTGATAGACGAGCGCGAATGGACGATGTACCGATTGGTAAAGGAAGCGGGTATTTCATGGTCAACCATTCGCAATGTTTTCAAGCGAGGCACCGAGCCTTCCATTTTGACCTTGGAAGTTCTCTGCAAGGGAATGGGTATTTCGCTGGAACAATTTTTTAGCGCGGATCGTTCCATGGGACTTACACCCGAGAACAACAGCAGCTATTGCGCGACTGGAATCTACTGGATTCTCAGGGCAAGGCCGCTGTGCGCCAAATGATCAAGGCGCTGACAAAGAACAAGTAGGCTGATTTATCCGTTTATCCTTACGAGATGGCATCTTTTTCAGTCCGCTTAGCAACATTTTCTTGACGAACGCCGCCTAATGAATGATAATGTTCATGCAGCGTCATCGGCAAGCGCAAGCGGCGTATACGCATACTCAAGCGAAAGGATGATGGTCATGCAGTTCTTTGACACCAAACTGATGATGGAAACCGTCGGCACGACGCTCCCGCTTGCGATTTTGCTGATCGAGGATGACGAGGATCGGCAGTTCCTTACCGACCTGTACTTGGAATACCGAAACCTTCTGTACAAGGAAGCGATGCGCTTTTTCTGCGACTCGCCCTCTGAAATCGACGATGCCGTAAGCGGTTCGGCAGAAAGAATGTGCAAGTATTGCAAAGAGCTCCAAAATATTCCTTGTAACAAACGGAAGTTTTATCTTGTTAAAATAGTTAGGAGCGTCTGCAATACGCGAATTGCGGAGCTCACCAAGCAACAGGAAAGGCGTGATTGGTTCGCGGACTCCGAAACGGTGGAAGGGGTAGAAGATGAAAACAGCGCTCACAGCATTGTATTCAGCCGGGTATACGCCGACGATCTGCTCCATTCTTTTCCCATGTTAAGCGACCGCGACAAAGAACTGATCCGTATGCGGCACATTGATATGCTGGATTATGATGAGATTGCCGAGGCGCTCCACATAAGCGAAGGAACGGCGCGAACCGCCGTTTCCAGAGCGAAAGCCCGATTGGAGAATCTCGCGCAAAACCTAAAAGGTGATATATTATGAAGGACAACAGCCGGAACCGCATTGGGGAGCGGCCCATGGACAGGAGCCTGAACGATAAGGCTTATGATCTTTTGGGCGAGCTTTTGTTGGAACAGGAAACGAATAAACTGCTGGAAGAAATAGAGGATGAAAAGGCGCGGGGCGATACCGCCGAAATGGACGCTTTTTTTGCCGCGCACGATCAGGAAAATCTGCGACGAATCAACTCGTACTTTCATCGGCGGCGTATTAAGAAGCTACTGACAAAATCGCTGCCCAAGGCCATTGAAGTAGCGGCGATTTTTATCGCCTGCATTTCCATCGCGGGCGGCGTTGCTCTAGCGACAAATGAAACCGTTCGGGTCTACATGATGAAGCTGATCACTACCATGTCAGATGAGTATACCGCGCTAAAGCTGGTTGAAGATGAAGAAGCATCGTTTGATATTCCTGCCGATTGGGAGGGGGACAATTATCCGTCCTATATTCCCTCGGGTTTAGCAGTTTCGTCTGTTTATTCCTATTCTGACAACTGCTCGGCAATCTATAAAAATATAGAAACCGGTCAATGGCAATTGGATTTTGCCGAACTCGGCGCGGGTGCAGAAACGAATTTGGATACGGAAAACGCGACTGTTCGTGCCCTTATGATACGGGACTACCCCGGCTTTCTTGCCGTCAAAGGGCAACAAATAAGTTTATATTGGAGCGATGGACAAAATTACTTTATCCTGCTGACACAAGGCATTGACGAAGCTGTCGCGGTAGAAATTGCCGAGAGCGTAAGAAGAGTTCGATAAAAATGAATTTGCCTGTAACAAATCCGGCCTCCTTTTTGTTTTATAGAGTGTAAAGCAAAAAAGGAGGTCTTTTCCATTGAAAAAAATCACTTCGTTTCTCATGGCACTGGCACTTATGACAACTCTGGCGCAAACAGCTCTCGCAGCATCGGCCTATCCTTCCCCAATGGCAAATCCCTACCAAGATACCGTATACCCGTTGAATATCTCGCCAAGGTATTCTCACACACGAACCATAACAGCCGCGCTGTCGTTCAGTGGCGGACAAGCTCATTGCAGCGGATCTGTATTGCCTTCAGGGAGCTATAACTGTTCAATAACGGTTACGCTGTATAAACAGAACGGCTCTGACTGGGACTATGTGACATCGTGGTCGGGAAGTGCCACTGGCGGAGATAAAGCCGCAGCGGGTGGATCCACAAGCGTTGGAAACGGAACCTACAAAGTGGTGGCATCCGCTAACGTGGGCGGGAAGGAATTTCCGTCCAAAAGCGTAACCAGAACCAAAAACTGATCCGGCTCGTTTGGTTTGTCTACAACACGCCGTTGTTAGGCAAGAGGACGATTCGTTATAGCGTTTGCGGAAGTGCTACGATCAGGCACAAGGCGCAGAAAAACGGAAGCGCCGGACGATCCAAGGGGTTTACTTTGAAAAGAGCTCGCCGCGACTGTAACAAAGGCTATCGGGGTTTGGTAAAACCCTTGCAGACGCAGGAGGTGACGAAGCATATGTACGTAAGATGCCGTGACCCCTGTTGAGGGGTACAAAAATGTCCTTGCAAAATGCGCCGGACAGCGCCCATCGCTTGCACGATGGTGTTCTACAAGGACAAGAGCATTATACCACGATTACCCTTTGCATTTCTACAATAAATGAGGGGAGAATACGCAAATGAAGAAAATAACCGCATTGGTTCTCACCGTTTTGATGATGGTTAGCCTGTTTGCTGTGCCTGCGCTGGCTGGTGGAGACGAACTCAACAGGGCTTTCGGCTTTCGCGCCCAGTGTGTTTCCGAGACCGGTGGCTATGGATATTCTGATGAGTACCACGCAAAGACTGGAACTGAGAATTTTTCTGAGGTTCGCTACGCCGTGACCGGCAACGGCAGTACTGCTGGTTTTACCAACTATGTTGGAATGCACAGACAGGGTACAACCACGTTGCTTGGGGCTAACTTCAAGGCAAGTAATATGATCTACTACAAGTGTACCTCGTCCAGCTATGTCCGGTATGCTAATTACGCGCCGGGCGGACGCGGAAACACTAAGTACAATGACTCTTTGGGGATGACCATGGTGGATATCAATGGGCAGTTCAGACCTCACTAAGCTGACTGACATGCCGAGAAACTAAGAAGCTAAAAATAGTGTGATTGCAGCATAGCTTGTACAGCGTGTTTTGCGGCAATCCATTCCTCAAACTGTGGGTGGCGGTTGTGGAAAGAAACAACCACAACTGCCACCACCCCTATTCCATAAGAAATCAAAAACAGGAGGATGTCACATTGAAAAAGAGTATATCCATTTTGCTTTTGTTTACAACATTAGTTGTAGGCACCTCCGGCTTTGCAACAGAGTATTTTACAATTGGCGAGGTACTTGAGCAAGCCGGTACCGGCTGGCACAAGACTTATTCCGCCCATGGCCGAGAGATTGTTGTGGATGTTGATGCGATGGTTCCCGATGTGAAATCCGTGCCTGTTTCGAAGTGCAAATACTCCGAGTATCCGCCCAACATCACGGATGGAACCGGACTGATACTTGAACATAACTTGCCCGACGCGTTCGCCGTTTCCAGCACCATGCTCACAGACGAGATTATAGTTCAAAGTCCGAATAAAAAGTTAGGACTTCCATTCTCCATAACCACATACTATTCTCCGATTGATCTTGACAGGCTTTATTTCTCCGGATATCCGCTTACGCTTCGCAAAATATGCATGCGCTTTAGGGATATGCTTGCCCTTGTTGGCATTGATCCGGATGGTATTGTCATGGACAGTCCTTACATGCTTACTGTAAATGAGTATTATAATGCGGAAAAAGGAGAAGAGGTGGTTCCTTCGTATGGATGGGCAAGTTTCTATCAGCTTATGCACAGAGTGCCGATTTTGGGAGGACTGGGGGAAGCCTATGAACAGATGCCGCTTTATGGAACATACGCGGAGTTGGGGTTTGTCTTATCCCATGAAGACTTTTTTGTAAGCGTGCATACCATAACGGAAATAGAGCGGTTAGCCGAGGATGTTCCTTTGAGCAGCTTTTCGAAGGTGATCGCTTCCTTCGAGGAAGAGATTGAAGACGGTCATATTCGCAAGGTGTATGACTTAAATTTTGGTTATGCCGTGTGTAGCGCCATTGAAAATGGAGGAGCCAAAAAAAATATTGATCCCAATGACCGTTTCTATATTGTTCCAGTCTGGATGGCTAATTGCATGTACGTAACCGACGCGAAGAAAGGACAGCGCGTATATGATGAATCCTATGGGACGGACGAACGCAATGCGTTAGAATATCAAAAAATTATGGTTAACGCCCAGACGGGCGAATTGATTGACCCAATGAATCGATCTCAGAACCGTGGCTATTACACAGGTTTTATTACTTGGGATGACGTAGGTGGAAAGCCGTGAGAACAGAAATCAAACGAGCATTTACCGGGCCACTGTTCTTTTTGTCCATGATCATTCTTTTTCTGTGTTTACAAGGCTTTGCTGTACCGAGCTATATAAGCGATTTGGTAAATGAACCGCTTGAATATCGGGCAAGTGCGTTGACTTTAATCCTGGGCGGCGTATACTTTGGCGGCGTGATTTTGTTGCTGCCCTTCTGTGCGGCGATGGCTCATGCCACCAGCCAGGTTGATGATATGCGCTCCAGCATGTTATACTGGATCGCATTGCGGAGCGGCGTTGTGAAGTACGCACTAAACAAGATGATTGCATGCTTTATGGCATCCGCCGTAAGTGCGGGAGCTGCCTTTGCTTTTCATGCGGCCATGTGGCACATTCTCGCTCTTCCATATGACCCAATAGCCTTTCCCAGTCACGAGATTGGCTTTTGGAGTGAAAGCTTTTTTGCTGAATGGTCAACCATTCAGCACGGCTTGCCTATAATAATCGAAATGACCATAGGATTAGCATTTTCGGCTGGCATTTGGTCCGTTGTAGCACTTGCTACAGCGGTATGGATGCCAGACAAACTGTTGACAGTTGTTGTACCCGCCTGTGTCTATAAATTATGGAACGCAAATCTAACCTATTACCTTTTCGGCTTCCGATTGCCAAGCCCCGACACAATCTTTAATGATGCACAAACTATGCAGCACAATTTGGAGTGCTTGCTAGCTTACGGTATATTGCTGGTACTGGCGGCACTGATTTATTTTCGCGGTATAAAAAGGAGACTATGCCATGTCTAAAATTCGCTCGGTGCTGATGATGCTTCGCGGGCATATGGCGGATTGGCTGCATTCGCCGCGCACATTGATTTCAGGGCTGGTCGTTTTAGCGCTTACTTATATGAACGCACGCAACTATGTTTTCCTGCTGGAGAGCAACGAACTGTATTCGCACTTTGGTGAAGCTGTATTCTACTATCTTTCCTCCGGCTTTGGTAACATATCGCTGGTAAGTGCGTTGTTTCTGGTAATGATGTCGGAAGTACCGCGACGCACAGCTCATCAGAATATGATGCTGATCCGCACTAACCGTATACGCTGGCTGCTTTCTCAGGTGTTGTTTTGCCTGATGGTTACAATCTTGATGATGGGGCTAATGCTTACGCTCTCTATGACAATGACATGGCCGCATCTGGTATCTGGCGGCGGATGGAGCGATCTGGAACGTATCGCGGTCAACCCGGATGCGGAGTGGATGGTACAACTAGCACCAAAATATGTGCGTAGCATCACCCCTTTTGCGGCAGCAAGCATCGCGGCAGCCATTCTCTTTGCTTTTTGGTTTACCATGGTTTTGGTCATCCTATTCTTCACATTAGCAGGTCATCCAAACCTAGGACTCATCCTATATGTGTCTCTTCTCGTTCTAAATGTTACGGTTCTTTGGGAACAACTCCCCTCATGGGCACAGAATATGCCTGTAACATTCGCCACCATGTCATCTATTGCAAATAAATTTACGGATCGGGAACTCAGTTCCATACCAACTGTGTTGCTGTCGTATTTGGGGGCAGATATTATCTTGATCTTTTGGATGTACTTAAAAACGTGTAGGATGGATATGTTCTTCACCGGAAAGGATATAACATGATGATTATCATTGAACAGCTAACCAAACAGTATGGAAATACGGTAATATTTCAAGACGTTACGCTTCACATGAATCAAGGTCGCATCTATGGTCTTGTTGGGGCGAACGGTTGCGGAAAAACCACATTGATGAGGTGCTTTTGTGGCTTTACACAGGCTTCCGGGGGAAAAGTAACGGTGCTTGGCAAAGTAATTGGAAGAGATAGGGACTTTGCTCCTTCAACGGGAATAATCATTGAAACTCCAGAATTTATTTCGCATTATAACGCCAGGCAGAATTTGACTCTGCTGTCCGGTATTAGTGGCAAGGTTAATAAACAACGTATTGATGACGTGATAATGCTGGTGGGTTTGGATCCTGCCAATAAAAAAGCTGTTGGCAACTATTCTTTGGGTATGAAACAGCGTTTGGCTATTGCACAAGCAATTATGGAGAACCCATCCATTTTAGTGCTTGATGAGCCTTTCAATGGATTGGACAAGCAAGGAGTGGCAGACATCCATGCGTTGCTCCAAAAGCTCAAAGAGCAAGGGAAATGCATTCTGCTTGCCTGCCATAGCGTCACAGACATAGAAAAAGCTTGTGATGTGGTGTACAAAATGGAAAACGGAAGTGTGACAATGATTATGGAAAGTGAAAACCATGACAAGCGATACACAGTATGACCTGACGACAGTCCGTATGGAAGGTCAATGGAGAGCGTATTGATCCCCCAAAAAATTGGAGGTGTCACTATGAAAAAATCACTTCGTTTCTCATGGTACTGGCACTTATCGTAGCTCTGGCGCAAACAGCGGTCGCAGCATCGGCCTATCCTTCCCCAATGGCAAATCCCTACCAAGATACCGTATACCCGTTGAATATCTCGCCAAGGTATTCTCACACACGAACCATAACAGCCGCGCTGTCGTTCAGTGGCGGACAAGCTCATTGCAGCGGATCTGTATTGCCTTCAGGGAGCTATAACTGTTCAATAACGGTTACGCTGTATAAACAGAACGGCTCTGACTGGGACTATGTGACATCGTGGTCGGGAAGTGCCACTGGCGGAGATAAAGCCGCAGCGGGTGGATCCACAAGCGTTGGAAACGGAACCTACAAAGTGGTGGCATCCGCTAACGTGGGCGGGAAGGAATTTCCGTCCAAAAGCGTAACTAGAACCAAGAATTAATTATGTAAAACCAAATCATAATTCGGAAGGTTTTCAATTACTACGAGGCGATTGACGAGCGCGTAATGTCATTTCCCAATATTAACTATTAGGTGAGAGGGCGTGATTCCATTGTGCTAACACTGACTGCTGTACAAAATGATTTCGTAAATCAGCAAAACTGATGGGAAAAACAAACGGTGACTGTAGCAAGCGGATTCACTAAACGTGCAGTACAAGTAGCTTTGGTCCTAATATACTTCCTTCCCAACTGCGATGCTGCCTATACTTTGGCAGAGAAAGGAATCACGAAATGAATAAGCGGAATGTTAAGCTCTTGAGTATTGCTCTTTTGGTCGTTGTGTTGCTCTCAGTTGTGGGTTCTGCAAGTGCTCTACACGTAACTGGCGGCAGACTGCGCATGCGCAGCGGCCCAGGAACAGAATATACCCATATTCTATGGATTCCTAATGGAACAACCGTGTATACCCGAACTAATTCTACATATGGAACTTACTATAATGGGTTTACATATATCAATGCGAATGGATACGAGTCTGGACAAAGTGAAAACTGGAATACCAACAAGACGGGATGGGCAATGTCGAAATATCTTGCCAACTAATCTGTAGATACCCGCCATTCGAGTACTAAACAACAGATGTGAGGGGACAGTTATCTGTCCCCTCACCAAAGAAGGAGAAAAATGAAAAGAGATGTTTTTGTCTTTTTCTTGATTTCGATACTGGTTTTATCAACATTTGCAATTGCCGAAAATGCATGCATAGCACAAATAAAGTTCGACACACCAATAGGTCAAAGTGGGGAGAATCCACGGCTTATTCTACTGGATGATACACTATACCATTTTAGCAGAAGAGAAGGTCGTATCCTGTCTTGGAAAATTGGCGAGGGTGTTATGACCTCCTTCTCCTCATTACCACAAGTACCAGTTGAATCCGTTGTGATGGGATATAAAGACATGGGTGCAGAAAAGCGTACGGAGATGGATCAGATTGTCACCCATGTACTCGCTGGAGATGGAAAACTATGGGCGCTAAACCAGTATAGCGGCAAGTTTGGGCAGATAAATCAAGATGGGCTTGACTATGCCTATACTTTAGATCTTACCGATTTGAATCCAGAACTGAATCATGATGAAGACTATCGTTTTCCGGGTTTTGTCAGCGATGGCTATCTTTACTTGTTTAGTGTAATGAGAAAGGAAATGTACTTTGCACGATATGACCTCACTACTGGTGAACGGCAGAATGTGGCGCTTGAGCATGATCTAGGAGCAGTCTATCCTGACGGTAATGGTCACGCACTATGTTTAGTCAATATTGAAACCGAACAAAGCAGTGGTGGCTATGCAGAAAGAATTTATACTCTTGATCTTGCCACAGGCGAACTCATCCCGCTGGAGATAGACCTGCCTAACGAAGCAGGAGAAAACACTACAACCTATATTAAGGGTGCATATCATATCAATTCAGGTGAAGACTTGTATTGCTTTGTAGAGTCTGGCGGTGGTGCATCCTCAGACAACAGATTATTCATAGTTGATAAGAATGGTTCGCAAAAAACAAGCATCATATTGCCTCAGCCGGATAATGGGTTCTATTATCTATGCCAGCCAATCGACACACAGAGAATGATTGCTGTCGATGCTTTTGGCGCTGCCGTGCTTGACATAAACGAATTAGGTTAATCAGTTAACGGAGGATGGGTAATGAAAAAAATCTTGTGTATTTCTGTTGCTCTATTGCTTGTGTTAGGCGTGATGTCTAGCGCATCCGCGCAGAGCATGGGTTTTACTGAAGAACAGTTTAAAACACTATTGGGCGAGGACTCCTTTGAACCAAGCTTTTCACGCATACGCCTCATAGACGATACATTCTATGATCTAGAAGACGATGGCAATGTCTATACGTGGAAAATTCATGATGACTCAATTTCACTCTTTTGCCATGTGGATCTGCTTACGAGTGATATTCCCTATGAACTGATGTCACCAGAGCAAAAGGAGAAAGCAGAAGCGGCGGTAACGCATCTATTTTCAGGTGAAAAGCAATTGTGGGCATACAATATATTGAGTGGCAAAGCGGGAATAATTGCTGATGATGGGGTTCGTTGGGGACTGCCTAGCGATATAAAGGATGAAAAATGGGATCCAAAACGCAGAGATATTATTGGCGGTTTTGCACAAGGAGACTCTCTGTTCTTTGCTTATGACGGAAACTTCTGTCGCCTTACCCCTGAATCTGGTATCGGAGCTGAGCTTCCGTTGCCGATCAATACGGTAGCATTCCAGCCATACAAAGAAAATATGGCAATAACATGGAATTATGAAAACTCCAAAACGAGCATTTATGAGATTAATTTAGCCGACGGAAAAGCAACGCAGCTAAAACGCAATCTGCCAGATGATGCGGTCATTATCGGCATCGATTATATCGCCACAAATGACGTTTTATATGTAATGACGCTTGATGACGAGGGAAACTGCAAAATTTACACTTCGCGGCAAGGAAAAGATCTCAAATTCGAGGGTGAACTGCTGGAAAACGGAAGAATTGTGAACCTCAATGAAAACGAATATGCTTTGATTCAGCCCTCAGGGATTTCGATTCATAGAATAGAGGATCTGTTTCAAACAAGTAAGCAAGTGTTGACAATAAGAGGGATCATGTCCTTTCCATATGTATCCCAGCATTTTATGAACAAGAACCCTAATGTCATTATCCGCGAACAAAGCGCGAACTTTGAGCAGAAAGATCTAGTCTCAATACTTGCGGGAGATAGCAACGTCGATATATATGCAATGTTTACCAATAGATTGTTTAATGCGGTAAAAGATAAAGGATATGCAATGAAACTGGATGCCAGCGACATGCTCTCCAAAAGTGCTGACATGATGTACCCAGTGTTTAGTAACACAATCAGAGATAAAGACGGAGTGGTTGTCGCATGGCCAACTCCTTTTATCGTGTATAAACTTATGGAAATTGATAGCGAGTTATGGCAGGAGTGCTTTGGCGAACGTGAGTATCCAAAAACCTTTATTGATATGTTTGAGATAATGTCAGAATGGGAAAATGAGTATAGTAGCCAATATGAGAACGCAGTTGTATATCTCCCGGGTACGCTTAGATCACTACTATTTCAAATGGTGTTTAAGTACTGTGGTATGTACGAGGTGGAGGGAGAATGGATTGATTTTAATACACCGATTTTTCAAGATAGCATTTCCGCATATGAGGAAATGCTCAATAGTGTGGACTTAGAAAGAATGGATAGCATTCTGAATAGAGAGGACGAGAACAACAGTGTGCGAGCTCTGTTCTGGGGCGAAGGACTTTATGCGGAAAATGACAGCTTTTTCAAGCCGGAACAGCCCCTGCATTTTACAGCGTGGCCGACATTCGATGCAACTGATATGCCAGTGATCGAGGTTTCTTTTGTCACCATGTGGATCAACAGTAATTCTACAAAGAAAGATCTTGCATTGAAATACATTGAATCATTAATTGATCAGGAGAACTCCAGCCCAAGTTATGAGTATGTCTTATTCAAGGGACGCAATCAGGAGGTGGAACGACCAGATTATTTAACCAAAGTACAAGAATTAAGTGCTAAAAAATCAGAGCTTGAGCAGACAATGTCTATGGCTGAAGCAGCGTATCGTGAACCATTTGAACAGGCGATAGCCAAAATAGATTTTGACTTAGAACAGTTAGAAAAAGACCGCTATTTGATCACAGATGAAGGGATCAGCAGATATGCATCCTGGGTTAATCTGCTAAAAGCAACAAGTGATTCAAATTATTTAAGTCAAAACGATTCTGATGATGAGTTTTCTAGAGAACTGGGGAAACTATGCGATATGTTTGTTCAAGGTGCAATCAGCAAGGAACAATTCGTGTCCCAACTAAACCAGATATCTAAATTAATCTATTATGAGAGAGTTTCCGACTGATACAATACAATATTGCTAATGAATAGACAAATGCGCAACATAGCCTAAAGAGTACACTATAAAAATGGTAAGACAGGAGCATTATTATGAAAACCGCTTTTGCCGAAATGATTGATCAAATATTGGCGGATTTGAAATAGGAAGACAGCGCAAGTGTTTTAATGCAAATCAAGGAAGACAGCCCTAAAACTTTTTCTCAAAATTGTCTACGTCTATTAAGACGGGTTAGAAAAGGGGCTCTACTTAAATAAAAAACAATCGAAAGACGTCTGTTACCTCCAAAATTTCATTTGAATTGACGATTACTCTTATCAACCCTACTGACGAACGATTGACATTGCCGCAATCGTTCGCTTTTTTTATGCCTAAACAAATGCCCTATCGCTGCCGTTCGCCCCCTTCTTTCAGATTAACCGAAAAATCTGAAAGGAGCAAGGCGAATGAAGGTTATCATTCGATATACCCGGCTATCCGTTACCCCTTCCGCGCCTGCCGAGGTGATCCGCTATCTGCAAACAGCCAAACGGAAGGAGGAAAACCTGTACCATGAGCAGCGGCGGCATTGGGATGAACGTGAATTTGACGAACAGGTCATTGCGCGGGAGAGCCATTATCAATGCTACGAAACACCCGAACAATGGTATCTGCGAAAAGCAACCATGGCGGCTATCCAAACGGCGCTCGCAAGCTGCACCAAAACGCAGCGTGAGCGTTTTTTATTGTCCGCAATAGAGGGCTTGAGCTATGCCGAAATCGCAGAGCGGCAGAACTGTTCCAAATACGCCGTTCGGGATTCCGTTGAGGCGGCTCGAAAGAAAATTCAGACTTTTTTGAAAAACAGACCCCACGAAAGCCGTTTTTGAGGCTTATCAAGTGAAGGAGTTTTTCCTTCGCACCAGCAGGACAGGCAATAGCGTCTGTCCCTTCTTCATGAATAGGAGGTTTGCCCATGCCCATCATCAACCTGAAGCAGCAGTACCCTCACCTCTACGATGAAATCCTCTTGGAAATCTCAGACCCCATCTTCGAGGTCTACGAGCGCGCGCGAAAAGACGAAAACAACTATAACCGCAGACGGCGGTATCATCATGCATGTTACTCGCTGGATGCTGGCGACAACATTGAAACCCTTGCGCTGCATCGTCCGCTTTCGCCGGAGGAAATCATCATGCAAAAAATCAGCAAAGAGCAGCTTCAAGAAGCTCTGAATCATCTGTCCCCGATCCAATCGCGCCGAGTATACGCCCATTACATGTTGGGAATGACGAAAACGGCTATCGCCCGGAAAGAAGGAACGACTAAAGGCAGCGTAGCCTGTGCCATTCAAGCGGGACTCAAGAATCTGAAAAAGTATTATGAAAAGCATTATTATGAAAAGCATTTTGGGGAGGATTGAGCGATGGACAAGCAGCAAATGGAACGATGGAAAGCGGAACGCGCCGCCCTTCAAAAGAAAATCAGCCAACTGGAAAACCGAAAAAAGATGCTGCTGGCAAAGGAGATTTACACGGAACGGCGG
>ERZ1026860.175-NODE-175-length-49532-cov-58.417204_pt1 | contig 49532 bp, 52 predicted proteins | sample MGYA00380160_ERZ1026860 | MGnify/ENA primary metagenome ERZ1026860 (study PRJEB33269, sample SAMEA4719796) | human gut metagenome | biome: human-associated habitat; feature: organic feature; material: feces | place: Cameroon | collected 2013-10 ... | reverse complement strand
GCTTCAAGCCGATTGATGTCGTGAAAGGCGAGTTCCGTTTCAAGAACAAGATGATATTCGGCAAGGTGTTCATCGTGCTTCAGACCGTGTTCAGCGCCATCCTTATCACAATGGCCATCGTGATGACAGCGCAGGTGAGCTACCTCGTGAACCTTCCGGTGGGCTACGAGACAAAGGATGTCATTCAGGTCAATTCACGAGATGTAGGCTATAGGAGAGGACCTCAGGAGGCGCTTCGCACCAGATTGAAGGCTTTGCCTCAGGTGGTTGACGCAGGACTTGGAATCACTTCTCCGATTTCTTGCGGAGCGAACGGCCTTCACGATGAGAACAATCAGATAATCGGTTGGATGCGTATGGCCCAGTTGGACACGACTTCGCTTAGGATTCTGGGAATCAAGGTCTTGGAAAAATACAGCGAACTCTCTTCGCCAAAAGTGCTTTTGACGGAGACTTCCAAGAGAACCCTCGGTGTGACGGCGGAGCATCCTTATGCCGGGGGAAGCTACACCAAGGGTGAATATGAAATCTGTGGCGTCATCCCGGATTTCCGCGCCAACAACGCTCTCTTCGAGCCGATGGAGAATGAGCGGAACTCCATAATGATCATAGACGAGAATTATGATTATGCCTTCATTCAGCTTCTTAAGATAACCGGTGACCGCTCCGAGGCTATGGCCGCGGTCAAGAATGTCTGCAAGGATTTTGCGAAGGAGACCATAGGCGTTCCTGTGGAGATGGAGGCTTACTATCTGGACGAGAAACTGGTCGATGATCTGAAGGGCACCAAGAACACGATGCTTCTCGTGATTTCGTTTATGATTATGGCCATCCTGATCTCGGCTCTCGGCCTGTTCGCGATGTCGCTCTATTTCACTGAGCAGCAGAGCCGCCAGATAGCTGTCCGCAAGGTCTTCGGCGCAGAGGTCAGCTCTGCCGTTTGGACTCTGTCCAAGTCGTTTATGATTATGAGTGTGGCCGCTGTCATCATTGCGGTTCCGTTCGCCGTGTGGGGTATCACAAATTATCTTCAGGCATTCTACACCAAGATAGCCTTCCCGTGGTGGGCTATTGTGCTTGCGGCTCTGATCTCTCTGCTGATCTCATTCCTCTCCGTGGTAGGGCAAACCTACAGCGCCGCGACCAAGAATCCGGTCAAGACTCTGGGGCAGGATTAATGTGGGTGTAAAACCCGAACTTTTTACGTTTCTTATCAAAATTTACGTTTTTGTTCCTTATAATTGCGGGGCAGGAACTGTGAACTATGATAAGAAACGTTACTTTTTATGATGTCCTCACCGCTTTGGGTGACCTGATTATGCCACGCGAATGCATCGTCTGCGGGCGGCCTTTGGCCCTAAGGGAGCGCCATCTCTGCATCGAATGCCTCGCCGACCTGCCACGGACGTATTTCTCGAATATGCCGCGCAACCAACTTGCCGACAGGTTCAACTCCTTGATCCAGCGGGATCTGGACGCGGCCGGCGGTTTTGAGGAATATGCCTGCGCGACATCCTTGTTCTTTTACCGCTCCCAGACAGGCTACAGGCTGATCACCCAGAGGCTGAAATATCATTCCGACTATGCCGCCGGCCGTTATTTCGCCTCTATGCTCGGCCGTGAGATGGCCGCCTCGCCGATTTACTCAGATGTGGATGCCGTGATCCCCGTGCCGCTTCATTGGACCCGCCGCTGGTCCAGAGGGCACAATCAGGCCGAGATCATCGCCGAGGTGCTGGCAAGAAACCTTGGTGCGGAGATGCGTACGGACATCATTTACAGAGCCAGACGCACCCGCACCCAGACACGACTCTCGGTCGAGGGCAAGGCGTACAATGTCGAGGGGGCGTTCAGGATAAGGCGGATGAGGGCTGTCCCTGAATATTCACACATCCTTCTGGTGGACGATGTTTTCACTACCGGGGCGACGCTTCATTCCTGTCACAGGACATTGAGGGGCCTTTTTCCGCCGCCAGTCCGAATCAGTGTCGCCTCTTTGGCTTGTGTCGGAATGTAAGAAGTGTTACGATTCGGTTACAAATCGTAAGGATAAACGTTTTAGATTTCGTATGCTCCCGTATGATATGCTTCTCGTGCCGTATATCGTGTGCCTATTAAAACCGATTAAAATTTTCCTTATTGTTTATAGGGTTGGAAATAAAACGGTTAAGTCGGAATATTTGAAAATTTTTGCAAAAAATATTAAAAAATGTTTGCAAGTATAAAAAAAAGCTGTACCTTTGTACTCGGGTTGAGCAAGGAGGTTCTCTCCCCGATCAACCTATTGGTTATTAGTTTTAGTGTTATTAATTATGTGGTTAGAGTGAGAGTCCACGCGCGATGCGTCGACGCTCATTTTTTTTGTATATACCCCAGCCTTAGATATGTTCGGTCGCTGAGCCTGTCGAGGCGACCGAAGTGTTCCGGTAACAGACCTTGCCGATGTGACTGACTATTCTTAAATTTGTAAGAAGAAAACACAACGTATATGCTAGAACTCGGAATCAAAGGCCGTCAGGAGGAGATCGTGACGGAAGAACTTACCGCCAGCCACATCGGCAGCGGCACTGTCAGGGTGTTCGCCACCCCGATGATGATAGCCCTGATGGAACGCACAAGCCGCCTCAGTGTGAAGCCTTACCTTGAGGAGGGACAGGAGACTGTCGGAACAAAAGTCGATGTCTCACACGTCTCTTCCACACCTGTCGGTCTGAAGGTGTGGTGTGAAAGCGAAGTCGTTGAGATTGACCGCCGAAGGATTGTCTTCAAGGTGGCTGCCTACGATGAGAAAGGCCTGATAGGCGAGGGCACGCACGAGCGCTTCGTCATTGACGTCGCCAAATTCCAGGCAAAGACCGAAGAAAAGAAAACACATAAGGGGCACAGAACGAAATGTACTTCTTAGTTGAGAGGGGAAAATGGTGGTAGAGGGTTATGATGTAGGGAGTTAGGAGGATTTGAGGACGTAAAGTTGCGAAAAACGAAATGTTACAAAGGCGCACAAAAAGTTTACATTTGAGGGTAATTTGAACGGTCGTTTGAACGATTGTTTTACATTGCCGAGAAAAAGGGCTACAGAAGCCTGATTTCTCGGCTTTATTTGTCTATCGTGGCTATGGGTGATTCGCTACAGGAGATACGTCAAAAGGCGATTTTACGGGATCTTGCAGGAATGTTTGTGTAACATAGTAGAATCATTGAACACCGTTTGAGAAACCGTTCAAGTACTTTTCAAATTGGCTTAAATGCATAGATAATAAACACGATTGTAATCGGTGATAAATAATATAAAACTCTCATTAAAACTCTCATTAAGACTCTCATTCGTCTATAATTCTAAAAACGAAATGATATAAATAAACTCTCATTAAGACTCTCATTTTTGTGATATATAATGCGAAAATGCTGCCCTAAATCGCCTAAAAATGTTGTGATAACGCCGATATAAAACGATTAATACCACCCCTTATTACCCTAATAATCGTGCCTAAATTCCGCTCAAATGGCGTTCAATTAGTGTTTTAACGGTGAAAGAGGCTTGGAAAAGTGTGCGAGATCCATTATCTTGCCTGAAAATTAGTCAGATGTATAAGCCTCATAAACGCTATCTAACGTATTGCATTGTGTTTGGGTTATATCAGATACTTATATTGCCATTCAGGTTGCTGCGATGGATATTCAACTTTCTTCACGATAATGTGACTGATACTATTAATTGCTGTTTTTGTAATTGGGTAAGGAATGGACGGGACGGTAAATAGTCGCAGCTGATCAAGGCCGCATTCCATTATACTGCCATAGTTTCACTTTTCGGAGTTCTTATCATTCAATATTATTCCATAGTGTGGAAAGTGATGGAGGCCTTGACGATAGCGAGAGCTTGAATACTGGAGAGCGGGATGTCTTTGGGCTGGAATCGGTCGTTGTGGCTTACGAGGCGGATGCAGTCTGGGATGTCCGACTTCTGGACATACTTGACCACGGTGAAGAAATCACCGCCGGCTATGAACGAGAGCAGATAGATCTGCCCCCAGAGGAGACTGTCGAGAGACAGTGCCAACCTCTTGAATATTATGATATCGCCTGACTTGAGGAGAGGTGTCATTGACTCCCCTCTCACATAGATTGCACCGTCCACTGGTGGAAGGTTAGGGATCCGAAGATAGTCATCAGGGCTAATATGGTTGTCATTGAAAATCGCCATAAGGCCAGCCGTTGCGCTCAGATCATACAGGGGTATGTCCTGAGACTCCAACTTGCGATCGGATTGGAGAGTGAAAGTATGCAACGGAGTAACCTCTGTAGATATGCTTTCAAGCATTTCGCCTTCACCCGTAAGAAGCCAATATGCAGAAATGCCATATTTAGAAGATAAGCCAGCCATAATCTCTGTACCGGCATTCATCCGATTATACAAAATTTCTGAAAATTTTGATGGCGATAATCCTAGAGCATTTGCCAAGGTGGATTTCTTTAAGTTTGGTGTATTTGCCAATAACCATTCTATAGCTTTTAAAACCCTATTATTTATCAAGTCTTTGTTCATTTTAAATAAATTCTGTAAAGAATTTCAGAAAAATACTATTATTTTTCAGAAATTCTGTATATTTGCATCGTGCTTTACGCTAAAGCATCACAAATGTACGGAAAAAACGGTACGCAACAAAACTGTAAAAGATATGAGATACATTGAATTACCCAAAAGCCGCAAGTCCGAGCTCCGGCGCAAGTTCGGGGTCAGCGGGATGACGGTCTGGAGCGCGCTGGCGTTCAAGTGGAACAGCGACCTCGCGAAGGCGATCCGCAAGGAGGCCCTCAGCCTCGGAGGCGTGGAGACCAACCTTATCAGGACACGCGGATTCGTCCCCAACTGCGAGATAGCGTACGAACGCAACGCCGCCGGCACGGTCACAAGGATCGTGCAGACGTGGAAGAACGGCGTGAGGCTGGCCATCGACACTACCAGCAACTCGGGAGCGATCACAGTCAACGGAGAGAGATTCTGCGATGACTTCCAGAATATGACGATCACCGACTGGGGTGACGCGGTCCTTGTGGCGCAGAGCCTCTCGGAGACATTAAACTCGTAGTTATGTGCGCACGTTACATCATACACGTGGCCATCGAGGTCGTGATGCTGCTTGTCGTGGCCGGACTGTTCTGGTGGTCCTGCAAGGAAGACAAAGAGGATGACGGAGGCCGCTGAGCCTTTCGTTTTTTAGTATCAAAGTTTTACTCACACACCTCCTTATCCCCGGCAGCGATGTCCGGGTGCGGTGGGTCCCCGAAGGTAGGAATTATGGAGCTTCCGGAAGTGAAGATGAGGACGCATAAAACACACCTCATTCAAAGCCCAGGACGGCAGTGTGGTTCGACTCCACACCGGGGAGCAAGAATATGGACTCAATGGAATACTACAAGGGCATAACGGCGGTCACGGTTGACGACCTCACCAGAAGCGATGACGGTGAGGCGGTCATCGGTCGTAGTAACTATGATAATTTAGTTGCTCGTCACCGCATAAATGTGCTGCGTCCTGGCAAGGGACTCGGTGCCTGTGCCCTAATCGAGTATTCCAGCCTCCCGCAGCGGTTCCGCGACCGTTTCGAGGCAAAGTATGGGAACCCGGACGAGATTCTGCGAAAGAAGAGGGACACGGTGGAGATGACAATCGATGTCAAGGCACGTGAGTTCTTCTCCTCCTACCGGCTCGCAGACGGAGCCGCCCTGCAGGAGGACTTCCAGCGGGAGTACACGGTGAACGCTAGCGTGCTGAACACGCTGCTGGGAATGGTGAACACGCAGAAGGCTCTCAGAGGGGCTTGCAACAACAACACGCCGGTGAACTGGGACGGGATAATGGAGGCCTCGGAGAATCTGAGAGCGAAGTGGGGGCACACACTTCCGAGGAGCGCGGCGAGGCTGAAGGCCAAGATGCGCGAATACTCGAAAGAGGGATATCCCTGCCTCGTGAGCGGCAAGCTCGGCAACTCGTCCGCCCTGAAGGTGACGGAGGATGCAGCAAGGTACCTGATAGCCCTGCGCAGGAGCAGGACTCCGGTCTACTCAATCGCCCAGATCCTTGCGGAGTTCAACTCGGTGGCCCCGTCCAGAGGGTGGAAGCCGCTCCGGTCGGCGGGGACGCTGAACGCCTTCTTCGATAGGCCGGAGATCAGGTGGCAGTGGATGGACGCGGTGTACGGGTCGGCGGCGGCGAAGCAGGACCTGATCCGGAGAAACAGGACGGCGATGCCGACGATGAGGGACAGCCTCTGGTACGGCGACGGAACAAAGCTGAACCTCTTCTACAAGAGTCACGAGGGAGGCAAACTGGTGGTGCGCACGGCCTACGTCTACGAGGTCTCGGACGCGTTCAACGACACGCTCCTCGGCTACGCCATAGGGCGCACGGAGGACTTCGGACTCCAGTACAGGGCGTTCCGGATGGCCGTGGAGACGGCCGGGCACCTCCCTTACGAGATCGTGACGGACAACCAGGGCGGCCAGAGGAAGGCGGTGGCCCGTGAGTTCTTCGGGCGCATCTGCCGCGTGGCGCGCACGACCGCCCCGTACAACGCGCAGTCGAAGACGATAGAGAGCTGCTTCGGGCGCTTCCAGCGGCAGGTGCTCGCCAGGGACTGGCGGTTCACCGGCGGAAACATAAGCTCGAAGGAGGCGTGGAAGATAAACAGGGAGTTCGCGGCCGCCAACAGGGAGAGCCTCTACACGTATGACGAGCTTGTCGCGGCCTACGCCGCCGCGAGGGACGAGTGGAACTCGATGCCTGACACCGTCCACGGGATGCCGAGGATGGAGGCGTACCGGTCGTCCGTGAACCCCGACACGCCTGAGTACCACGCCATCGACGAGGAGTCCCTCTTCTGGAGGGCCACTGAGTCCCCGGTGAGGTTCACCACGAGCGGCATCGAGATCACCGTGGACGGCCGGAGGCACGCCTATGAGGTGCTAACGGCCACGGGGCTCCCGGATATGGAGTGGAGGCGGCGGAACACCGGGCGCTCATTCATCGTCAGGTACGACCCTTTGGATATGTCCGAGGTGCGCCTGTACGAGGAGACGAAATCGGGGCTGCGGCTCAGCGCGACCGGAAGGCCATACCTGACGGTGCAGAGGAACATACAGGAGCAGCGTGACGGCGACGCCGAACTTATCCGCTGGAACGACGCGGAGAACAAGAGAATGCTCGTGGAGGCCTCCCTCCAGGGCAAGGAGGTCGAGATTGAGCACGGCACCGCCCCCGAGCTGCACGGGCTCGCCACACCCGGGGTGAAGGGCGTGTCCCAGAGGGAGTACGAGAGGATCGCCGACAGGACGGCCACCGGTCAGGATGACGGCGGAGGGTCCGAGACGCTCGACATCGGACCTTTCACGAAGGGAATGAGCGACCGCGACTACGACCCGCTCGCGGCTTTGGGGAGAATGTGACAACAAACAAACACATAAGAATATGACAAAAAGACTTACAGATGAAGAGAAACAGGCCATCAGGGCGGACCTCGCGGCCTACGTGGAGACCTACGGCAGCCAGTCAAAGGCGGCCACGTCTCTGAAGAAGACAAGCGCCGGCACGGTGTCGTGCGTGCTCAACGGACGTTTCGAGAACATCTCCGACGAGATGCTCCTGAACATCGCCGCGCAGATAGGGCACACGGGCGGTGAGGGGTGGCAGATCTGCCGCACCTCGGCCTACCGGGACATCGAGACGTTCCTCCAGGACGCACAGATGTACCACAACGTGTCGTGGATCGTGGCCCCGGCCGGGATTGGCAAGACCACGGCGGCGCAGCGTTACGCCTCGCGATGCGGCGGCGTGTTCGTGCTCGGCTGTTCCGAGGACATGCACAAGTCGGACTTCGTGGACGAGCTGGCCAGGAGGATCGGCGTGAGGTCGGACGGGCTTACCGTGAGAGGGACGCTGAACAGGATCGTGGAGTCGCTGGTGAAGACGCGGAACCCTCTGCTGGTGTTCGACGAGGCGGACAAGCTGACCGACTCCGTGCTCTACTACTTCATCAGCCTGTACAACCGGCTTGAGGGGAAGTGCGGCATCGTGTTCCTCTCGACCCAGTACATCGAACGGAGGATGTCGAGGGGGCTCAGGCTCGACAAGAAAGGCTACGAGGAGCTTTACTCAAGGATCGGACGGCGTTTCGTGACGCTGACGGGAATCTCCGCCGCGGAGGTGGACGCCATCTGCCGGAGCAACGGCCTTGAGGACGGGGCGGCGATCCGCAGGGTGCTTGAGGAGTCCTCCGAATCACGCAAGGGCCGCCCGGAGTTCGACCTGCGGAGGGTAAAGAAGTCCGTCCACAAGGAGATTAGGATCGCCTCGGCCGCAAGGCTTGGCGGACAGGATCAGAGGCGGAGCTAAGGGTATATTCAAGACAAGTTCAAACAACCTTCAAAGGGCATTCAAAATGGCGCGCACACTATCGGCAAGGCAGCTCCTCTCAATGAGGTTCGAGACCATCCGCCTCGGGGGCGGTTGGGACGAGTGCGTCGGCGAGGTGGAGCCGAGGGGGATATGGTTCGTCTGGGGCAACGCCGGGAACGGTAAGACCTCGGCGGTGGTGTCCCTGTGCAGGGAGCTGGCGGCGTTCGGCAAGGTGCTGTACAACTCCAGGGAGGAGGGTGCGTCCCTCACGATGAGGAACACGCTGTCCCGCTTCTCGATGGCCGACCTCGGATGCAGATTCCAGCTGGCGGATATGTCGCTGGAGGAGCTTGACGGAAGGTTGTCGCAGCCGAAGTCCCCGAGGTTCGTGGTGATCGACTCGTTCCAGTTTATGGGGATCGGCTACAGGGAGTTCCAGGCGTTCTGCCGGAAGCACCCGGGCAAGCTTCTGATCTTCGTGAGCAGGGCCGACGGGAAGCGTCCGGAGGGCAGGCCGGCCACATCGGCGATGTATGACGCGTCGCTGAAGATCTGGGTGGAGGGCTACAAGGCTTTCAGCAAGGGGCGCTTCATCGGGGCGACCGGCGAGTGCGTGATCTGGCCGGAAGGGGCGAGGAGATACTGGATCGGGTACGGCCACGTCAGGGACTATGACAACAGCAATGAAAACACAGAGGAATTATGAGGAAGAAGATGAATTACGCGAGGTTCTATGCAATCGCCAAGGCTCAGGGGATAGACCTTGAGGCCTCGAAGGGGGACCTGGTGCTCCAGTACACGGACGGGCGCACGGACCGTCTGAGGGATATGACGGAGGCGGAGTACAACGAGATGTGCGACAGGCTCCAGGGAAGCGGCGGAGACCGTGCGCGGAACGGCCGGGACGAGCTCAGGAGGCGGCGGTCGGCGGTGCTGAGGCGGATCCAGCTCCTCGGCGTGGACACGACCGACTGGGAGGCGGTCAACGCCTTCTGCTCCTCCGCGAGGATAGCGGGGAAGCCGTTCGGACGGCTGTCGGCTGACGAGCTCAAGGGGCTCGTGCCGAAGCTGGAGTCGATGCTGCGGAAGAAGGCGGCTCGCGGCACCGGTGAGAGGCCGTCCGGAAGGGCGTTCCTGATGCCGGTGGCGATCCGCAGGGGGCAGCTGTTGAGTTAGGTAACCATCAAACCAACCGGATATGCAGGTCACTGTAGGAATAGGGACACAAATAAGGGCAGAATACCTGCTGCCAGGGCAAAGACACACGTTTCTGCGGCGGGTGCGAGGATTCTTGACGCGGACTCACTGCCTCTTGCCGGACCAGGGGCTCCTGCTATTGATCTTGTCACGGCGCGGATCCTTTTTTCTCCGGCGCGATATAACGCTCCTATGGCGAGTATTCCTGAGAGAAGCGAGAGGAGGAGAAGTGTCGCTCCTGCGAGTGTCAGGAGACGAGCTGCGCCTGTGCTGGACTGACCCTGAAACACTGACAGAATGCCGAGCAGTGTTGCGGACGCGCCTGAGCAATGGCAGAGTATTGATTGAACTAACCTGTCCTGACCGTCTCGCAGATCTCCTATGTACCGAAATTCTTGTGAGGTCAGCGGAAGTTCCCGGCGCGGGGCTGTGGGGTCTTCCTTCTCCCGGGGAATGTTGAAAAATGACAGCATAGCTTTTTGAGTTTTAACTGATAGTACACAAAAATATTCACAACAATTTAATATTCAAACATTATGAGCGAAAACGAAAACACGCGGCAGGTCAGTATGACCGACGCGGAGATGGCCGAGTTTCAGGCCTTCAGGGAGGCCAAGGCCAAAGCGGAGCGCGACGAGGCGGCCCGCAGGATGCGGAGGGAGTACGCGGAGCTGGTGGACGGCGAGATCGCCGCCGCGGTGCCGGAGCTGCTCGCGGTCTCCGAGAACATCGCCACGGTCAAGAGGGCGGTGCTGGAGAACTTCAGGGCGATCATCGATATGAAGTCGGAGATCTACAGGGAGAAGGGCAAGGCGATGGCCAACTTCTCGCACACGTTCACGAGCAGCGACGGCAGGATGAGGATCACCCTCGGCCAGTACCTGAACGACGACTACCTCGACACGGCGGAGGCCGGCATAGCGATGATCCGCGACTACATCTCGTCGCTCGCCACGGACGAGAAGTCGCAGGCCCTCGTGTCGATGGTGATGCGTCTCCTGGCGAAGGACGGCAAGGGCACGCTGAAGGCGCAGCGGATAGTGCAGCTGCGCAAGATAGCGGACGAGACGGGCGCGGAGGCGTTCATCGAGGGCGTGCGCATCATCGAGGAGGCCTACAAGCCGACCGCGTCAAAGACCTACCTGCGGGCCTGGGTCAGGAACGAGGCCACGAACGCGTGGGACCCGATCCCGCTTGGTATGACCGAATCATAGGAGGGAGAGCTATGGCGGACTATGACCAGGACGAGCTTGTGAGGTCCTCCTGCAGGAGGCAGCTGGCGGAGGCGGTCGGGGCGCTGGACCTCACGCTGAAGGCCAACGAGGCGAGGCCTCCGAGGCAGAGGGTGGCCAGCCTCACGACCGTGGTGTCGGAGGACGACGACAGGCTTTTCATCGCGCTGAACGGCTCGGCGCATCGTATGGGAGACCTGTTCAGGGAGCTGTTCAGGCGCAGGCCCGAGCTTCGGAGCGTGGCGCAGGGAGCCCTTGACGGGATGTATAAGGTTGACATTGGATTTTAAACGGATATGGGACGGGGAGAATCAAGGAAGAGGCGCGGCCTGAGCTACCTCAAGCGGGCGGCCGACATCAACAGGATCTACGAGGCGCACGCCAACGACGGACTCTCGAACAGGGAGATCTGGCTGCGCTTCGTCTATCCCAGGTACGCCGTCAGCGAGAGGACGTTCTACAACCTCCTCTCCGCGTCGGCGGACGCCGGCAAGGCTCTTCCCGATGACACCCCGTCCCTTTTTAGCTTTGATGACGAGTGATGGACACCAAGGAGATCAGACGCAGGATCCTCCGGGACATCCGGGTGGACGCGGCCCAGGAGTTCGACAGGAACTTCGAGAGGCAGTCATTCTTCGGCGAGGCGTGGAGGCGCAGGAGGAGCCCGCTCAGGGGCGACGGCCACCTGCTGGTGGACTCCGGCGACCTGAGGCGGAGCGTCCGCAGCCGCTCGGACGACACGAGCGTGACCTTCTTCTCGACACTGCCCTACGCCGCGATACACAACAACGGAGGGGAGATTGTGGTGACAAGGAGGATGAAGGCCTTCTTCTGGGTGATGTACCGCAAGGCGGCCGGAGGGTTCAGGAGACGCAGGGACGGCTCGCTGAGCCGGAGCAGAAGGCAGGAGAGGCTGAGCGCGGAGGCGGAGTTCTGGAAGGCGATGGCGCTGAAGAAGGTTGGCGACAGGATCGTCATCCCGAGGAGACGGTTCCTCGGGGCCTCGCCGGAGCTGGAGGGGAACATCCGGAGGATAGTGGAGCGGGACATCGATGAATATCTTGACACGGCTCTGCCGGAGACACTTAGAAAGTAATGGAAGTGATGAACACAAGATCGGAATTGTACAGGGACATCGCCGAAAGGCTGGCGGATGTCGGAGAGATAAGGCACATCGACCTCTGGAACAGGAACGTGGAGTTCCTTGAGCAGGAGCGTCCGTGGCCGACACCTGCCGTCTTCATTGAGTTCGGCGAGATAGGCTGGAGGGCGGCGAAGACCGCCGGAGGGGTCTGCTTCAGGGGCACGGGCACCATCCTGGTCCACATCGTCACGGAGTGGGACGACGCGGACGGGGCGGCCTGCGGGTGCGGATGCCACGGGGTGGACCGCCTCGGACTCAGCGACATCGTGCAGGAGAGGATCGAGGGGATGTCCGGCGAGGGCTACGACGGAGTGAGCCTGTCCAGGACGCTGACGAACCACGACCACGAGGACATCGTGGAGAACATAGACATCTACGGCGTGCGGTACGCCAAGCTCGTGCCGCACAGCCGCGAATGAGGCCGCGGTGACGCGCCCCCAGCCCCGCGGGGCCGCCGTGAGGCGGGCACAGCGCCGGACGACGCCCTTGATATTTGCATCGAAACCAGATTTTCATAGCTAAACGAGGTTACTCATTGGTAGTTTCTCAACACGGCGCGCCGGCGTTCCGGCTGATCCCGGACGCGGGGCCAAGGCCTGAAAGGCTTTTTCATCAGTTTTAGTGTTATTAATTATGTGGTTGTCCCCGTCCGCCCGTGAGGGCCGGCGGGGACGTTTGCTTTGTCGATTTTCTGAAAATTTGACGGAGGTTCCACATTAATTTCGCTATATTTGTCGAAGATGAAACTATTTGATGATGATTGATGAATTGTTCAAATATTACCTAGCTCATCAGGGTGAGCTAGTGAAGAAACATAACGGGAAATACCTCGTGATCACGGCTGACGGGGTGCAGGGGTCTTACGACTCAATGGCCGAGGGCTATGACTATGCCCTGAAGACCTTCGGCAAGGGAAACTTTATGCTTCAGCTTTGCACGGAGGGTGACAGGACGTATTCCCAGAGGTTTAACACATATAGGGTGTCTTTCTGATGGATCCGGTTTCAATAACACTGATTTTTTCTCTTTTCATCGCGCTTATGATCGTGGTCTGGATCTTTATCTACGGTCTGTCACGCATTGACTCGGAACTGGATGAGATAGACAGGAAGCTTATGGATCTACACTGTTACGGGTGCAAGAAGGAATATGACAAGATAATGGATAATCTGGATAAAATAGAGGAAAGTATAAGACATCTCGAAGGCTTTTCCAACGATATAAAGTTTAAGAATGAATAGAAAAACGCCGCAGATTTAAGCGGCGTTTTTATTCAAAACAGTTTGCAATTCACAAATAATTAGTATATTTGCGGTGAGGATTCCGTAGCTAATGACTACCGATTCTTCACCAGAAGGAGGAATGAGCGATCATTCCTCTGACTTTTTATCATACAAGGATCTAATTCTACCATTTTTGTCTCTTAACCAGACCTCTTGAATATTCTGACCCTCTGCGATACGATTTCGTATAATTCGCTTCATATAAGCTTCGGTTAGTTCAGGGTCGTCAATGATTATTCTGTCTGACTGTTTAAGTCCATTCGTAACCATATTCCTGAAGGCGTTCTTCGGGTTGGCGGAGGTGAAGCCCTCGTGCTCGTACCAGAGCCCGTCGATGTTGAGATCGGGACACTTTCCCTCGTATTTGGTTCCCACGAGGGAGCCGTAGACGCACTCGTATTGGAACCTCGACGGTCGCGTCATCTTCGGGGTCAGCGTGACGTTCCTGCCCATCCTCGCGAACTCCTCGGCGGTCTGCCGGAGCTTCCCGAAGTCGCCGTCCTCCCTGTTCACCATATCGCTGATCCGCACCGTGCCGTCCCCGACACTGTAGGTCTCGCCCCTGTTCTCGTAGCACGACTGCAGGAAGCGGCAGGCCTGGCAGAGCTCGTTGGCGGGGATGTCCTTCGCCAGCTTAAGCTCCGACCTCGGGCAACCGGCGCAGGCGGAGACGGAGTAGGGGTTGTAGGCGGGGAACACGCGTCCCTCCTTGCCGGGGTTGAAGCGGAACATCCCCCTCCTGTCGCCCCTCAGGGCGCTCTCGGCCCTCCTGTAGGCCTCGCCCCTGTCGGTCGGCTCGTTGTCGGCCTTGAGGACCTGCACGACCGTGCAGCGGCAGTTCCATCCGTTCGGAGGGTAGTTCGTGTCCCAGAACGGGTCGTCCACCGGCAGGGTTATGCCGTCCATCTCGGCGTGCTCCGGGCGCACCCTGCCGTCGTGGGCGGTGCGGTACTGGAGGTAATAACGGTCGCCGTCCTCCTCGAAGTCCTCCCATCTGGCGGCCATCCCGGCGGAGGCCCCGGCGAAGTTGTACTCGGCCCTGAGCCAGTTTTGGTTGTAGGTCTCGTCTATCTTTTGAACGTCATTCAGGAACCGTTCGAACGGCTTCCGCTCCCCGTTCTCGGCCAGCAGGGACGGGAACGCCTCGTGCAGCTCGTGGAAGGCCTTCAGCCCGGAGAACATCCAGTCGGAGGCCCTCAGCCTCGACCGCATCGAGTCCGACATATCCACCCGGTCGAAGGACGAGTCCAGGATCCCGGCGTGTGTGTCTATGAACCCCTCGACCTCCGGCCTGTCAAGGATCTCTATCCGCAGGGACGCGCCCTCCTCGGAGTGGAGGACGGACATCATCTCCCGGAACCGCCTCCGCAGCGCCTCGCGCTGGGCCTCGCTGACCCCGCCGCCGTTCCTGGCGAGTTCCAGTGGCCGCGTTCCCATCAGCTCGCCGTATCGCTTTCGCAGCCCCTCGTAGTCGGAGGGGCTCAGTCGAAAAAAGGGCGTTCCTCCCTGCCGTCGGTTGCGGCCTTGCGGGTGGACAGGGTCACTCCGGCGGGCGGCGCCTGGGCGTTGTCCCTCCTCTCCCCGACGGGGAGGCCGTACTTGTCGGCGAAGTAGGATCCGTCCACCTCGTAGTTGTTCAGGACCATCTCCTCGAAGGCCCTCTGCTGCTCCGGCGAGTAGTCCACGGGGTCGTCCCAGTCGAAGCGCAGCCCCCTGAGCGGGAAGCCGAGGTTCACGAGCTTCGGGAGCAGCTGGTCGTTGACGGTGTCCCTGACGAGGTCGGCCGTCTCGTAGATGAGGTTCTGCAGCACCTTGTAGTGCACCTGCGACTGGCTCAGTGAGGCCCCGTCCTCGATGGTCATAGTGACGAGGAGCACGAGCTTTGACAGCTCGGAGTTCGCCCTGTCTATGCGCCTGTCGTAGACGTTGTAGGCGTCGCCGCGCGAGCTCTCCTTCAGCTCGATCTCGGCCTCGGCCGGGAGCACGGCCCACGCCTTGGAGCCCATCGTGTCCATCATTTTCCCGAGCGCCTCCTTGTCCTTCTCGTCCCTGCTGGCCGTCTTGGCTATCCTTATCGGCAGCCCGAACATCTCGGCGAAGGAGTCCCAGAAGGCCAGGGCGTACTTCTTCGGTATGGTCTGTATGGCGGCGGAGAGGTAGAGCCCGAGGTCGTCCGGGTCGCCGACCTCCACGAGCCAGTCGGACCACGGCCTCTCCCTGTACGGGATCCCCTGGGTCCAGTCGCCGCCGGGGTATGTCGTGACCCTCCCGAACTCCGGGACGACGTGCTTGCGCGGGATGAGCGACACGCCCGAGAGGGACATCCTCCCGTCCTCCCTCGTGACCACGTCCCCGAGCTCGATGAGGGAGTGCCCCCAGTACCTCTGCTGGAGGACGTACCTCACGAACTTCTTGAACCAGGCCGTCTCCAGGTAGCCGAGCGCGTCGGCGTCCGGCTCTCCGTCCGGGCGTGTGAGCCTGAACGCCTTGGAGAGTATGAACCCCTGCAGCTGTCCGATGCAGCCCCTGAGGTGCGGGTCGAGGTCCACGTCCCTGTAGATGTCGTAGAGCGCCTGCCTGTTCGGGGACTCGCTGCTGATGGCGAGCTGGTGCGCCTGCCTCCAGCCGGCGAGGTCCCTCTTGACGAGCGCGTCGGTCTGCCTCTGCAGGTCTATGACGATCCTCCTCGCCCTCCTCCTGTCCTCCCTTCTCGAGAGGTCGATGGTGGTGCCGTCCTTGAGCGTCACCCTTCCGCCGTCGCCGGCTTCCTGTACGGCCGGCCTTCCCGTCCCTGCCGACGCCGCGCGGCCGGGGATGATCCTTTTCATTGATTCGAGAATATTCATCGCTTCCTGTCTTGTCCTGTCAATAGCTGTTGTCCACCCTTTGGCTCGATCCGTACAGGAGGGTCCCTGACGTGTCGCCGTCCTCCGCGCCGGAGAGCGGCAGGTCCGGGACTATCACCCCGGACTGCACCTTCTCCAGCCACCTCACGGCCCTCTCGTACCTCTCCCTCCTGACCTCGGAGCCCATCCTGCCGGGCAGGGAGGCGGACATATGGTAGAGGGCGATGTCGCAGGCGTACATCACCATCTGTCTGTTGCGTTCCACGCCCTCCGCCGCGAATATCCTCTCGCAGTCGTACCTCGGGCGCAGGTACCCGGAGATCTCCTCCACGGCCTCCGCCTCGGCTATCTCCCTGTTGCGGTAGTCCACCTGGCTGACGGCCTGCATAGCCGCCTCGCCTATGACCACCTTATAATCCTCGTCGCTCACGAACATATCCCTGTCTGTCATTATCTGGTTATGTGGAGGCAGTTCCTCTCGATGTCCCTGACGGTCACGCCCCTCCTGAACCGTCCGGCCTTGACAAGGTCCTTCACGGCCCGCTTGGGGGCGACCCTGATGCCCCCGTTCATCCTGAAGACCATAAACCTCAGGCCCGTGGCCGCGGCGAGGGTGTCCGCCTCCCTCACGGCCCTTTTCAGCCTCGCCTTCCAGACCGTCCTCCCGGCCTTCCAGAGGATGACCCTCATCCCCTGTCCCAATCTGTCCAAGATGTTCATATCACCATATGTTTTTCGCCGACGGGCGGTCGCCCATCAGCGGCGTGAAACCTGTCCCCCTCGCCGTCCTCTGCAGGAGCCAGATGGCTCCCTCGTCCGCGTCCGGCGCGTCGTCGTGGACGCGCGAGCCCCTCTCCAGCGCCAGCGTCTGCTCTATCCCGACCTGCATATCGGGGTCGTCCCTTTTCGCCTCGTTGTACCAGACGAGGCCCCTCTCCCAGAGCGGGCTGACGGCCTCGATTCGCTGGAGCTTGTCCGGCTTCTTCCTCCTGTCCGGCAGGATCGGGAGCTGGTAGCCCCTCAGCCCGCCCTCGGCGGCGAACTCGTCAAGGATCACGTCCTGCATGAAGTTCGCCTCCATATAGAACCGCACCGACGCGGTGTCCCGGGTCCTCTCGTACAGGTCGTAGAGCCAGCGGACCATCTCCCCGACCGTGGCCTGCCTGACGAAGCAGTCGATGAGGTGGAGCTCGGTCCCGGCCTTCCCCCAGAGGCGGCAGGCCTTGTAGTCGTTGGCCGTGGTGGACCTGAACGACGGGTCGGTGTAGCATACCAGGGAGTCGTACCTCGACAGCCCCGGCAGCCTCTTCCAGCGGATCCACTCGTTCCTGAAGATGGAGCCGTCCACTATCGGGTTGTGCATCATCTCCTTCTCCCACGCCCTGTACCCCACGAAGTCCCTGTATTCCTCGGCCTCCCTCCTCGTCCACTTCTCCCTCCAGACGGGGTTGCCGTCGCGGTCGACGGCCTGGACCTTCGAGAGGACCACGCCCCTCGTCCTGGAGATGTTGTACAGGACGGAGTTCTTGCTGATGAGGTTCCCGACCATTATGAAGCGCCCGCGCCCCACGTCGAGGGAGCCGAAGAGGGCCTCCTTGACCCAGTCGGTCATCTCGCGGACCCTGCGCTCGTTGCGGCAGAGCTCGTCGTCGTCGAGGTCGTCGATGACGATGTAGTCGGGCCTGGCCTCCCTGTCCCTGAGTCCTCTCGGCGACTGCCCGCGCCCGCAGGCGAGGAACTTCACCCCGGAGTTCGTCCGGAACTCGCCGTCCAGCCACGAGCCGCCGTTTTTCTGCTCACCGAAGTCGGCGGTGAGCCGGCGGTTGGCCTCCAGCTCCGCCTGTATGTCGCCGAGCAGGCGGACGGCGCTGTCCTCCGACTTGCCGACCACGACCATAAAGTTGATGAGCCGCCCCGGCTGGAACATCAGCCAGAGCGGCAGGAATATGTCGAGGTGGGTTGACTTGGCGTGCCCCCTCGGCCACATAAAGACGGCCTTGAGGTTCGGGGTGTCCCGCACCGTCCTCGCCGCCTCGTTGTGGAACGGGGCGTTGTGTATCGTCCGTATGACCTCCCCGGTGGCCTTGTCCCTCAGCTGGAGGTAGTGCGGGAAGTAGTACTCGCAGAACGCTGCGTAGTTGGCCAGCAGCCTGGCCTTGCGCCTCTCCCTCCCCGCCGGGGTCTCCGGCCTCAGGGCCGACGTGTCCGTGACGGACTGCACCTGCCTGCACCGCTCCCTCCAGAGCTCATACGCCTGTCTCTTCTCCTGCGCCGTGACCATAGCCGTCCTACTTTACGCCCATCTGCTCGGTGATGTAGAGGTCCTGGTACTTGTTGATGACCCTCATCAGGTCGGCGGTGACCTCCGGATCCGTCTGCGAGCGGTACTCCAGCCACTTGCTGAACGCCATAAAGACCTCGATCGCGTCCACGACGTTGGCCTTCCTGTCCAGCTTCTCGATGACCGAGGAGAGCTTGGCGAGCCTGTCGCCCAGGCCGGCGATCAGGGACGGGTCGTTGGAGTCGTTGACCTGCGTGATCAGGCTGTCTATGGTCAGGAGGAGCTTGTTCACGAGCTCGGGGCGCGTGATGTTCTGCGCCGCCCTCGCGCCCTTCCATCCGCCCTCCTGGCACCACCTTGAGACGGTGGGGCGGGACACGCCTATGCGGTCGGAGATCTCCTCCATCCCCATCCCGGACATATAGAGCCTCCGCGCTATGGACTTCTTGTTCTCTGATTCCTTCTTAGTCATATTCAAAAGTGTCGATAACGCGGCAAAGGTGGGCATTGGAATCCGCTTCCGCAAGAAAGAGCGCAGCCGTTGCGCAACATCGTGCAGCGCTTTCACAATGTTGCGCAACGGCTGCACAACTATTTGCCCGGCAACATTTTAACGCCTATCATTGCAGAAAAATCATCGGACTATGGGAAAGAGAGTCAGGATAACGAACAGCTCGCTCAACGACCTCGGGACGAGGGTGCTGACCTCCGGCGTGGACATCGGCCAGTACCGGCGCAACCCGGTGCTGCTCTATATGCACCAACGCGGCGAGGTCATCGGGCTCGTGAAGGACATCCGCGTCGAGGGCGACGAGATCACCGGCGAGCTGGAGTTCGACGGGGCTAGCGAGATGTCCGTGAGGGCGGAGAGGCAGTTCGGGTTCGGCAGCCTCAGGATGGTGTCCGCCGGCCTCGACATCATAGAGACCAGCGAGGATCCCACGCTGCTCGTGCCGGGCCAGACAAGGCCGACCGTGACGAGGAGCAGGCTCTTCGAGGTGTCGGTGGTGGACATCGGGAGCAACGACGACGCGATAGTGCTGCGCAAGGACGGCGTGGCGCTCACATTGGCCAAGGACGGGGAGTGTGCGCTCCCCCTGTTGAATAACAAACAAACATCATTAAAGAAGAAAGAGATGAATCAGGAAGAGATCACGGCCCTTCTGGGCCTTGAGGCCTCCGCCGACGACAATGCGGTGAGGGCACGCGTGACCGAGCTTCTGGCCTCCAGCCGGGAGGCCGAGACACTGCGCTCGGAGAGGGAGACGCTTCGGCTTGCGGCGATCACGCAGGCCGTGGAGAACGGCATCGCCGAGAGGCGCGTCCCGGCGGACAGGAGGGAGCACTTCATCGGCCTAGGCAAGTCCGTCGGCCTTGACGCGCTGAAGACCACAATCCAGGCGATGTCCCCGGCCGTGAAGGTCAGCGGGATGATCAGGGGCGGCGAGGGCCGGGCGGAGTTCGGGAAGCTCAGCGAGGTGCCGGCCGACCGCATCGAGGCGATGCGCAGGGACGACAGGCGGAACTACATCCGTCTGTACAAGGCCGAGTACGGGTTCGAGCCGAAGTTCGACGAGGATTAACCAATCAAAAACAGAATCATTATGGGAAAGATTATGAGAATCATTATGGCGCTCGCGTTCAACGCCGTCGTGGGCGCGGTGTGCGCCACCGCCGCGGGGCTCAGCCCCGTCGCCGGGGCGCTGACGGCGAACGCGGTGTCGGGCGTTGCGGGGCTCTTCGCGGCCGACCCCGGCTCGGGTGTCCTGAGGGCCGGCGTGCTCAGGGAGATCTGGACGGGCGAGATGGTCAAGGCGCTCCGCGCCGGGCTGGACGGCTCGTGGCTTGACGGCATCCCGGACGCGACGAGCGCCGTGGGCAACGACGTGATCCACCTTGCGGACGTCGGCGTGGACCCGGACGTGCTGGTCAACAACACCACCTATCCGATAGCCGTCCAGAAGCTGGACGACGGGGACATCTCCGTCAGCCTGGACAAGTTCCAGACCAAGGCGACCCCGATCACCGACGACGAGCTCTACGCGTGCAGCTACGACAAGATGTCGAGGGTGACCGAGTCGCACAGGAACTCCATCGACACGGCCAAGTTCAGGAAGGCCGCGCACTCGTTCTGCGCCGCCGAGGACACGGAGAAGACCCCTGTGGTCAAGACCACGGGAGAGCGCGACCCGGAGACGGGACGGCTCGCCCTGACAAGGAGGGACCTCATCAGGGCCAAGGCGGCGCTCGACAGGCTGGGCGTGCCGGCGGAGAACCGCCGCCTGGTGCTGTGCTCCGACCACGTCAACGACATTCTCGGATGGAGCGAGGAGTTCACCCGCCAGTACAGCCTCGACAACGTGAACGGCAAGGTCGGCAGGATCTACGGCTTCGACATCTACGAGGCGGCCTACAATCCTCTGTACACCACGGCCGGGAAGAAGAAGGCTCTGGACGCGGAGGCCTCGGCCGGTGAGTTCCAGGCGTCGTTCGGCTTCTACACCCCGCGTGTGTTCAAGGCGACCGGAAGCGTCCAGATGTACTACAGCGAGTCCCGCAACGACCCGCAGAACCAGAGGAGCCTGATCAACTACCGCCACTACTTCCTCGCGATGCCGAAGAAGTCCGACGCCGGCGTGACGATCATCTCCGGCTACCAGGCCGAGGCCCCGGCGAACGCCGGCGCCGACACCAACGCCGGCGACGAGAGCAAGGGTTAACGGACAGACTGAACGTATATGGCCAGACTCAGATACCTTGTCATCCACTGCACCGCCACCCCCGAGGGGCGTGAGGTGACCGCCGCGGAGATACGCCGCTGGCACACCTCGCCGCCTCCGGCGGGACGGGGCTGGAGGCAGGTCGGATACACTGATATGATCCATCTGGACGGCAGGGTCGAGCGTCTGGTAGACAACAACGAGGACGGGAGCGTCGACCCGTGGGAGGTCACCAACGGGGCGAGGGGCTACAACGGCGTCAGCCGCCACGTGGTGTATGTCGGCGGGCTCGCGCGGGACGCGAGGACCCCGAAGGACACCAGGACACCGGCGCAGGCGAGGGCCCTGAGGCAATATGTGGAGGACTTCCACAGGCGGAACCCGTCCGTCAGGATAGTGGGGCACAACCAGCTGGCGGCCAAGGCCTGCCCGTCGTTCGATGTCCCGGAATGGCTCAGGTCGATAGGCATAACACAGCAAGGCGATGGAACCCACTGACATAATGAATATGGTCACGGACGCGCTGCTCCCGGTGGTGACCGGGGTGGCGGGGTTCCTCGGCGGGCGCAGGAAGCGGAGGAACGACTTCCTCGCGGACCTGCAGAGGTCCATCGACGCGCTGTCGGCCAAGAACACAGAGCAGATGGGCACGATCATCTCGCTCAACGACACGGTCGTGAAGCTCCGCAGGGAGAACGCCGAGATGAGGGGCGAGGTGGCCGCGCTGAGGCGCGAGAACTCCGACCTCAAGACCGAGGTGGAGGCGATGCGGCTGGAGAACGCCAAGCTCTCCGGCGAGATCGCCCAGCTCAGGGAACAACTGGACGGTGTCAAGACCATAACGAGGGTGAGGAGGGGCGATGCGTAGGTTTTGTGCCATATTGCCTGTCCTCGCCCTCGCCGTGCCGGGCTGCGCCTCCTCCCGCGGGGTCGCCGAATCCGTGGCGAGGCAGTCGGAGGAGATCGCCGTCCTCGACGGCAGGGTCTCCGAGCTGAGGAGCCTCGTTGGGAAGGCCGAGCGGGCGTATTCGGAGAGAGGGGATGAGATCATCGCCGTGCGCGAGGTGTTCGACACTTCGAGGCCGGCGGACAGCCTCACCGGCACGCCGCCGCTCGCGTCGAGGGTGGTCGTCCGGGGACGCTCGGCGGAGGCCAGGTCGATGGAGACAGGGGCCGTCGCCGGGATGGAGACCTCGGACGGGACGGTGTCGGCCGGTTCGGCGTCCTCCGGATACGAGGAGTCGGCCGTGACACCTGTCAGACAGGCCGGCGAAAAACGAGGTCCGCGGAGGGTATGGGTGAAAATCCGTGGGGCCCTCGCCTGGACAGGCCTGGCGACCGTGGCCGTACTGGTGGCGGCGGTCATCAGAAAGGCGCTCGAACGCCGTCCGAAAGGCGTTTGGACGCTCATCAAAGGAATATTCAAGAAACGTAAAACAACAGACTGATATGTATATCAACGGAAATGACCTTCTGGTCAGCATAGACGGCAAGGCCGTGGGGCACTGCACCACGCACACAGCCACGTTCAACACGGAGACCAAGGACACGGCGGTGAAGCCGGTGGCCACGAAGTCCAAGGAGGAGGCCGGCAAGTTCAAGTCGAAGACGGTGTCCGGGCTGTCCATCCAGGTGAAGGCGGACGGGCTGGTGTTCCACGCCGAGACCGAGGGCGGCTTCAAGGAGCTCCTCGGGAAATGGAAGGTGGGCGGCTCGGTGAAGCTCGACCTCTTCGAGAGGGAGAACGACAGCACACCATACGTCTCGGGGAGATTCATCATCTCCACGCTGGAGATCACGTCCCCGGCCGGCGAGGACTCCACCTACAGCGCCACGTTCGACAATGACGGGGCTCCGGACACGTTCGACGCGACGAAGTTTGACGTTGACGCGGCGTAGCCATGATGAGGACGATCAACGTGGGCGGCAGGGAGCTGCCGTGCAGGGTGACGATGGGCGCGATGCTGCGCTTCAAGAGGGAGACCGGACGCGACGTCAGCGGGATGTCGTCGGACGACGTCTCCGACCTCGTCACCTTTATGTGGTGCTGCGTCGTCAGCGCCTGCCGGGCGGACGGCGTGGAGATGGACCTGACGCTTGATGAGTTCGCCGACAGGCTGGACCCGTCGGGGATTAGCGAGTTCTATGAGGACAGCCAGGACTCAAAAAAAAAGTAGACGGCGGCGGGGATCCCGCCGACATCGAGACACTTCTGGGAATGGCGTTGGGGTGCGTGGGGATGAGTCTGTCCGACTTTGAACGGTGCACCCCTTCCGAGTTCTCGGCGGTCGCCGGGAGGTGGCGCGACCATCAGGACGGACTGGCGAGGAGGGGGTGGGAGCGGACGAGGTTCCTTGCCGCGGTCACGCTCCAGCCGTACAGCCGGAAGCCGGTCAGGCCGGAGGATGTGGCGAGGTTCCCGTGGGATGAGGGCAATAGCACCAGTGGCGGGGCGCCGCAGGGGCCGCCGAGCACGAGGGAGAGAATGGAGGAGATAGCCGCGAGGGTCAGGCGCGCCGGGAGCGGGACGGACGCTGGTCATCCTCGTCAGCGAAGACGGTCTTGACCACATATATGGTCCAGAACACCAGAAAAATGGCCCCGAAGGTGTCAAGGAGACACAGTCCAGGGTACGTGACAAGATATTCGGCGTAAGCCTTGAGAAAATCGCCCATAACAACCGCAAATATAGCAAATTATGTCGGGAACCGTATCGGTTGGGATGAAAACAGATGATGTCGCGAAGAGTCAGGCGCGCCGGGAGCGGTATGGACGCTGGTCGTCCTCGTCAGCGAAGACGGTCTTGACGATGTAGATAGTGGCGAGCACGAAAATGACACCCTCCACTGTGTAGAGGAGGCAGGTGCCCGGATATTCCAGGAAGAACTCGGCGTATGCTTTGAAGAAATCGCCCATAACAACCGCAAATATAGCAAATTATGTCGGAAACTGTATCGGTAAGGATAAAAATAGATGACGCCGGCTCGTTCAAGCAGGTGCAGGTAGACGCGGACGACCTCCGCGATGCCGTCCGCGCCGTGAAGGAGGAGACCGACTGCCTCAAGTCCAGCGTCATCAACTGGGCGCAGGCGGCGCAGGCCGCGGATATGTTCCAGCAGACGCTCGGATCGCTACAGTCGGCCCTCGGTGACCTGGCCTCCGGCTTCGTCGAGGACCAGACGAACCTCGCCAAGCTGGGGCAGGCGATGCGCAACACGATGGGGGCGACAAGGGAGCAGATCGACTCCATCGATGCGCTTTGCGAGGCGCAGGAGCGCTCGGGTGTCACCAGCAAGGGGGCGCAGCTGGCCGGGGCTCAGGAACTGGCCACCTACCTTGAGCTCTCCTCATCGCTGGAGACGCTCATCCCCGTCCTTAACGATATGGCGGCGCAGCAGCTCGGGGTCGGCGCCAGCGGCGAGAGCGTGGCGCAGATAGCCTCGATGCTCGGCAAGGTGATGAACGGGCAGACTGAGGCGCTGAGCCGCTACGGCTACAAGTTCGACGAGGCGCAGAAGTACATCCTCCAGTTCGGCGACGAGACCGAGCGGGCGGCGGTGCTGGCGGATGTCGTGAGCGAGTCCGTGGGCGGAATGTCGCAGGCCTTGAGGGACACCGCCGAGGGTGCTCTGTTCGCGGCGCAGACACAGACTGACAGTCTGAAGGATGCTTTGGGTTCCGTGGCATCCAAGATAATGCCACTGGTAAACAACATAGCCTCGCTCACAATCGGCATCACCGGCGTGATGAAACTGGTCGCATCTTTCCGCTCGCTGGCCGCCGTGCTCAATCTCTCCAAGGTCGAGTCGCTGGCCTGCGCCGTGAATATGAAGGTCCAGGCCGTGGCCGCCCGTATCCTCGGCGCGTCATCGGTTTCGGCGGTCGCCAGCGTGACGGCCCTCAGGGTCGCCACCGCCGCCCTGTACGCCACGATGACCCTCGGACTGTCGCTGGCCATACAGGGCGTGATAACCCTGTTCACGAGGCTGACATCCGCCTCCTCCGGAGCCGCTTCGGGACTGAGGGAGGCCGACGAGGCCACGTCCGCCTACAGGGACGCGGCGGCCTCCGCGAGGGCGGAGATCGCCAAGGAGATAGTCGAGATCGAGGGGCTCATCAAGGCGAAGGCCGAGGAGAGCGCCAAGGTCACCGAGCTCAACGACAAGTACGGCAGGTCGTTCGGCACCTACGGCACTCTGTCCGAATGGTACGAGACCCTGACCGGCAAGAGCGAGGCGTACTGCCGCCAGCTCGGCTACCAGGCCAGGGCCGAGAAGCTCATCGAGGAGCAGTCCAAGGCGCTGGTGGACCTTGACGATGTCAGGAAGCGGAAGAAGCGGATGGAGGACGAGGGGAAGACAACATACACCGAATACGAGGTCGTGGGATTGGGAGTCCAGAAGACGGAATACACCGACAAGGAATACGCCGCCCTGCTGACTCAGGAGAAGGAGCTTGAGGCCAAGGTGAAGGAGACCGAGGCCGCCATCAAGGAGGCCACGTCGGAGGCCGCCAAGGCCGCCGGTGATATGGCCGCGGGAGCGACCGATGCCGCCAATGCGACCGACTGGCAGACGATGTCCCTGGCGAACCTTAACAAGGAGATCCAGAAGCAGAGGCAGCTCGTGGCCGACAAGGCAGGTACAGACGCCGCGGCGGCCAAGGCCGCCTCCGAGGAGCTCAAGAGGATGGAGGAGCGCGCGGCGAGCCTCGGCAGCGCCTACGGGCTGGCCACAACATCGTCCGGGTCGGCGTCGAAGAGCGTGACGCAGGACATAGCCGCCTACAGGGAGTCGGTCAGCCGAGCCGTCGAGGTGAACTCCGCGCTCAACGGCGGGCTCAACGAGAGCGTGGTGGAACTGAGGACGATGTCGTCCGGCCTCGCCTCGCTCATCAACAAATACGGACTTGAGAACGCCGCCGTGCGCGGGCTCGTGGAGGAGTACCACGCGTTGCGTAAGGCCAGGGGCGGATCGATGACCTCAGACCCGCTGGTGCGTCCGGAAGGGGCGGCGGGGCTGACCGGCAAGGCCGAGCCGGCGCGCTCATCGGGGCTGGCCAAGGCCACAAAGGAGACAAAGGAATATTCCTCGGCCCAGAAGGAGGCCGTGGACAGCCAGGCCGCCGTGCAGACGGGCGTGGGGGCGCTGTCAAGCGCCTTCGGCAACCTTTCCAGTGTGGTCGGCGAGGCGGCCGGTGCGTGGCTGGAGTGGATCGGCAACCTGCTCAACGCCGTGGCGCAGGCCATCCCGGCCATCACCGCGCTGGCGACCGCCAAGAAAGGCGAGGCCACGGCGAACGCGGCGGCATCGGTGACCGGAGCGGCCAGCTCTGTGGCCTCCATCCCTTGGGTCGGAGCGGCGTTGGCAGTGGCAGCGGCCGCATCTATGATCGCCGCATTCGCAGCGATGCCTAAGTTCGCCGCCGGCGGCATCGCCTACGGCCCCACTATCGGTATGTTCGGCGAATACGCCGGAGCGTCCACGAACCCAGAGGTAGTCGCGCCTCTGAACAGGCTGCGCTCGCTGCTGGGAGTCGACGGGGGCGCACCAACCACGCTCAGGTTCAAAATAGAGGGACGCGACCTCGTGGCCGTCTATGACAGGCGGAGAAATCTGGTGGGGAGGGTATAGTATGATGTACGAGAGATACAGCGGAAGCTTCCTGAGCGTCAGTGGCGTGGAGTGGAAGGCGATGATCCTTCAGGAGGCGGACTCGGAGTTCGCCTCGGTCGGAGATCTTACCTTCGTAAGCGGCTCCGAGATCGAGATAGAGTGGCCGCACAAGGACAAGGAGGAGGTCGTGTGCGGCAGCACAGCCACCGTCACCCTGCTGTCGCCCGGGGACAGGACATACGCCGACCTTTACACCATAGCTCCGGGGAAGATAGAGTTGGAGGTGTACCGCGACGGCTCCCTGTATTGGGCGGGACTCCTTGACCCGGAGTTCTACGAGGAGCCGTACGCCTACGGGAGCGCCTACGCCGTGACGCTCACGTTCTCGGACTTCGGTATCCTTGAGAGGTTGAAATACAATTTGACAGGAATCAGAACCATCAACGAGGTGCTCCGTGACACCCTGTCAAGGAGCGGGCTCCCGTATCACTCCGTGAACAGCGAGAGGGTGAGTCTCATCGTTCCGGATCTCGCCGCGACCCCGGCGCTGGACGCGCTGGCCGTGAGGTCGGAGAACTGGACGGACGAGGACGGCGAGACCGCCTCCCTGAGGGATGTCATCGAGGGGATACTGCAGCCCTTCGGCCTCAAGATGGTGCAGAAGGCCGGGACGGTCTACGTGTACGACATCAACGGCCTCCACAACACCTATCCGCACAGTGAGATCGTCTGGGCCGGGGATGACCAGACCCTTGGCGTTGACAAGGTCGCAAACGACGTGAGGATACGGTTCTCGCCCTACGCCGACGGGAAACTTTCGGGCGACGGGGACATCGTGGACACCAGCGGCGACTCCGAGGACGACATCAACCTCGATGGCAGCGTCTACGACAAGGACCGATACACTTATTACAAGGGGCTGTCCTCCGGGACGGCCGACCCGGAAGCCCTGTCCTTCACCATATTCCTGCACAAGGAAGGGAAACTGCCGTATATCCACAATTACGCCAGATATTTCCATATTCTCCCTTTGTTGGACGGTGAGGAGAGCGTCGGTATAGCTAATTATTTCTTCTCAGGCTCCGACAGGATAAACGGCAGCAAGACTACAAGACAACCGACACCGATACCTGTCTCTGACAACATGGCTCTCTTCGGAACAGACGAGGTCTACCTTCCTGACCTGACCGGGTCGGGCGGGAAAAAACCGCTTCTAAGAATCACTCTTCCGATGCTTATGGATGCCCGCTACAACCCGTTCGAGGATGATGACATTTATGATACCGAGCAAGGCTATATGAAAAACAATACCGCCGGTGTCTTCATTCCGGTAATGGTACGGTTATTCGATGAGTCCGGTAATGAGTTATACCATTATACAAATACTGACGCCATCTCAACAAAAGGGACCGCCTCGTTGGCAAATACCCTTGGCGACTGGATTCCAGGAACCGGAGGGGTAAATGATTGTAAACTCCAATATTATACGCCAAAGGATATATATAGCAATGATGCTGTCGGAGGTTGGAAAGACAACCATCATGCGGCCGGGCTTACATACAGCGACGCAGTGTCTTCTTTTGCCGATTTGGATGCCGGGCAATATTTGCCGTACCCTCCTGTCGGTGGATATTTGTCTGTCGTGGTTTTAGCCGGCTTCGACTTGATCACTTACGCTGACCTCCCACCAGGCGGCACGGTAATAAATCCCAAGGGAGATGTCCGCTGGATGTTGTTCAAGACTCCGGTCATCGAGCTGGTGAACAACAATATCCTGCATAAACCGGTGTCATCCGATGACGTGGAATATTCCGGGACCATCAACGCCGACGCCAAGGACGGCATCGAGATAGACACCGTATGCGGCACGATGGACGGCGGGAACCCGACGGCCAAGGGGCTGTACTACAAGTCCAACGGGGTGATCGTGGACAAACTGATAAGGGGCGGCCGCACGGAACGTCCGGAGCAACTGCTTATCGGCACGCTGTATTCCCAGTACGCCGGCCGCAAGACCGTCCTGTCGGGAACGGCGAGGATATGCCCGTACGGACTCAGGTGGTACAGTGACGCCGCGCAGGGCGACAGGGAGTTTATGCTGCTGTCCGAGGTTCAGAACCTCCGCGAGGACGAGAGCGTGATCGAGGCCGCGGAGTTCCGCCCGGACGAGTACAAGTCAAGCAAGGAGTAAGGATATGGACAAGATCTACACAACGACAGTGACATCACGCCCGGCGTTGCCGAGGAGCCGGTACAGGACATCCGTCTCGTATTCAGGAGGATCCTCCGCAGTGCAGGGCGGTTCCTCCGGGGCTGACGGGAAGGACGGTGTCGGTATAGCGTCCGTCGAGACGACAGGCTCGTCCGCCAGCGGCGGCGTGAACGTTGTCACCATCACCCTGACGGACGGGACGTCAAGCAAGTTCAACGTCCGCAACGGGTATGACGGCGCCGCCGGCAAGTCCGCCTATGAGGTGGCCGCCGACGAGGGTTTTGACGGGACGGAGGCCGATTGGCTGGAGAGCCTGAAGGGAAAGCCAGGAGCGCGTGGCGGCATCGGTCCCGAAGGGAAGAGCGCCTATGAGGTGGCCGTGAAGGAGGGCTTCGAGGGCGATGTTACGGAATGGCTCGACAGCCTGAAGGGTGCGCCCGGGCAGTCGGGCAAGGACGGGACATCCGGCCCTGCCGCCGGATTCGGGACACCGACGGCTTCAGCGGTGTTTGTGCCGGTCGGAGAGGAGCCGACGGCGGAGGTGGAAGCCGGCGGCCCGGACACGGCCAAGGTGTTCACCTTCAGGTTCGGCATACCGACTACGGCAAAGGATATTCTGGCGCAGTTGAAGGTCAGGCCGGTCTTGACCGCGATACGTGGATTGAATGAGGATGATGTGTATGTCCAAGGTATCAGAATATCACATCCTTTATTAAAGTCATCTGACTACGAGGCTGTCCTGATGGTCTACAGGCGGCGAAACTGCAGGGTCGCAGGAACAAGGACAAACGGTGACAAACTCCGTATGAGCAAAAAGGGATGGGCGGTGGCACTCGGTGATTACAGGCTGACCGGGCACGTGGCACTCACCACCAGGGGCGGTTTTGAATATGGAGCGTCATTTGGCTATACCCAACTTCGGAATTTCATTGTCCAGCGGTTTATGACAGACAGCGGGCACACCGCGGCGGAACTTTTTTCCAGAACGTATGAGCAGTGGAAGTCGGAATCCAATCCGGAGAGGGGTTTCGGCTTGAGAAGAAGGGCCAGGTGCAGGTTCGGCATCGCGGTAAGATATGAGAATCCGGCGTTCACGGCGGCTGTGGACGCGTCAAGGTCTCTTGATCCGACAACCCAGGTGATATGGGATGCCAATAATAACAGGTTCGAGCGTTACCTGTATTCGGATGTCGCCCCTCTGGACGTGATGCTGACCACGCCTCCAAGTAGCAAAAAAAGGTCTGAATTATGGTTCGGATTGGCGGAGAGATAAAAAAGTATAGCACCCCAGTGGGCGCTATAACAAGGAGTCACACCCCGGTGGGCGCTATAACTGTGAATTGCATCCCGGTGGACGCAATGACAATGACAAATATAAGAATAATTCAGATATAAATGACCGATAGTATGAATGTTATGAAGAAAATATTACTATACGTCTGGCAGCTTCCGCAGAACCTGCTCGGGGCGCTGATGTTCTGGTGGTACCGCCGGAACAGCAAAATATTCAAGGGTACATTCCGTGACATCCGTGTACTCTATTCGGACAGGATGCGCGGTGGCTTGAGCTTAGGCGAATACGTCATTCTGCCGTTCTCAGCAGGATGGCTCCCGGAATGCAGCTGGTCGAAAGATGTGGATAATCTTCACCGCCACGAATGGGGGCACTCTTGGCAATCCCGCCTCCTAGGCTGGCTGTACCTGCCGTTCGTCGGCTTCCAGTCGTTGGCGCACGCCTTCCTCCACGGGCCTTACTGTGGTGACAAGGAATACCATCATTTCTGGACTGAACGCTGGGCTGACCGCCTCGGAGGTGTCGAGCGAGATTAAAACACCGTTTAAACATAATTTGAATGCAATATGAACAGGAATTGTAATTGTCATCAGCCTCAAGTGAGGATCCCGATGGGCAACGACTTCACGGTCGAGGCAAGGACATCCGTGTACGACACGGAGAAAGGTATGTACGTCCCGTTCGACATCTCCTCCGCCGAGGATGTCGCGATCAGCATAGTCGGCCTGTACAGAAAGATAGCGGGCGGTGACGTGAAGGTCACCCCTTCCGGAGTGTCCGCATCATTCCCCGGCACTGTCCCTGTCGGCCGTTACGGAGTCGAGATCCTATTCCGTGACTCCGAGGGCAAGGGCCGCGTCTTCGAGAGGAACCTGTTCGAGGTCGTCGGAAGCAGCGGCGAGGCGACCTTGGAGTCAAGCGCCGAGGGCGAGACCGGTGACGGCCACAACATCTCCGTGGATGTCCGCACCAGGACGGTTCGCATCGGCAAGTCCACCGGCGTGACCGACTACACCCTGCTGGAGAACAAGCCATCCATCAATGGCCACGTGCTGGAGGGAGATAAGACTGCGGATGAACTGGGATTTTATTCTAAGGACAGGATAAATGAACTCTTGGCATCTAAAAGAGAAGTGTATAAGCTTTCTGTAGAGGAAGCCAATGCTTTACTTTCTGAGTCTAATTACCCGATGGAGTCTATGCCGGAGATTCTTAAGCCGTTGCTGACAAAACTCAAAGAAAAGATTTGGATGACTTTGGAGGTCCCAGTGGATGTCTTAGGCATTTCAGGTTCTGAACCGGGTTTTCTTTTCACATCATTGGATGCTTATTGTCAAACAGTTGACATAAAGAATGATGATGAAGAGACGAAAGGGGCACTATTCTTAATTACAGGGAATAGCCCTGGAGTGGTTTCGGTGGGATATCAACTGGCACAAGTAGAATCCCCACAGACTATGTTCCAAGGGACGATTCAAAAATACCCAACAATCGTAGATTGGGATATAAACGATGAAAAACAAAGCGGTTATATTGCCAATAAGCCAGACGTTCAAAGAGTTTTGGTTCAGATTGACAAGACAAATAAGAGCATCAATGTCCGACCGGATGTCATATATCAAGCTGTGCTTAAACGGACTGTTCCTATTTTTGTCGGGATACCACCCGCAGAAGATTCCGCCTGGAGACATAGCTGGCCAGTTATAGCCTCTAAAGTTGCCCATGTAAGTGACACTTATTCTATATATCTTAATTGGATTTCGACTTCAGATGACTATGTCTTTTTGAATAGTCTTGGGATGATAGGAAAAGTCGCCTCTGACACAAAATACTCATATCTTACCTCGAAAGCCGTTAATTGGGACAGACTAACTTCTTTACCTTCCTTAATAAAGAATGGCGACGGCACCAAATTCCTGAACGACAAGGGCGAATATGCCGACCCTGTGGCCGGGGTGAAGAGTTCTGTGGAGGCCTTGGCACCTTATGACTGCTCTTGGGCTTGGAATCTGTATCAAGGTGATGAGGCACCCGAAGACAAAGTGGATGAACTTAGAAATGCCATTGGCAACGGGCGGACTCTATTCAAGAAATACACCAACAAGGATGGGTATGATTTATATCTGGGAGTGACAGCCGATTATCGGAATATGGACGACACATCGATCATCTTATATTCCATCAGTAGGTTCGGAATATCGTGGATAACCATTGATGACTCCAGCGATGACTATGTCTACGTGGTTTCTGCCAGGGGCTTTTTGGAATGTCAGGAGAAGCTTGTCTCCGGCACCACCATCAAGACCGTAAACGGCCAGTCCCTGTTGGGGGCCGGGGATATCACGCTGCCCATCCCGACCAAGGTTTCGGAACTTGCCAACGATGCCGGCTACGCCAAGGCCGCCGTCATCGAGACCTTCACTGACGCGTCGGAGATATCTGTCACCTGCGAGTCAGGAAAGATCAGGCAGGGGAGCAACATAGCGACACTGACCATAGGCTGCGCGGCCACGGACAACTCGACGGCGGCGGAGGAGAGGATAATATTCAGCACAGGCTCTTCCGTGGAGGGCATCACGGTCACCGGGGTCTCGTGGGCGAACGGCGACACGCCGTCCTTCAAGGCCAACAAGGTCTATGAGATCAGCGTCTCTTACGTCCCTTTGCTGGGCAGGTTTCTGGCGACTTATGCGGAGTATTGATTATGGGCGACCGTAGACTTTTATTGCCGGCCCGATGGAAGGCGTCGGACGCGATATTCTGGGGGCGGTGCCGCAAGCCCCTCGTGAACGCCTACTGGGGAGCCAGCTCGGGCGTGGAGAGGTTCCACTACATCGACAACGGTGACGGGACGTACACCTACTACGCCATCAACGGCAACAAGGCCAAGCAGTGGTGGGACAGGTTCGTGTGGTACAACTCCGACAACGTGATCGACCTCCACGTCAGCCCGGCCGCGCAGATCTGGGAGACGAACAACAACCGGTTCAACTCGCAGAGCGTGGAGGCGTACGACTTCGGCGGCAAGGCCATAGCCACCAAGTCGCTGCGGGAGACGTTCTACCTCTGCCATAATATCGACACGATTGATATATCAAGCTGGACCCTTGCCAACAACACGTCGCTGTACGCCGCTTTCGCCGCCAATGTGGACGAGAACGCCGTGACTAAATTGCGTACCGTGAAGCTTCCGGAGGACTGCGGCGCCAAGGTCACCGAGGCCCACAAGATGTTCGGCTGGCATCGTGGTCTGGTGACGATAACGGGTATGACGACGGTCGATTTCAGCTCCTGCACCAACTTCAGCGAGATGTTCTGCGAGTGCATCAGCCTCAAGAATGTCGATTTCAGGATTGACGGCTGGGTAACCTCTAAATGCACTGACATACACAGTATATTCCTCAAGTGCCACGTCCTGGATTTCAGCGCTATCGGCGACTTCACAACCTGGGACGTGAGCAACGTGACGGACGTGTCCGGTCTTTTCGCGAACAACAACGCCGAATATCTTGACCTGACGGGGTGGGATCTGAGGAACTGCGGCAATTTCCAGCTGATGTTCGCCGACCAGTTCAACAACAACCTCAAAGGGCTAATCCTAAGCGGCTGGCAGATGGACACGACAAGGCAGGCCCAGTACGGAGGTATGTTTGTCGGATGCACGGCGTTGAAAACACTGACCTTGAAAGGTTGCGCCACTGAGGTTGTGGACTTCTTCAAGTCGCAGCTTATGACGGATCTCTTTGCCACAGTGTCAACAGGTGCCCTCCTTTTGGTCCTTGACGACGGGACCTATAAATATGACAAGGCCGCCGGCGACTGGGTGGCGAATACTACAAGTTAAATATGGTTCAAACACAATAAATTATGAGAAAATTATGAGAGCATTGGCATTGATTCAAGGAGTGATCGTTATATTGGGAGTGCTGATATTCAGCGGCCTTGATATAACTTGGGTTTTCGGTGTGGCGATAATGATTTTTGTCGTTATCGACTTCATCCTTATGGGACACCTGTTTTTCGGCAAGGATGACAACTCTGTGATAGACAGGATTGTCAGATGGGTTAACGGTGAAAACACAAAACAGAAGTAGTTATGATTGGAAGATTTGTCAACAAAATCGGGCTTGACAGGATAGCCCACTTCGGGATCGGCGGGGTGCTCTTCGCAGCGTTCAACTTCGCTTTCCTCTTGTCGCTCTGTTCCGGACCGGTGCCGGAGCCGACTTGGAGGGACATATTCATCGCCCCGATCGGCGGCTACTTTGTGGCGGCGTTCGCCGCATTCATCAAGGAATATTTCCTCGACAGCAGGTGGGACTGGTGGGACATCATCGCCACTATGGTGGGGCCCGTGTTCATTCATCTATGCGCCGTGATCGGCTGGCTGCTCCACTTCGGCAACGGGAGGAACCTCATCACCACGCCGCTCGGATGGGCGGTCTTCGGGATTGTCTTTGTCGTCCTTGCCGGGCTGTTCGTATGGTGGGTCATCCGGTTCAACAAACGGAAGTGAAAAACTCCTGACTTTGTAAGAAACAGTACCACCCATATCTTACGTAATGCGACACCACACAAAAGCCGGGAGCGACACTCTCGTCCGCGCGGTTTGATCTGAATGTTTAATATCAGATATGGAAGAAGAAAGGCTCTCAAATACCATTCAACAGGTATTCGAGAGCCTCTATTTTACAAGTGCGTGCGAAATAATTGTCACATTTCGTTTTGACAAAATATCACTTAAGAAAAGCGCATTTCGTTTTGAATTTCGTCACATTTCGTTTTGGTGATTATACACATTAAGAATTTACTTCCCGCACATCCCGCGGACCTCTTTCCGGGCCTTACGGAACTGTGCGAGATATTCATCATTCGCCTGCAGCCGCGCGAACACGGCTCCGGCGATGATTCTTGCAGCCTTGATGTCGCTCATCCAGTGGCAGCCGGCTATGACTCTTGAATATGCTCCCTCGTCCGCACGCTTAAGGATCTCGTTCTGCCTTTCCGGGCGCAGTGCGCAAAGGATGTAGGCCAGGCCGTAGTAGTTGGCGGAATGGCCGGACGGATAGGAATAGTTGGTCTTCATCCATTCATCTGACTCGGGAGTCATACTGCTTTCCCCGTAATAGACAAACGGGCGGGTTCTCCTGTAATATTCCTTGGCCTCCTTGCAACCTATGCCGCCGAAGCACTCCTTGCTGCGCATCAGCAGCTCGTAGGTCTGCGGCATTGTCTCCTTGGTGATCTCCAGTCCGAATGACTCCGCGAACTTCAGCAACGCCTTGTCGCTCATATCCGCATCCTGGACGGCCTGCTCGCCTCGTGGCGTGTCCCTGAGCAGCTTTGCCTGGAAGAAGTGATATTCATCGGCCAGAAACTCCGGGGAACCTGGCTGTGGAGGCGGTGGCAGGAGGGTCTTGCTGTCCGCTACCTCCTCCTGCGTGAGGTAAAGCTTCTGTGCGGCGATGTCTCCTGAATATGTCAGGAATATAATGACGGAAACCAGTGCCGTCAGCATCGGGGAGAGAAATCTTCTCATAGTGGTCAATGTTCTATGCGACCTTATTTAAGGTCAACTGAATGAGTGAGTTTGCCGTCTGTGTCGTAGATCCTTACGGTGATGCTTTTGGCGCTGGCGGTGATCTCCATCCTTTGCCACTGCCCGTTGGTGATGACCGGGAACTTGGCGTCGGTCGAACCTACCTCTCTGAGTGAATATCTATGTACGTGGCCGCTGAGCATCAGATCGACCCCGGCATTGTTGAGAATAGGCAGGAACTTCTGGGACATATTCAGATTGCCGTGCCAAGCGTCCTCGGTCTGCGGAGGAATATGGCTGAACACGATCCGTCTTTCGGCGTTCTTCCAGTCATCGCTCTCCACAACGCCTTTCAGCCACTTGGCCTCCTGGTTGAGGTACGGCTCAGAGCAGAGTCTGCCCTGGTTCTCGATGTCGCTGTCAACCTTGTCCTCACCGCTGTCCATCACCAGGAAGAAGAACTTGCCGTATTTGAACGTGTAGTAAGGTCCGTGCTCCGGGAAGTCGAAATATTCAGAGATCCTGAGGGCCTCCTTGCCTCTGTACTCGTGGTTGCCGCGGGCCATAAACAGCGGAGTCTCAGCGGCGAAGAGGTCGCTGGCTGGTTTGAGGTAGTGCTTGATGATCTTGTCGCTGTAGGCAAGGTCAGAGGTCATATCCCCGTTGAACATCACGAAATCGAACTCTTTGTTCTTCTCCTTGTCGGCGAAAAGCCTGCGCAGAAGCGAGTCCTGTGCGTGCACATCGTTGACGACAGCGAACTTGACCTCGTTGTAATTCTCGTCCAACGTTCTTGCCTTAGGCAGGTTGACCTTGTAGGCCGGAGCCCCGGACCCCTTGCCATAGACCGGATTGTAGTTGTGGTGGTAGTCCTGTACGGCCGTCATCATAACCCTATAGCGGTAGCTTGTGCCGGGTTTAAGCCCGTCCACCGTCACTTTGTGGATCTTCCCGATGGGTTTCAGGCCGTGCCCCCTAAGGTCGTAGAACTTCGGCCTGTCGTTGTAGTAGAAATTCTCCGCGTTGTCCGGAGCGATCTCCACCCACCCCACAGCGTCCACATCCGTGATCCACATCACCGTGAAGCTGTCCGTGGTGACATTCTGAAGATAAGGTCCGCACACGATCTTCGCGCTGACCGGCCCGTTCTGCGCCCCCGCCAAGAACGGCAGCACCGCCAGAACCGCAATCAAAAGGTACTTTTTCATATTCTTGAATCTCATTGTTTATTAGTTCGACCAATTGAGGAATATATCCTCAAATACAAAATTACTCCGTTTTGCCGAAAGGGCAAAATTTGTGAATATTCGATTTTTTGCGTATTTTGCGTTACGAAAATTACGTAAAATTGATAAATATGGGACAGAACTTCAAACCTACCAATCCTTTTCTTATTTCAGGGTATGTCGGTCCTGAATATTTCTGTGACAGGGAGTTGGAAACATCCAAAATTGTGGATGCTTTGAGCAATGGCAGAAATCTTACACTGGTCGCTCCAAGAAAAATGGGAAAGACAGGATTGATCCAACACTCTTTCAATCGTCTTGAAAGTAAGAATTCGGTCTGTATGTATTTGGATATATTCCCGACAAATTGTTTGGGTGATTTTGTCCGGGTTTTCGCCGGAGCTGTCCTTGGGCACTTGGATTCAACCCCGCAGAAGGCTCTTAAAAGGATTGGACGATTTATAAAAAGCTGCCGTCCTGTATTTACAGTTGACGAGAAGTCCGGTGCTCCCAAAGTAACAATAGAGGTGGCGGACACTGATCAGGAATCAACATTGAAAGAAATATTTGAGTATCTCCGCTCATCAGAAAAGCGTTGCTATATCGCCATTGATGAGTTTCAGCAAATTACAGAATACCCGGAAAAAGGAATCGAAGCACAGCTCCGTTCGTATATTCAGTTTCTTCCGAATGTCAATTTTATTTTCGCGGGCAGTCGGCAGCATTTGATGCAGGAGATGTTCCTTTCTTCAAAAAGGCCTTTTTACCAAAGTACACAGATTCTGAACCTTGAAAGGATTGATAGACAGGAATATTTCAGTTTCGCCGAGTCGTTCTTCAAAAAGAAGGGTAATCGTCTGCCTCAGAGTGAATTTGACGTGATCTATGACCGCTATGAGGGACACACTTGGTATGTTCAGTCTGTTTTGAACAGGTTGTATTCGTTTTCCAAGGATGTGGACGATCCGTTGATTGAATATGCCTTGTCGCAGATTATGAGCGAGTTCAGTTATAGTTACGAGACGTTGCTCAAGGCGCTTCCGGCAGGCAGTGTGAGACTTCTACGCGCCATCGCATCCGAAGGAAAAGTGAAAAGTGTCACATCCGGAGAGTTTATTTCAAGGCATAGACTAAGGGCTGCCAGTAGTATTAGCTCCTCACTCAAGAGATTGCTGGATAATGAATTGGTATATAAAACCCCTGACGGTTACATTGTCTATGACCGCTTTATGGGGGAGTGGCTACGCCAGTTGGATTTTTGATCAAAAAGTAGTTCGCCCTTTTATTTCTCGCCCGTGTACATCCGGCAGATGCCGAGGGTGAAGGCTTTGTGGGTGACGGTGCGGAAGCCGGCCTCGCGCATCGTGGCGGTGAATTCCTTTTTGCCTGGGAAGGTGGCCACAGAGGCGGGGAGGTAGGCGTAGGCGGCCTTGTCACCGGAGACCTTTCCGCCGATCTTAGGGAGGATGTGGAGGAAATAGAGGTCGTAGAACCAGCGGATTATCTTGTTCTCGGGGCGGGAGAGCTCAAGGATCACGAGACGGCCGCCGGGTTTGAGGACGCGGAGCATTTCTCTGAGGCCCTTCGGTCTGTCCTCGAAGTTCCTGATTCCGAAGGCGATGGTGACTCTGTCGAAGGTGTTGTCGGGGAAGCGGAGGTTCTCGCCGTCGCCTTCCTCGATGCTGATCATTCCGTTCAACTCTGCCTTGTCAACTTTCTCGCGCATCACCGCCAGCATTCCTTCCGATAGATCCACGCCGGTTACGTGACCTCCGGTAAGCGCCTTGGCGATGGCGATCGAGAAATCCCCCGTTCCGCAGGCCAGATCCAGCACCTGAACCGGGGCCGGAGCGTCCACGATCTGTTTCAGGGCCTTCTTTCTCCAGATCTTGTCCACGTCCAGCGAAAGTATGTGATTCAGAGCGTCATAGTCGCCAGCGATGCTGTCGAACATATTCCTGACTTTTGTCTTTGTCGGCATATTCCTAAAAAATTAAAAATCCCTCTCCGGCGAGGATGGAGAGGAAGAAGGTTGAGATCACAAGCATCGGCAGCATCGGGTCGAGAGCCCGCTCGCTCCGGGTCCAAACACCCTGCAAATGCTTGATGTACAATGGAAGAGTGATGATGAATATGTAATGCCCCAGCGCGAAATCATAGGCCGCGCAAAAGACCAGCATCAAGGCCCAGCCAAATGCGACAAGGATGGTCTGGTAAATCCTCGCACCTTTCATCCCGAGCTTGATGGCCACGGTCACACGATTCACCGCATCCGTTTTCATATCCCTTATGTTGTTGACATTCAGTACTCCCACGCTGAAGCACCCGATGGCGGAGGCCGGCAACAGCATAATCAGCGGCGGTAACTCCCGGGCTGCGACATAATACCCTCCGAGCACCGACACAAGGCCAAAGAATATGAAGACGGACACATCGCCCAGTCCCCTGTACCCATAAGGGTTCTTTCCGAGCGTGTACTTCATCGCGCCCACAATCGCCGCGGCGCCAAGCACTTCCAGGCAGATTGACTCAGTTTTGAATATGCTTCCGAAGGAGACCTGGGTCATTGCCAGACCGGAGACGACGCAAAGACCGATGAATATCACGATTAGTTTCTTGATGTCTCCGATGGTCATATCCCCGCTGCCGAGGGCGTACTGAGGTCCCTGTCTGTCAGCGGAGTCTGTGCCGCTGAGGGTGTCTCCGAGTTCGTTGGACAGATTGGAAAGGATCTGCAGGCAGACGGTCGTCAGGAAGATAAGCGCGGCTGTCCACGGACTGACCTCGGTGTTGTCCGCCGCGAGCGTCACCCCGAGGATCACTCCGGCCAAGGATAGCGGAAGAGTCCTCAGTCTCATCGATTTTATGCTGGCTTTCAGAGTCATATTCAATAATTGTTTGATTCTGTATAACAAAGGTACTCATATTCTCGAAAATATTCATAACTTTACATTCCTTGTGGGAATCGGCCCGCTTTGGCGGTGTCGCTTCAAGGCAGGAAAGGTTGAACATTAATATTCATAGAATATGAGACGTAATTCATTCATTCTGGCGGCTGTGGCTGCTTTTGCCGCTGTCGCTTGCGGCCCTAAGGTTTCTGACAAGACGGCCATCGAAGGCACTTTCGAGGCCGGTGCTCCCGATTCGGTTACTTTTGTGATTCCGGACCTGCTGGTTGAAACGACCGTCCCTGTGACTGACGGAAAGTTTACCGCCGAGCTTCCGGCTTCTAAGACGGCAATGGCCAGATTGACGGGCGTTGGTTCCAGAGTGGCGTTCATTCCTGATGGTACTTCTTTGACTTTCACCGTCAAAGAGGACGGCACTGTTGAGATTTCCTCCAAGGCACCGTCTGTCTCCGTCCAGGAGAAGTACAAAGCCTACGCTGACGCGATGGCTCAGTTCGAGAAAGATGCCAGAGCCAGACTTGCGGAACTTGGCGACGAGGCCGAGGATTCCGTCAAGGAACAGGTTTATAATGACTATGAGGCTGCCGTAAAGGAATGCAATGACAAGGCTTTCGATGCCAATAAGGACAACATCATTGGAGCTATGGTGCTCAGTACCCTTCAGTACGACCTTACTCCGGCTCAGGTGGACTCGATGCTTAACCTGCTCGATCCATCCCTTGCCGAGATTCCTGTGGTGTCAAAGATGAAGAAAGCTATCGATGCAAAAAAGGCAACCGCCGAGGGGGCGATGTTCACCGACTTCGACATCGACGGCGTGAAACTTTCCGACTATGTGGGCAAGGGCAAGTACGTCCTCGTTGACTTCTGGGCATCTTGGTGCGGCCCTTGCAAGAGGGAGATTCCTAACATCAAGAATGTCTATACCAAGTACGCAGGTGATGACTTCGATGTCCTCAGTGTCGCAGTCTGGGATCAGCCGCAGGCTTCCGTTGACACCGCCAAGGCTTATGGGGTGAACTGGAACGAGATCATCAATGCGCAGACCATCCCTACAGAACTCTATGGCATTCAGGGCATTCCTCACATCATCCTCTTCGGACCTGATGGAACCATCCTTAAGAGGGATCTCCGTGGCGAAGGCATCGAGACGGAGGTCGCCAAGTACGTGACCGCCAAGAAGTAAGAGGGCGTTCTTGAACTAATCCTATTTTTAGGGCATCGGTTCATTAACCTCTTATATTCAAACACTTTGAGCGAGAAGAATCTTACAGTCAGGGAGAAAATCGCCCTGTTTCCACATTTCCCGGGGGTCTATCGTTACTACGATGCCTCGGGGAAGGTGATTTATGTGGGCAAGGCCAAGGATCTGCACAAGAGGGTGGCGCAGTACTTCGTGCCGCCGGAGAGACTGAACGTGAAGACCAGGATTCTGGTCTCGAAGATCGCCGACGCGCAGTTTTCCGTGGTGGACTCAGAGGCTGACGCTTTGCTGCTGGAGAACAATCTCATCAAGCAGTACAAGCCTCACTACAACATCCTGCTGAAGGATTCCAAGACCTACCCGTGGATCGTCATCACCAACGATGAGTTCCCGAAGATCTATCTGACCAGGCGTGTGGACAGGAAGAACGGCACCTATTTCGGGCCGTACAGCTCGGTCTCGCACGCAAATTATCTGCTGGAGTTTTTCCGCAAGAACTACCCTCTGCGCTCCTGCAACCTGAAAATCACGGGGGAAGCGATTCTTCGGGGCAAGTTCCGCCCGTGTCTGGACTTCCACATCGGCCGCTGCAAAGGTTGCTGCGTCGGCGCGATCAGCAAGGAGGAATATTCCTCCTACGTCACCGAGATCACCCGTCTGCTGAAAGGCGGAGTGAACGAGATTATCCGTGAATATGAGGCCGAGATGAAGCGTGCGGCCGCGGAGCTCCGTTTCGAGGAGGCGCAGGTCTGCAAGAACCGGATAGAATCTCTGAAGAAGCACTATTCGCATTCGATAATATCCTCAGCGGCAGATACTTCCTGCGATGTATTCTCATTGGTCTTCGATGGGCAGGAGGCTTTCGGCAATTTCCTTCGGGTCCGTGGCGGATCTGTCATCCAGTCGCTGAACCTGGGCTTCAAGATGAACATCGAGGAGGAGCAGGCCTCGGTGCTAAGCACATTCATCGCCGAGATCGAGTCCAAGTTCGGAGCCTTGGCGAAAGAGGTCATAGTGCCGTTCAAGCCGGACGTGGAGATAGACGGCATCGACTTCCGCATCCCGGCGCGTGGCGACAAGCTTTCCCTCCTCGAACTCAGCGTCAAGAACGCCAAGGAATATCTTTTCAACTCCATCAAGCAGAGGGAGCACACCGACCCCGACGAATATCGCAGAATGGTTCTTGAGGACTTGCGCAAGGCCTTGGGAATGAAAGAGCTCCCGACCCACATCGAGTGTTTCGACAACTCCAACATCCAGGGAACTAATCCGGTGGCTTCCTGTGTGGTTTTCCGTGACGGTGTCCCGTCCAAGAAAGACTACCGCAAGTTCAAGATCAAGACGGTCATCGGAGCCAACGACTTCGCTTCGATGAAGGAAGTTGTCAACCGAAGATATTCAAGGATGCTTGAAGAGGCTCCTGAGGATCTTCCGCAGCTCATTGTGATTGACGGTGGTGAGGGGCAGCTGGAGTTCGCCCGTCAGGCTCTCGCCGAGCTTGGCTTGATGGATAAGCTGATGGTCATCGGTCTTGCCAAACGTATGGAGCTGGTGATCAGGGTGAACGATCCGTATCCGCTGTTCCTTGACCGCAACTCTCAGGCACTCAAAGTCTTGATGCATATCCGTGACGAAGCCCACCGCTTCGGCATCACATTCCATCGCAGCCTCAGGAGCAAAGCCCAGATCCAGAGTGCTTTAAGGGAGATCAAAGGTGTCGGCGAACAGACCGAAAAACGCCTTCTGATGCACTACGGCTCCGTCGCCCGTATCGCCGCCGCTCCTCTTGAAGACCTCTCCAAACTCGTCTCTCCGTCCCTTGCCGCCGAGATTCTCAAAACGCTCAACTCGTAGTCCCTTCTGGTTGGGAGTCGTTTGAATTTATCAAAACAGAGTCTTGATCCCTTGCGGGAGTTTCCTTGTTTTTCTTCAATTCCGGAGGAAAACGATTATCTTTGTAAAGTTAAGGTGCTGTTTGGGTTCTGAGAGCCAAAACGATGCGCGAAGCATATTCATTATGAAACGAGTGCTGATAGTGACATATTACTGGCCACCGTCCGGTGGATCCGGAGTGCAGAGGTGGGTCAAATTCGCCAAATACCTTCCAGAGGATGGTTGGCAGCCGGTTGTCTACACTCCTGAGAACCCAGAGTTGACGACTGTTGACAAGACTTTGGCGGCGGAGATTCCACCAGAGGCCGAGGTCGTCAAGAACCACATTTTCGAGCCGTACGGGATTTACCGGAAACTGATGGGGAAGGGGAGCACGACCGACCTCAAGACATTGACCGCAGCGAATGCCGTCAAGGATGAGGTCAATCCGATCAACGGGCAGAAAAAGAACTGGAAGCAGAAACTGTCTCTGTTCATCAGAGGGAATTTCTTCATTCCGGATCCTCGTGTGATGTGGGTGCGTCCATCGGTCCGTTTCCTGAAAAAATACCTTGAGGAGCATCCGGTTGACGCCATAGTCACAACGGGACCGCCCCAGTCGATGCACCTTATCGGATTGAGACTGTCACAGGCCACCGGGATCCCGTGGGTCGCCGATTTCCGTGATCCTTGGACCAAGATGTTCTATTTCAAGCATCTGGGGCTCACCTCGTGGGCGGAGAAAAAACATCATCGACTGGAACAGTCCGTACTGGACGGGGCCACGAGGGTGATAGCGGTCTCACCGTTGGTGCAGGACGAGTTCAAGGCGATGACAAAGACTCCGGTCGAACTGATCACGAACGGTTACGATGAGGAGGACTTCAAGAAGGACGTTGAACTCGACGAGAATTTCAACATCACGCACACCGGGCTTTTCGCTTCGGACGGCAATCCGGAGGCTCTTTGGAGAGTGCTTGCCCAAAAGTGCGAGGAGGATGAGGAGTTCAGAAGATCATTGAGGATCAGACTTGTAGGAAAGACGGACAGGGAAATCACTGATTCAATCGAGGCCGCGGGACTTGGCGGCAATCTCAAGGATTTCGGCTATCAGAATCACGAAATGGCTGTAAGAGAGCAGCTTAACGCTTCGATCCTGATCCTGCCGCTCAGAAAGGAACCTGAATATCGCGCCGTTCTTCCCGGGAAACTCTTTGAATATCTCGCCTCGCGCCGCCCTATTTTGGGAATAGGCCAGACTGACGGGGCTATGGCACGGATTGTCAGCGAGACCGCTTCCGGAGTGGTCTATGACTGGGATGACGAGAAGAAGATCCGGGCTTGGATAGATTTCTGTTGGGAGGAGTTCAAGAACGATGAGCTTCACGACAACACCTCGGATATCTCACGGTTCACCCGCCGCAACCTGACGACGAAACTGGCTGAGTTGCTGAATCAGATAACTGAAAAATAATATTCATAGATTATGGACAAGACTTTGATGAAGAAGATTGGAATATACGCCGGGATTGTGCTGCTGTTTCTGGTGCTGGCCTACGGCTTCGTGCCGGAGGTGCTGACCGGCAAGGTGGTCAATCAGAGTGATATAACCGGCTACAGGAGTATGTCGCAGGAGGCTGTGGCGTGGAACAACGCTCATCCTGATGACCAGACCCATTGGACGGATTCGATGTTCGGGGGAATGCCGACAACATCGTTTATGCCTTCCAGTGACGGGGACTGGACGCAGTCGCTGTACAATCTTCTTTTGAAGGGGAAGAGGCCGGCGAATTGGCTGTTCATTTCCTTGCTGGGGGCCTTCCTGCTGATGCTTTCGCTTGGTGTGGACAAGGTTCTGGCCATCGGCGGAGCGGTGGCTGTCACGTATTGCTCGTACAATTTCCAGATCATTCAGGTCGGGCACAACACAAAGATGCAGGCGATAGCGTTCCTGCCTTGGGTGCTCGCGGCGGTGATATTCACTTACCGCTCGGCGTTGCGACCGTGGCTCTGTTCGGCCCTTCGACAAGCTCTGGAGCCGGACAAACAGGTCGCTGAGCCTGTCGAAGCGGCCAAAGGCTGGAAATCCTGGCTTCCAAAGACTTTGCTCGGAGCCGTTCTGTTCGGTTTCGCTTTGAGTTTCCAGATTAAGGCCAACCATCAGCAGATCACCTATTATCTTGCGATAATGATCGTGATCTACGCGTTGTACTTGTTCTTAAGAATATGTCTGGAGAAAACAGGTCACTTCGGCGAGCGCAGTGACCGGCGTGGCGCTTTCGGCCGCTTTTTCGCCGCCAGCGCGTTGCTGCTTGTCATAGGCCTCGTCGGCATCGGCACCAACACCATCAAGCTCGCCCCGCTTTACGAATATACCCAACACACGATGCGTGGCGGCTCGGAACTCTCTCATCCAGAGGGTGGCGAGATCAACAGCTCCGGCCTTCAGCTTGATTACGCCACGGCCTGGTCTTACGGTTGGGAGGAACTTCCGAATATGATGATCCCGAACTTCAACGGAGGATCGTCAGCCGGATCCGTGAACCCAGACAAGTCAGAGGTCGTGAAACTATTCCGGCAGGCAGGGCAGGGCAACGCCAACGAGATCGCAAAATCCCTTCCTCTATACTGGGGACCTCAGCCGTTCACGGCCGGCCCTATGTATATGGGAGCGATAACGATATTCTTGTTCGTCCTTGGTCTGTTTCTCTATAAAGGCAAGGAAAAATGGTGGCTGCTGGCCGCGACACTCGTCGCCGTGTTCCTCGCTCTTGGCAGCCATATGATGTGGTTCACGAAACTGTTCTTCGACTACGCTCCGATGTACAGCAAGTTTAGAACCGTGTCTATGGCCTTGATAGTCTTGCAGTTCACTCTTCCTATGCTTGGCTTCATAACCCTTGACAGAATCCTGAGGCAGGAATATTCAAGGAAAGAATTTCTGAATGCGAGTTGGATCGCCCTTGCGCTGACTGCCGGATTCTGCCTGCTCTGCGCTTTGATTCCAAGCATCGCCGGCTCGTTCTCCGGCAGGGCCGATGCCCAGATGCAGGACATCATCGTGGATGCCCTCAAGGCTGACCGCAAGCATATTCTTTCAACTGACGCTCTTTGGTCAATGGTGCTGATCGTTGTTACCTTCGGCCTGATCCTTTGGGCCTACAGCGTCCCTAAGAACGCACCGAAGTCCTACGAAAGCGACCCTCGCATCGGCACCGCCCGCCGGACGCAGGCGATGGTTGGAATATGCCTCCTTGTGTTTGTGAATATGTTCGCGGTCGGCAAGCGTTATCTCAATTCGGACAGCTTCACGACTCCTCGTCAGTTCAACAACCAGTTCTCCGCCAGGCAGGTGGACAAGCTGATCCTTGAGGACAAGACACTGTCCTACAGGGTAGTCGATCTGAGTGCGGACATATTCAATGACTCTTTCAACCCTTATTGGCATAAATGTGTCGGAGGATATAGTCCGGCGAAGCTGCAACGTTATCAGGATCTGATTGACCGTCACATTGTCAAGGAGTTGCAGAGCGTGGCCGCGAACACCCACAATGCCAAGACCATTCAGGAATTCCAGAGCGGAATCAAGGATATTCAAGTACTTTCAGCGTTGAACACCAAGTACTTCATTCTTGGTGCTGATATGCCTCCGGTGGAGAACCTTGAGGCTTTCGGTCCGGCTTGGTTCGTGGATTCGTTCGTTCCGGCTGAGACTCCGGACGAGGAGATCGCGTTGATTGATTCCGTGGATTTAAGGCACACGGCTGTGATCGGGGCTGATTTCGCCGATGCCCGTGCAGGTTTTGTTAAGAATCCTGCCGGCAATGCAACTGATGGAATTTCAGAAATTTCTGCAGATGATCCTGCCGAAAGAACGGCTGAAGGTACGGCAGTGGGACTTGTCAATAGCCAGGCCACCGACTTCATCCAGATGACCTCCTACGCCCCGAACGAGCTCCGCTACCATTACAGCGCCGCCTCAGCCCGCACGGCCATATTCAGTGAAGTTTACTATCCGGACGGTTGGACCGCAACGGAGGATGGCGCTCCGTTGGATCTGTTCCGCGCAAACTGGATTTTCCGTGCCGCCAATCTTCCGGCCGGAGAGCACGACATCGTTATGCGTTACGAGCCGAAGATCTACACCGTCAGCGAGAAAGCCTCCAGGGCATCGTCACTGGCTTTGTTCGTCCTTCTGGCATTATCTCTGGCCGGAATTTTCCTTTCCGGAAAAGAGGTTATTAGATCCTGAATCTGTAAACCTGTCCGTTGCGCCCCTGTCTGCTGACGTGCATAACCATATAGAGCCATCTGCCCTTGATGGCCAGACCTTCCGGTTCGTGATGCAAATCGTTGAGATTGATGGTCTTGACAACCTTTTTGGCTTGCATATCCACTACGTGAAGCAATCTGTCGTGAGGCGGGAATCCATCCCCGAGATAGGCGTATTTGCCCTTGATGACACTGCCCTGGAACACTTTGATTCCTTCCGCATAGAATTCGTCCAGCACATCGTCCTGCGTAAGGTGAACCTCTCCGTTCCCGTCGGAGTCCTTCAATGCCGGAAGCCTGAATTTCTTTATCAGTTTCCGCATATCCCCACTTGAGCCGTAGGTGTAGATGATCTTGTTCTTTCTGTCGATGAACCAGTCGAACGACCCTGTGTAGCCCTCTCCGGTGTGGAAAAGCTTCTGGACAATCGTGCCGCCGTCCAAGGTGATGTCGGTCACATAACAGCAGTGGTCTCCTTTGCATCCAGAGATGTAAAGGAGTGGGAACTTTGACCCTTTTTCCACTCCGAATGATGCGTTGTTGCAGTGCGAGGTGTTCCCTTTGAGTTTGAATGTGGAGACGAACTCGTTCTTTTTCAAATCAATGACGACACACTGTCCTTTGTCGTGGAACACGAATCCATACTTCCCCCAGACGGCGAGTCCCTGCGTGGAACCTTTGACCTTGACATTCTCAGGAGTCAGTTTCCCGAGGTCGCACACAAATTCCGGAGTCAGTTCCGGCCCTTTATATTCCTGCGCCGAAGCCACCAAACCGGAAACCAGCGCCACCGCCAGCGCCGTGAAGATTTTTTTGATCATTGTCTTTACTTTTTATGAATATGATAAAGTTACATCTTTCCTTCCTTACCGCAAAGAAACACAAGGCGGAATTGATTATCTTTGCCGCAAAATTGTGACGCTATGAATCCAGTTACCGCAAGGCTGTTGAGCCAGCAGTTGATTTGTCCTCAGTTCACTAAACCGGAGGAGGTTGTGTCGTGGTTCGGGGCGATGCAGGGGCAGGAGTACCGGATGGTCCGCTGGGCGGTGGCGATGCGGACCAAGAGGCCGTCACTCAATGCGTTCGAGAAAGCATTCAACGATGGCCGGATTATCAGGACGCATCTGCTTCGCTGCACTTGGCAACTGGTTGCGGGTGAGGATCTTGGGTGGATTCTGTCCCTTTGCCGCGCGAAAGCTTTGTCAGGACTCCGAGGCTGGATGAGTGCCAACAAGATCTCCATCCCGGCGGAAGAGCAGGAACGGATTTCCGGAATATTCGAGGAAACATTGCTCCGGAAGCGGAGTGCCCAGAAGGCCGATTTTGTAGCCGCGCTCGCCGAAAGGGGAATCACGATGGACGACCACCGCCTGTCCTACCACATCCGTCTCGCGGAACTTTCAGGGCTGCTTTGCAGCGGCGACCTCCTCCCGATGAAAAGCACCTATTCCCTTGTGCGTGAGAAGATTGGAAATTCTTTGAATATCTCGGGAGAGGACGCTTTGGGAATGCTGGCGCGGAAATATTTCCGAAGCCATTCTCCTGCCACTTTCGAGGACTTCCTCTGGTGGTCCGGCCTGAATGTCAGCGACTGTCAGAAGGCGTTGGAAATCATTGGAAGAGAGTTTGTTAAAGAAATGTGGAAAGGTCGTGAGTTCTATATTCACGAATCCACCCGCACCAGAGGATTCCGCTCCGGAACGGTTCACCTGATCGCACCGTACGATGAATATCTCATCGGCTACAAGAGCCGTGACGTCGTCCTTCCTCCCGAGCATTCCCACAAGGCTCACAGCAATAACGGAATATTCCAACCCGTCATCGCCCTTGACGGCGGGATCATCGGCAATTGGTCCCCGGCCTCCAAGACCGGCTGCTTTGAAATATTCAAGGATGACCTTTCCATCCCGGAAGATGCCCTCGCAGTCCGTTTCGCCGCTTACAGCCGGTTCATCTGTGGAGATTAACGCTTTGGCTATCAGGATAATAATAGACTATCCTCCCCACCAGAACGGCTGAGAGGAATGTGTGGAATAATGTTGATTATCAGCCTTTTACTCTCCACTCTATTTGGGTAGTTTCAGAAGGGGAACACCTCTGAACTCCTCCACAGCAATAGGTTATCGCTTGCTGACCGCTTTGAAATTTACAGTCAGTGGCTGGATTGCCTTACAGCGAATGCAGGAAGCCGAAGGCGTGGCTCCAGTTTTGGAAACCGAGGTCGGCCTTGCTTATCAGGATGTTGAAGTTGCCGGAGTCGTAGAAACGCATCTCAAGGTCGTCATCCT
>ERZ1026860.174-NODE-174-length-49646-cov-56.937791_pt1 | contig 49646 bp, 42 predicted proteins | sample MGYA00380160_ERZ1026860 | MGnify/ENA primary metagenome ERZ1026860 (study PRJEB33269, sample SAMEA4719796) | human gut metagenome | biome: human-associated habitat; feature: organic feature; material: feces | place: Cameroon | collected 2013-10 ... | reverse complement strand
AGGTCGGAAAACGAAAGTAGGAAGAAAACTACTTCGTTTTCCTCCTACTCGATTGTGTGAGCATAGTCTCACCTGAATGCAGTCGGATGGGGACCCTCGTCAATGTGAAGCTATGACTTATGTCCCTGGCTGTATGCAGGTGTTTGAATGATTCCTATATTCAGAGACTTAACCAGTGATTGTCTCGTTAAAAGAACGTCTCTTCTCGTTAAAGGAACGCGATTTTTTGATGAGCTCCACGTCAAAGGAACAAAAGGTAGAGCGAAACGTTTGGCAAATGCGTGGATTGACCTTATATTTGTACGATTAGAATTTTTCACTGATGGTGGGCTCCATCGGCAGTGAGCCAAACTCCTAAAATCTTGTAAGTCTGATGAAACGATCCCTCATTTGCTGCTGTGTGATGCTGGCAATGTCTTTTTTAACGGTTTCCGCTCAGAATGTCCCTAAGTCCTCTATGGGACAGGAATGGTTTGCCGGAATCAGTGGTGAGATTCCGTTTGGTCTCGACACATTCTCGTCATTCGGCTCCGATAAGACCAGGGCTGGATGGAGCGTGGGCGTGTATGCCGGACGGAGATTCGGGAATGTGGTCTCCACTGAGATCGCGCTGACTGCTGGCCGGATAAACCTCTCTGCCAGGGAATGCTGTGTGGAGCGTGGCTATTGGCTTGGTTCTGACGGCATCCGCTATGAGGCTCCGGTTGTCGATATTCTTGGCTGGAATTATTCAGAACTCAAAAGTTCCGTCTCTCTTGCAAGGATGGACGCCAGAGTGAACGTGAATGTACTTGGTTTCTTCAGTGGAACAAAGGATGGCCCTTGGGCTGTGGAATTATCTCCGGCTCTTTCCGCGGTGTTCTCCAAGGCCGAAATCGGTGTGATCGCCACAGGCGAGAACGTTGCGAAGAAAGATCCCGGCTGGAATTTAGGGGCCGGCGGTCGTGTTCAGGTCAGGAGATCTTTGGGCGGGAATCTTGAAGTCTCCGCGTATTCCGGACTTACTTGCCTTGCGGGGAAGAGGTTCGACGCTATGCCGGAGCACCAGCACAATCGTGGTCTCCTTTGGGAGAACGGCATCAGGTTCGGTGTCAGATTCGGTACGGGAAGACAGACTGGTCGGTCAGTAGTAACAGAATAACTTTACGGATAAAAAGATGGCAATCAGGAAAAACATATTCATAGTGTCCTTGTTCTTTATGGCCGCGTTCTCTCTTCAGTCCTGTGGAAAGTTCCACACTGAGGAGAACGGTAGCGTCAGTGTGGCTTTGAGTTTTATTGATAAAGATGACAGGGACGAAGTGACAATTGACGACGCCAAACTTTGGATATTCAATGGCGATGGTGGTCTGGTGTGCGACCGTTCCTATCACTCAGCATCGGAACTTGCCCTCCAACGCTACTTCCTGGAGCCAGGCCGCTATCTCTTTGTCACTGCCGTGAATCTTGTGGATCCCTTCACGTGGACGGATCCGACTGTGAACGGCCAGGACCTTGTTTTCGGGCTGAAGGATCCTATCGCGTCTCCGTCTCACGCCCTGTACGGAGTGAACGAGGTCCTTGTTGAAAACGACAAAAGCTTGGTGGTCAATTCTGAAATCCGCCGGGTCCTGTCCGAACTCTCTGTCACGATATCCGGTGCTCCTGCCGGTTCAAGTGTCAAGGCGACAGTACGGTCCAACGCCTCAGGAATTTACCCTGGCAGAAAGGATCCGGATGGTCTCTACGGCTTGGCCACGAATGATGAGGTCCGATCCATTATGTTCCCGGAGGTCCGTGAGGAGGGTGGTGTCATAGCCACACCGACCTTGCGCCTGATGCCTACAATCGGAAGAAGCGAATCAACGATAATATACCTTATCATAACCCTTGCCGGCGGCAATGAACTCGAATGCGCCATTCTTGCTCCGCCAATGCGTCCGTCTGGAAAGTACATACTTACGCTGAAGTACAGCGAGATGCGTGCGACTATGATTGTTGACCCTTACAAAATCAACGAATGGACCGAGGGGTGGGTGGTCAATGGTGAAATCCTCGACCCGGACGATTAATGAATATGCTTACTGACGATTAATGAATATGCTTGCGCACATCACCATGCGTTTAACAAACAGAAAATATTAACAAATAATTCTAAAAAAATGAAAAAGACAATTCTTTTTGTCCTTGTCGGAGCTGCGGCTATGGCGTTGATCGGATGCAATAAGGCGCAGGATCAGACTCAGCAGCCCAAGTACATCACTGTCGCGACAAACATCGGTGGAATGACCCGTGTTGCGACATCCGCTGACGGCAGCCAGAGCTTTGAGATGAACGATGAGATCAGCATCTATGCCTGGACTGGCTCCAAGGATGTCGCGCCATCCCTCGCGGATAGGGTGGTTGACAATGCGATCAACAAGCTTGGCTCCGACAAGAAATGGGTGGCCACACCTCAGATGCTGTGGAAAAATATGAAAGATGAGCACTATTTCATCGGCGTTTACCCTAAGAATGCTGTATCGGTGGCTGATCTTTCCGCGGCTGACTACACTTTGAATGTGGGTGACCAAGAGGCCAGTGACCTTCTCCTTGCGACTGAACTCCACGGAAAGATTGCGGAAAACAATCCGGTGTCGCTTACGTTTGATCATGCGATGGCCAAGGTGATCATCAAGCTTTCTTTCCGCAACCAGTGGGATGAGACCGGAAAGACTGTGGAGAAAGTCGAACTCAGGAATGTGGCTACTGACGCCAAGGTCAACTATCTTACCAAGGTTGTCACCTTCGGCTCGAACCGCGAGGCTGCGCTTGCTCTTCCTGAGATCGAGACCGACACAAGATACGAATCCATCATCATCCCTCAGAGCGGAGTCAACACCATTGTGGTTACCGTGAAGAGCGAGGGCAACAGCAAAGGCTACACCTACACCAACACTACGGACTTCAACTTCGAGTCCGGCAAAGTGACAACCATCAACCTCATTGTTGGCCGTAATCAAATCGATCTTGGCGATGTGATGATCAATAACTGGTTGCAGGGTGATGTCATTGATGACGGTGAGGCTCTTGACTAACCAACGACAAGACTTGCGATAATGAGGATCAACAGCTCGATATTCATTCTGACGGTGTTTGCTGCGTTCGCCATCGGATGCAGCAAGGCTTCCGCTCCCGAGGCACAGTTCGACCCTGTGGTCCGCGTCGCCCCGGAGGTGGCCCCGCAGACCAGAGGTTCCTACACTACGGAGACTCTCAAGGAGTTTGACCTTTTCATCCATAGCGAGAACAGCAAGTACTCCTACACCAACACCAAGTTCACCAGGAACGGGTCGGGTGAATGGGAGCCTGCCAGACAGATGCTTTGGGAGGGGAAGAACAGAAAATTCAAATTCCTTGCTGTGGCACCTCCGCTTGCGACATCCGGACATTCTCTCACGGATGACCCTGTCTTCGAGTTTACGGTGGAGTCTGTTCAGACTGCCGGGAGCAAAGCCTCCGACCTTCTTTGGGCGGGTCAGGGAAAAGATGGTATTACCCCGGCTGATGAAGAATATTTCAAGGACGGGAAATTCTGTTTTAAATTTGAACATACCCTTTCTCTTCTGAAAGTGAAGCTTATCCTCGGTACGGAGTTCAACCATAACGGCGTTCCGGAGAACAATCCTGTCCGTGAGCTGAAGATAAACGGATTCAAACCGACAGTCAAGGTGGGTTATGCGACTCTGATGCCATCGGGCAACCCAACCGAAATCCAGGCTTACCAGACCGCTGATGGCTGGAAGAAAGCTGATGACAAGACCAAGAACTGCGAGGTCACTTTTGAGTGCATCGTGGTGCCGCAGAGTATGGATGAGTTCACTATGAATTTCGTTTGTGGCGGCAAACCTTACACATACACGGCCAATCTGAAAGGCCCAGGCGGTGAATCGTTCATATTCAAGCCAAGCAATTCCTACACCCTCCCTCTCACTGTCGGCAAGGATGAGGTCATCCTGGACGATGAGATCACAGTGACTGAATGGGGCGATGGTGGAACTTCAAGCGTTGAAACAGACTAATTTATGAAGAGATTATATTCATTGGCGGCTGTTGCGCTCCTGACCCTCGCCGCCTGCAATAAGGCAGAAATGCCGGGCTACCTCTCCGATCCCGATGCCGTGCGCATCGAGGCCGCTGTGGGTGTCATTACAAGAAGCAATCCTCTCGGCAATGTTGACGAGCAGAGGAAATTCAACGAAGGCGACCGCATTGCCGTCACCAACGCCGGCAAGACTGTGGTCTACAAACTCCAGAACGGCACTTGGGCCCCCGAGAACTCCAGTGAGTACCTCAAGTGGGACAAGAGTAACCTCTATTTTACCGCAGAATATCCTGCGGGTTACACCACGCTTCCTGCTGATCAGTCCACTTTAGCCAAACTGGCCTCAGCGGATGATATGTTTGTTCATTCGAGCAGGAGTGAAATTCCGGAGGATCGCATCTTGTCCGTCGGGTTGGACCGTCAAAACGCCCTCGTGAAGATCAAGATCGCCGGGTACCTGGACCAGTATGACAAGGATGTCAACAAGATCAATTTTGTCACAATAGGCCAAGGCAGTACTTGGGGCGGAACAGATAGGTTGTATATGGTAGAAAAACCACTTGTTCAGGATGCTGACGGGAAAATAATTGAGGATGAGACCTTCAGTGCAGGTACTGTTGGCTACACTTATTCCGGGATTGTTTGTCCGAATGAAAGCCGGAATGACAATTTGAGGTTTATCTATCTTCAAGTATCAGATAAAACAAAACCGGAACAACTTGAGGTCAAAGGTGTCCCGGAACTCAAGGCTCGCCACGCCTACACCTTCGAGCTCTATGTCGGCAAGGAGTCCGTCAAGATCGGCAACGTCTCTGTGAAAGAATGGACAACCGGCGACCCACTGTCTGATGGCGAGACTGACGCGGTTGACACCTGGGACGGCCAGACCACCGAGGCCTTCGCTGTCAAAGATGCTGCCGGCAATGATCTCGGCAAAGCCGAGACCAACCCTATCCTCATCAACAACTGCGCCCAGCTCGCCTACCTCGCCCAGAAGGTAAACGCTGGCGAAAGGTTCCGCGGCAAGTTCTTCAAACTTATGGACGACATCAATCTTGCGGGATATTCATGGACTCCTATCGGAGTGGGAAATTTGGCGGAATCCTCGCATTTCAGCGGTGATTTCGATGGCGATGGCCACGAGATAATGGGATTAAAAGTGGATAATCAGAGGTCTCCTTTTTTGGGATTGTTTGGAACCATCAGCGGAGCAACCGTAAAGAATCTCAAGATTTCTTCCGCGGAAATCAGCTCACAAGGAGATTATGGTGCAATTCTTTGCGGAATCGCGTCTGGCTCGACCATCTCCGGCTGCACTGTCAGCGGCAATGTCAAAAACATAGAAAGGTATGCGGGCGGTGTTGTGGGCCAGCTTATTGGAAAATCAGTTATGGAGAATTGCACTGCTGAGGTCAAGTTGAACGGTAGAATGCACGTCGGCGGTCTCTGCGGCTTCATTTACGAGAGCAATATCCTGGAATGCACTGTTATGGCAGGAAGCACTATGGGAGTGAGTGTTGATGGGAATACAACTGAGTATCCGTGTGTGGGTGGACTTGTAGGATTTATTCAAGGTTCAAATTCTACTATCAAAAAATGCATCACCTATGCCACCGTTTCTGGACTTGGTAAAGTTGGAGGGGCGTTCGGTCATGTTGAAGCTGCTGGTGGTCATGAAATCTCCGACTGCACTGTGCTTGGCGATGTCGCCGTCTCTGTGGTGCCCGATTTTATCACTGATGCTTATCAAGGAATAGGAGGATTTGCCGGTTGTCTTGCCGGCGGAAATGTGGCAGAAAGTAAATTCAGCAATTGTGGAGTCAACGGAACAGTCGGCAAGGTTAACGGTGAATCTTTCACCAAAGGCAGCATCTACGGTGCTTTCATCGGACACGACGGCAGCATTGCAACCTTCACCGACTGCTGGTACAACGCCGACAAGACAGGTGAACTCGATGCCATAGGTGATAATCAGACAAAGACTGGAATCACAGCAAAGAATTTAGGAAAATGATACGTAATATAAAGAATATAGGATCCTTCTCCACTGTTGTGGCCCTTGCGCTGGCGTTAGCCGGGTGCAACAAGATGGTGGCTCCGGAGACGGTGACCGGCTTCCCGGAGGACGGGGTGGTGCGCATAGCCGCCACGGCCGGTGAGCCGCAGACCCGCGCGGATGGCCGCGAATATGACGGATCCACACTTGGGCTGTTCATCGATTATGGGTCCGGAACCGAAAACGCCAGGTACACCCATTCCAATGTGAAATGGACCAATGGCACAGATGGTTGGACTCCGGAGAAGCAGATGCTTTGGAAAAACTCCAAGACCTCTGCCGACATTTATGCCTATGCCCCTTATATTGACGGAGCGGCTGATGCAAAGAATCTGGTGTTCTCCATTCCTGCCGATCAGTCTGCCGGGATAACGGCTGCGGATCTGGTAAGTTGGGGACAGGCCGGTTTCGCCCCGAACAGTGAAAATCAAAACTTTGTTGATGGGAAAATCATTATTTCCTTCTCCCACCGCCTTGTTAAGATGACCTTCAATTTCGGGATGGGTAATCAATTCGGCTCGGATGTTACAGTCAAGGAGGTTGTGCTTCTCGGCACGGCTTCCAAAGTGCTCTGCGATGCCACCATTGATAGGAATCCGGCAGTGACCGCTTCCCCTGATGCTTCCAGCCTGGACATAATTCTCCACAAACTGGACGACCTTAAGTACGAAGCGGTTTTCTTCCCTGGCAAGGGGCAGGAAAAGGGCGCCAAGATGTTAAAAGTCACTATGTCCGACGGCACTGTCCTCTTCTACACCGTGCCGGGCGGAGGGCTTGTTTCCAGTGGCCTTATGCCTGGCTCCGCCTACACGATGACGATGCGTTTGGGCAAGGACAAGGTCGAGCTTGCCAAGGACGGCATCACCGTGGGAGAATGGGGTAATTCAGGTTCTCTTACGGGCGGTGAAGCGGATGTCGATCCTAAAGCTGATGTCTGGGACGGGAAGACCGTTACGCCTTTCAGTACAGGTGACTCGGAGAATCCACTCGGAGATTCGGAGGCCACGCCTATACTCATAGAAAACGCCGCCCAGCTGGCCTACCTCGCAGAGCAGGTGAACGGCGGAAATACTTATCAAGGGAAATATTTCAAACTCGCAAAGGACATAGCCCTTGCCAACAAGCCGTGGACCCCGATAGGAGCAGAAGTTTTTCAGAAAGAGTTCAAGGGCAATTTTGACGGTGGCGGTCACACGATATACGGACTGAAAGTTAAAGGAGCTGGACTTTTTGGCTATGTCAACGGGCCTTTCTCGGGTGGCACTAAAAGGACTTATATCAAGGATGTGAAGATTTCAGGCGCCGATGTCACGAGCGAAACCGCTCACTCTGGAATCCTGTGCGGAGCAGTGGGGAATGTGAAGATCTCCGGCGTTGAGGTCAGCGGTACTATAATCGGAGAGAAAGATAATTGTGGTGGTATTGTCGGTTACATTACCAATTCGGAAATCAGCAATTGCAATGCGAGAGCCAAAGTGACGGGCGTAAAGTATGTCGGTGGGCTTTGCGGATATTTATATGAAAGTGAGGTGTCTTCCTGTTCTGTCTCTTCCGGAGAAATTGCGGGTGAAAGTTATAATATAGGGGGGCTTTTCGGAAGAATTCATAGCAAATGTACTGTGCAGGAATGCACAGTGGATGCCACAGTAAAGGGTAAGCGAGTTGGTGGTCTGTTCGGATCTGTCTACATCCCTATGGATGAGAATATCCACATTCTCAAAAATTGTATTATGACAGGGACAATCACTGTAATGAAGGATGAAATAGGGCAAGAACAAGGCGGAGGTCTTGTAGGCGCACTGGAAGGCAAAAGCCAGTTCGAGAATTGCGGCTTCGACGGGACCATCGTGAAAGAAGAGGGTGTGGATGCCAATAAAGTAAAAGTAGGTGCAGCGATCGGCATTGACGACAGCGGCGAATGTACATTCACCGGCTGCTGGTACAACGCCGACAAGACCACTGGACTTTACAAACTCGGAAGTACAAAGAATCCGAATGCGGACTATTCTGGCATCCAGCCAAAATATTAAGGGAAATGACAAACAATTCAACAATATTTTCAGCCTATGCCGCGGCCCTGCTGATCCTCTTGGGAGGATGCGGCAAGCACGGGGTGGCTCCGGGCCCGTCATCGGACAATCTGGTCATCCGTGTCAGCCCTGAGGTGACAGCTATGACCAGAGGCTATCACGAAGAGGTAGGGACAATCAATGATTTCGACTTGTGGATTCATAACCGTTCCAACAGCAGATACTCCTACCCTAACACTCGCTTTACCCTTAATGGAACCGAGTGGACTCCGGAGTCAATGATGCTTTGGGAAAGCAAGAGCGCGGTCGTGGATTTCCTTGCGGTTTCTCCTTCACTTCCGACAAGGAATCTTTCTCTTGACACATCCAAGGACAACTCCATCTTTGAATTCGAGGTGGAATCCGTGCAGACCGAGGACAGCCGGAAGTCTGACCTGTTGACTTACAGCGGGTACGGCTACAGCCTGTCCGGTGACAGTAACGGTGAGAAGAAAATACCGGTGGACGATGCCGGGAAGATGATAATCAACTTCTCCCACGCCCTCACCCTTTTTCAGGTAGAATTGACTTTCGGCACGGAATTCAACCACAACGGAGTCCCGAAGGAATGTCCGATCTCCAAACTGACTGTCAGCGGAACCGTTCTGGAAGGAGAATATGTTTGGGTTAGAGAAAGTGATACGTTTGAGGTGAAGAAAAAAAGCGGAGTCGCACCTTCCGCAATCACGGCCTATCGGAAATTATGGACACCTGCCGAAAGCACGACCGGAAGATGCCAGTCCGTGTACGAGTGCATATTCATTCCACAGGAGGTGGTTAATATGAAGATTGATTTTATGTTGAACGGGAAACCTTACACATACACTCATAATGGTCGTATTACCCCTAGTGGCGGCGGCCAATCGATGGTCCTTCCGCTAATAGTCGGCAAGGACGAGATCCTCTTGGGCGGTGAGATCATCGCGAAGCCTTGGGTGGACGGTAACGGTGAAGATGGTGAAGACATTGAAACTGACTAATATATGAAAAAACTATATTTATTGACGACTGTAGCGCTCTTGGCGCTCTCGGCCTGCGACAAGGATAGGATGCGGCAGCCGGAGATTCCGGCGGTAGGTTTCCCTGAGGACGGAGTGGTGCGAATCAGTGCGAATGACGATGCACCTCAAACCCGCGCGGACGGAACCGATGAATATGCCGGGACAACTTTGGGCCTTTTCTTGGATTACGGCTCTGGAGACCGGCTTACTATGGACAATGTCCGTTGGACTAAAGATTCCGGCTGGAAAGCGGACAGGCAGATGCTCTGGAAGGACTCCAAGACTGCGGTGAAACTCTACGCCTACGCTCCGTATGTGTCTGGACAGGATGACCCGGCCAAAATCGAGTTCTCCATCCCGGCTGACCAGAGCGAAGGTACGACCTGGGCCGACCTTGTGACCTGGGCGAATGATAGTTTCACTCCGGACAACAACGTGAACGAAAACTTCACTACTGACGGGAAGGTGTTGATCACGTTCTCGCACCGCCTCGTGAAGTTGACATTCAATTTCGAGAAAGGCAACCAGTTCGACTCTGATGTGACTGTTGAAAAGGCCGTGCTTTTAGGAACGACATCAAAGGTGCTTTGTGATGCGACTGCCGCATCTAAAGTTTCTGCCGCTGCTGATGCGGCCGGCCAGGACATCACGCTGCACAAGCTTGCCGACCTTAAGTACGAGGCCGTGTTCTGCCCCGGTGACGGTCAGAAACCTGGCTCGACGATGTTGGAGGTCAAGATGTCCGACAATAAGGTTCTTCGCTACACCGTTCCAAGTGGAGGGCTGGTGGAAGGCGGCTTGAAATTTGGCTATGCATACGAGATGAAAATGCGTCTCGGTAAGGACAAGATTGAGGTCGGAAAGATCACGCTCAATCCTTGGAAGGATCCTGGCCGCCTTACTACCGGAGAGGCGGAGATCGACCCGAATGTCGATGTTTGGGATGGTACAGTTGAGCCATACGTCGTAGCTACCTTGCCTATACAGATCGAAAATGCCGCTCAGCTCGCCTACCTTGCCAAGGAGGTGAATGAGGGAAAGGATTTTAGTGGTTGGACTTTCCAACTCTCAAAAGATCTGTCTCTTGCGGGTATTCCGTGGACTCCTATAGGAAATATGCCCTATAGTTTTAGTGGTTCCTTTTATGGACATGGACACAAGATTTATGGACTGAAAGTGAATGTCGAAGATGGTTACGCAGGCCTTTTCGGCCGTGTAAAGAGCGATGATAATCTTACTTCTACAGTTTTGATCCAGAACCTGACGATAGTTGACGCCGATGTGGCCACATCTGGTCTTAGTGCGGCGGGGATTATTTGTGGTTATGCTGACAATAATGTTAAAATATATAATTGTGAAGTCAGCGGAACCGTCACAGCTCAGCAAGGCTTTGCCGGTGGAGTGGTCGGAGAATTGCGCAAATCATCCACATTGGAAAATTGCAAGGCGAGTGTCAAGGTAAAGGGCCTTGAAGCTTTGGGAGGTCTTTGCGGTATTACTAATGGTGGCACCATTCTCGGTTGTTCTGTCTCTTCAGGAGAGATAGTGGGAATAACGGACGGCTCTGGAGGACAGCATATAGGCGGATTGGTAGGAGTGGTTGACCATGACCTTGATGATAACACTATAGCGGATTGCACTGTGAATTCTTCTGTTAAGGGGAGAATAGGAGTCGGTGGTTTGTTCGGTACCTTTTTGGGGGCGTACTATACGGTCTCGAACTGCACGGTGTCCGGAACTGTCACTGTCACAGAAGGAAGTTGCGGAGGCCTTGTCGGATATGTCAGTGAAGCCGATTCGTTCACGTCTTGCGGATTCGATGGCTTCATTGTGAAGGAGGGCGATAACGTTGTTGACACAGGCGCCGCGATAGGGTTTGACAACAGCGATGTGACCTTCACCGATTGCTGGTACAATGGAGCCAAGACCGGAGATCTGAAACCTGTCGGAAAAGAGAAAGATGGCAAGGAATATTCCATATCCAACACTAAACCATCTGGAAATTAAGAGTATATGAAATTCAAGACAACATATTCAATTGCCCTGCTGCTCCTCGCGGTAGGATGCGCCAAGCAGAATGTGCAGGAAGGGGGCTTTCCGGAGGATCATGTCATCCGGGTCAGCACGGAGGTCGCTCCGGCGACTAAGGGCTCGTACACCACGGACAACATCACCGAGTTTGACTTGATTGTGACGGACCATACAAAGGCAGCATATTCATTCAATAACACGAAATTCTCGAAATCTTCCGGTGAATGGGTCTCTGAAAAGACTCTGCTGTGGGGTGGAGCGAAAGACACCGTGACCGTATATGCTGTGGCACCTTGTTTCAAGGACCGCGATTTGTGGGATACTCAGGACTTCGATAGGCTGCCCTTCTACGATACCATGTGTGAGATTGAGGCCGAACAGAGCGAAGAAAGCAAAAGTTCTGACTACCTTTGTTGGGTAGGCTCCTATCAAAGCGCAAAGACGGTGGACAAATGTCTGACTGATGGCAAACTGAAGATTGAATTCACGCATATGCTCAGCCTTGTAAGGATCACTTTCAGACTCGGTACGGAGTTCAACAATGGGGGAATTCCACAGTCGAATATCATCAGCGATGTTGTTATTTCAGGAACCTCGCGTTCGTTTTGGATTACGACTATGATGTATGATGGTAAATTGTCTGCATATGTACCGGTGCAAGTTATAGCCTCTGATGTGAAGCCGTATAATACCGAATGGCATGCCGCTGCTGCTGAGACCGGCAACTGCACTTCCGTCTATGAGTGCATTCTTGTGCCGCAGACAGTTAGTGTAGGCGAACTCAATATCAGTTTCAAGGCTGATGGCAAGGCATACGAGTGGGTAGCCCCGGAATTGACTTTCAGCCCCAACTCAGTTCATACCCTCACCCTCAAGGTGGGCAAAGATGCCGTGATCGCAGGCGGATTCACCGCAACCGAGTGGGTGAATGAAAATTCTACCATATTGGAAACAGAGTAAGGAGGAAAGAATATGAATGTGAATATATTAAAGATGTTGGCCCCACTTGCGCTCCTCGCCGGATGCGCGAAGACCACTGCCCCTGAATATTCCTGGGCCACCGATCCGGATGCGGTGATTGTCAATGCCTCGGTGGGTACGCTCACCAGAAGCAATCCGCTCGGTACTGAGGATGAGCAGAAGAAATTCAATCCGGGAGACGTGATCTCGATATGGCAAGTCAGCCGTGGTGGCGCATTTGACTATAGACTTGAAGAAGGAGGCAATTGGGTTCCTGTTGACAACAGCAAGTATATGGTCTGGCCGAGCAATAAGAGAGATAAATTTGGAGCCTTTTACCAACCACGTGCTTGCATTGAACTTGTTACTGATCAGAGCACTTTGGCGGGGCTTGCTTCTGCGGATTTTATGGTGGCAACTGGCATAGAGGGCGATAATACTTCTGGTGATAATAAACTGAGTTTCACGCTAGACCGTCAATTCTCTCTTGTCACTGTCAAGATTGCCGGTTATAATGATCAGTACGATCCTGAGACTGACAAGATTTCGGACTTGAAAATATACTTGGCCAATGCTGCCTATGTGGATGCTAAGGCGGTCACTCCTTATGTCCGGAATGCGAGCGGGCAGAACGTTGCCAACTCGGATGGCACGAAGGGTTGGACATATTCAGCCATCGGAACATCGCCGTCTAATAATGCGGATAAGGCTGTGTTCATCGAATTCAAGATGGCCGGCAAGACGGAGACTTTCACCGGAATCCCGACTCTTGAGGCTGGGAAAAGCTACATCTTCAACCTCACTGTCGGCAAGAATAAGATCGAACTTGGTGATGTCACCGTCCTTGATTGGGACGAAAATGTTGACCTTGGCGGCGACAATGATGAATACGAAGCCGAGAAAAAGTGATAATCGAGATTTATGATTCGAATAAGACAGATATTATTGACGCTTGGCACGGTGCTGCTTGCGGCGGAGTGCGGTAAGCAGGACACACAGGACAATGGCTTGCCTGAGGATCGTGTCATCCGTGTGAGTGCTCAGGTCGGCGGGACGACGCGGAGCAGCCACGGTGCGGGGACACCGGAGTCCCTGAAAGAGTTTGATTTGCTTGTGGACACTTTTGTGGGCGGGGAGGATCCATATATCAATCCATCCAACGGCTATTCCTACGCCAATTCCAAGTTCACCTACGACAGCAATTCCGGTGAATGGATTCCGTCGGAGGCTTCCTCCAAGATGCTATGGTACAACAGCACTACGAATATTCGTGTCGCCGCTATGGCTCCTTGCCGCACGGAAGGGTCCTATACCCTTGGCTGGAATTATGGAAACACGCAGCTGCTGAATGGTGTCTCCGGAAGCCTCTATGCTACTGTCAAGTTTGAAGTCCAGCAAGAACAGTCAAAGGACGATTACAGTTCTGATTTGCTCTTCTATTACAAGAAGGATGTGACTCCCAAAGATTTGCTTGTGGACGGTAAGCTTCCGATTGTCTTTCAGCACATGCTGAGCAATCTGGTGATCACCTTCAAGCTCGGCACGGAGTTCAACAACTCTGGAGTTCCTCTGACGGACATCATCAGCGACGTGGTGGTTTCCGGTACGAAACGTACAGTCAGATTTAAACAAGGTGATGAATTTACCTTGGCCTTGGAACCCATTGGCGACGCTTCCGATGTCAAGCCATACAATTTGTCGTGGACCCGGGCTGCAGACAAGGACGGCAACGGCGTCTCCGTGTACGAGTGCATACTTGCGCCTCAGACTGTTGCCGCGGACCAGTTCAAGCTGAGTTTCAAGGTTGACGGGAAAGACTATAGCTGGACTCTCCCGGATGAGTACGAATTCACGGGGAATTACATCCACTGCCTGAACCTGAGAGTCGGCAAGGATGTCGTGGTGCTGGACGGGGCCTCGACTACGAAATGGGAAGATGTTGATGGCGGAACAATCGAGACTGACTAACGCGCGCTTTGCTTATGAGAAATAGAACAATATATGCAGCGGTGCTGCTTGCAACCTTTGCTTTGTCTGCCGCTTGCGACAAGACTCCTCAGCTGTCTTCTGAATATTCTACCGACCCTAATGCCGTACTTATAGACGCTTCCGTTGGGGCTCTCACCAGAAGCAATCCGCTTGGGGAGAATCAGACCAAGTTCAATGCTGGGGACAGGATTTCTGTCGTCCATATTTCTGCTAACAAACATGTCGACTACACGTACAATGGGACTTCCTGGATTCCGGAGGGGGATGATTATCTTGTCTGGCAGACCGATAAAAAGAACATTTTTCGTTTGCAATATCCTTTGAGAGAAATTGGTGAGTTTTTCAAGAATCAATCGACTCTTGAGGAGATGAGCAAGTCTGACCTCATGGTGAAGAGTGTGGAATTTGACAAAATCCCTGACGACAGACGGCTTGTTGCCAAACTTGAGCGGCAGAGGTCCCTCGTCACAGTGAAGATTGTCGGTTTCAATGATGAGTTCGGTGCTGACGCGAAGATCACGGATTTGAAACTGCATCTGTGGGATGGGTCTCAAGGTGATGAAATCCTCCCTGTGACCCCGTATATCCGGGACGCGCAAGGTATTGCACAACCGGCAGGTACTGAAGGCCGGGTTGGATATTCTTACACGGCGATTGGACGGAATGACTATAATCGTCAGCTTCAAAATGAGCCTTTAATTACGATGACAGTCGCCGGCAAGACCCTTACTGTCGCGAACCCTGCTCCGATGGAGATCGGCAAGCACTACACCTACGAACTGACGGTCGGCAAAGAGTCCGTGAAGATAAGCGGAGTCACGGTGGAAGACTGGGCCCAGGGTGGCACGGTGGACGGAACTTTTGAGACAGTTACTGACCGCTACAGCGTCTGGGACGGGACGAGTGTGGAGGATCCACAAGGCTATGGTACTGAGGAATATCCTTATGTCATAGACAACGCCGCCCAGCTGGCCGGGTTTGCGCAGCTTGTGAATGGGGGAGACAATTTTGCGGATAAATACATTAAACTTGATGCCAACATAGATCTCAACAACATGGATTGGACTCCTATAGGAACAACAGGGGCCAGATTTATGGGCCATTTTAATGGGAATGGCAACGTTGTCATTAATATGAGGGTAACTGATTATACTGATGATGCTGGCCTGTTTGGCGCAGTAAGGGATGCTGAGATCAGCAGCGTTGTTTTGCGAAATGGAAAGGTTTCTGTGGCTGGAAATCAACTTGCAGCCTTGCTTGTGGGGCGCGCTGAACGTGTCACGATAAGTAATTGTAAGGTGGATGGTTCAGTAAGTTCTCCTTATATGGCTGCTGGAATACTTGCAGAACCGAAAGGAAAGGTAAATATCTCCGACTGCGAGGCTGATGTGGATTGTTTTGGTAAAGATTGTGCTGGTGGTATTGTTGCAGATGGTGGAGATGCGAATATACCAGTCAATATTGTTATCAAGTCTTGTGTCGTGAGGGGGACGGTATCCAGCCAACAGCATAGCGTCGGTGGAATTGCAGCTCATTTGCAGGGCTCTGTAAAAATCTCTGACTGCGTGTCGTATGCAGATCTAAAGTGCAATGATATATTGTATTTCAGTAGCATAGGTGGAATAGTTGGAAAACTTGATGGCGGTACAGTCGAGAATTGTACAGTTTATAGTAGAATCGATTGCACACCGTGTGGAGGCAACGGCTCTGTCGTGGGCGGAGTGTTCGGTACGGCCACGGATGTTACTGTCTCGGGTCTCAAGTTCGAAGGATATATGGGAATAAACAAGGATTGCAACAATACAACAGATATCGAATATTCCGGGTATTTCATAGGGAAAATTCAGAATTCCATCACGGTCACGGATAAATGTACATACAAGAAGTCCGGCACAAAGGATCTCAAAGCAGTTGCCTCTTATCCGGAAGGTGTCGATATCACCAAAATTGAAGCTATTTGATCATGAAAAATATTCCATTATATACAGTTCTGACTCTTGTCGCTGTGGGATTCGTTTCCTGCGGCAAGACGGACAGTTCTAACAACGGGAACTTCCCTTCTGATGGCATCGTGCGTATAAGCACGACCGTGTCAGTTCCGGAGACCCGCGCGGCTGTTGAGCCTTATGAGGGTAGCGATCTTGGCCTTTTCCTTGACTATGGCGACGGTGACAGATATTCCCAGAACAATGTCCGCTGGACGAGATCCGGCACTGACTGGGCTCCGGACGAGACGATGCTCTGGAAGGATGCTTCGACTAGGCTGAAGGGTGTCTATGCCTACGCTCCTTATGTGGCAGGGGAGGACAACCCGGCGGAGGTGAAGTTCACCATTCCTCTCGACCAGTCGCAGGGACTTGATGCTGCGGACCTTCTCTGGTGTCCGATGCAGGGTTTTGACCCGGCTACGGGCTTGACGGACGGGAAGGTGAACGTGGAGTTCAAGCACGCTCTCGTAAAGCTCACGGTGAACATTATCCTCAGCACCGAGTTCAAGGGCAAGGATATTTCCATACGGGAAGCGCTGTTCCGCAAGTCGGTTGATAGGGCTGCAATCTATTTTCGCGGCAACTCTGGAACGCCGGAGAGTTTTGTCGACTTGGCCTCGGATGTGAGTGCCAATGCTGTAAGCCTCAAGATGCGCGACTGCTCCGCTGACGGAAAACTCGCCTGCGAAGTCATATTCTATCCTCATGGCTTCTTTGCCGGCAATGAGATGCTCACTATCACCCTCTCCGATGGCAAGGATTATCGCCTCACTCCAGGAAAAAACATTGACTTTACCCTTGGAAGCGCCTATCAGATGAACGTTAAGGTCGGCAACGACAAGATTGAAATCGGTAGCGTGACTATTGCGGAATGGGGCGGCACCAAAACGGTAGGTGGTGATGATGCTGGTTTTGATGCTGTCAAGTCTTCCGTCCCGGTGAATATATCTGATCTTCGCACGCAATTGTCTGAGTGGAATACCGCGAATCCTTCCGCTCAGAAGTCGCTCGCTGACCTGATAACGCCGGAGCTGCTTGATAAATCCCTCAGCGGAGACGGCTCTCTTGTTGTCACTGGAGAGTTTGACAACAGCGGCGCTGCGGTTTATGTCGGAATGTCAGAGGAGACAGTGTCGGCACTTGCCCGCATCGCTGAATATGTCCGTTCTGGTAAGGTCACAAAGCTCGACCTCAGCGGACTTAAGGGGATTAAAGGACTAAGTCGTGCCGATGATTCCGGTTGGGAAACTTGTGATAAGGATTGTTCTTTTAAGGGCAGCAAACTTGAGACCTTCATCGGTTCTCCTGACATTGTTGCGCTGAACGGGACTTTTTGGGGCTGTGATCAATTGACTTCTGTTTCCGGATTGGAGAATGTGACTACCGTTAGGAGTGGGACATTTTATGGTTGTTCCAAGCTTGCTTCTGTCCCGGATATGCCGCTGGTTACAAGTCTCATAGACGTTTTCGCTGAATCAGGAATCACAGAACTGCGTCACAAAAATGTCAAGGAATTGTGGTTTGGCGGGAATTATCCGGAGTTGAAGGTGATAGACTGCCCGTCCGCGAATGTCCTTAAGGGAATTTGGCGTATGCCGAAATTGGAAGAACTTCGTCTGACGTCCGAGTATTTCGATATGGTGGACAACAGTATCTTCGATGAATGGTACTATTCTGATAAGCAGAAAGTCACCATTTATCTGAATGCAAATCGGCATGTCGGTGATGAGACTTCCTACTATGATTGGTGGCCTGCGAAGAATGGTGATGGAGAACCTTGTGATGATTACGACTATGAGAATCCGATAAAGTTGGATGGCTTTAAAGCCATCTATTGCGGAGACGATAAGATTAAATGAAAGTATGAATAATAATTGCAAACTTGAGAGTCTGGATCGGCTTTACAAGAGTACATCATCCGCATTTCGTCTAAAGCGGATAATATTAATGGCGGTGGTGCTTGTGGCTGGCTGCTCCAAGCTGGAGGTGCAGGCACCGGGGTTCGGCACCGATCCAGATGCCGTGCGGGTGGAGGCCTCTGTAGGGGTTATCACCAAGACAAGTCCGCTCGGTACTCCCGATGAGCAGGTGCGGTTCAATGACGGGGATCAGATTGCCGTCTCCAACGGCAGCAAGACCGTGAAGTACAAGTTTGACGGCACCTCTTGGGCTCCGGTGGCGGACGAAAACGGAGCCACTGACTATCTTGTCTGGGACACACCGGTCACTTTCCGGGCGTGGTACCCGGCCTCGGCATCATGGGATAAGTTCAGTCTGCCTACAGACCAGAGTGAGGACATTGCTGCCGCTGACTTTATGACATGTAGTGCTGAGTATAAAGATGACGCGGCCATCCCTCAGGAGCGCAAGCTTAGTTTGGTTATGACACGCCATATGGCCTTGGTCACCATCATTATCGACAAGATTGAGGAGCAGTATGGTGATATCAAGGATCCTGAATTCCGAAATGCAAAAATATCTTCGGCTCACGCTTCGGTCTATAGGCAGTCTGACGGGACTTACGGATCTGCGGGAGCTCCGCGTGAGATTTCACCAGTGGAGCATGAGATTGGCGGCAAAACTGCGTACTCTGCGATTGTCACTCCGGGTAAGGCTGATAATAACTGGGGTTTCCTGCGTGGCTATATCGGAAATGATGGCTCAGGTTATAATGACGTATATGTTACTGGTCTTCCTGCCGCAGAGGCCGGCAAGCACTACACCTACAAGCTCGTCATCGGCAAGGAGACCGTCAAGATAGGCGGTGTCACCGTTGAGGACTGGACAACAGGCTTCAAACTAGACGGCAAGTTCGAGGCGGAAGTAGATGACTACAGCGAGTGGGACGGGAAGAAAGTATCCGGCAACTATTACTTCTCCGGGAAGGGCTCCGAGACGGATCCGTATCTCATCAAGTCCGCCACCGACCTCGCCGGGCTCGCCGCCAACGTCAATGCCGGCACCAAGTATTTTAACACATATTTCCGTCTTGAGACCAACATTGACCTTATGGGCCACGAATGGACGCCAATAGGGAACAGATCAGTTTACTTTTATGGTAATTTTGACGGGAACGGAAAGGTAATCACGAATATGACCATCTCGAATGCAACCGAGTGTGCCGGTCTGTTTGGATTTGCAGACGGTACAATCCAGAACATTGTCTTGAGGAATGCAAGTGTCGCTTCTTCAAACTTGCATGCGGCCTTGCTTGTCGGAAGCGCTAATGGCGTTGCGATAAAAGCCTGCAAGGTTGACGGAACAGTACATGGCAATGTAGCAGCAGGAATTTTAGGGGAGTGTGGCGGTGCGGATGCTGAAATTTTGGATTGTGAAGTTGATGTCGACTGTTATGGCAGTGGTTATGCTGGTGGTGTATTTGGATTTAAAAACAATTATGAAAGTGCTCTTGTCGTCAAAAACTGCATTGTGCGCGGACGCATTTGTGGTACCCGCATGGGAGGAATTGCAGGTGCGTTGCAAGGTCCAGATGTTATTTCTGGGTGTAAATCCTATGCGACATTGAGACAGGCAGACAAGTATTATTTAGAGGTTGGCGGGATAGCAGGGTCAACTTATGCTGGTTGCAAGCTCGAAAATTGTGAAGTCTATGGCGTTATAGATATAGAGAGCGAAGACAGTTCTGAATCGCCTAGAGTGGGGGGAGCGATTGGCCTCGCCTCAGAATCGACAATATCCAATCTTAAGTTTGAAGGTACGATGAATGTCAAGTACAAAAAGGAGGAACACAAAGTCGGTGCTATTATCGGGGAGGTGCAAAAGTCTCTCTACATCTCTTCGCAATGCACCTACCGGAAATCCGGTACGGGCGAGTTCCCTCCTGTTGGCACGTATCCGGAAGAAGTTGACATTTCCACAATAGTAGGAATCTGATGAATATGAAATATTCCAATTTATACATTATTCCGGTGCTGCTCGCGGCCATCGCATCTTGCACCAAGGTTCAAGGGCCGGAAGGCGGTGTTCCCCCGGAAGGTGGGGAGGTTCGCATCAGCGTGGGTGTGGATTCACCGGTGGTCGGTGCTCCAGTCACCAGGTCAGAAGGCTCGATGCCGTATGCCGGAGGCACCCTCGGTCTGTTCCTTGATTACGGAAAGGGTGCCACGTACACTCAGTCCAACGTCCTCTGGAGCAATGACGGCTCGAACAGCTGGTCTTCGCAGAGCAAGATGCTATGGGGCAAGGCTTCAGACAAGGTCGTGGTCTATGCCTATGCGCCTTACCTTGATGGGCAGACGGATCCGTCCGGTGTGAAGTTCAACATCCCGACCGACCAGTCGGAAGGGCTTGGGGCAGCTGACTTGATGTGGTGGTATCCAAGAAATGAGGATGGTTCGAAGAAAGATGTTACCGCTGCTTATTTCACGGACGGCAAGATTGACATCGCTTTCAGACATGCCCTCATCAAACTCACCGTGAACTTTAATCTGGCTTCCCAGTTTAAAGGTAAGGACATCACCATCAAAGAGGCGTGGTTCCATAGATCGTCAAATAGGGTGAAGATCGATTTTAAGGGGACCCTAAATCATGGCGTCCCTTGTGTGATGGGGGCTGCGGAGGACCCAGATTTCATTCCTCGATGCAGCATCAAGATGCACAACAGCTCGGCGGACGGCAAACTTTCCTGCGAGGTGCTGTTCTTTCCTGGTTCGTTGTCCGACTCCAAACTGCTCACCGTCACCCTTTCCGATGGTCGCGACTATATCCTGACTCTTGACAAGAATCTCGAATTACAGAAATATGAGAGCGGTCTCTATGTCACAGGCATCGCCTACGAGATGACCGTCACTGTCGGCAAAGACAAACTGGAGATGGGCTCTGTCACAGTGGCAAATTGGTCTGACAAGGGCAGCGTCGGCGATAATTTTTGGACAGATGCCGCTGAATATAGCGAATGGGGTGGCTCTGAAGACATCGCTACGGCTTACGCCGGTGGCGACGGTTCCGAGGGCAACCCGTACCAGATAGCCACAGCCGCGCAGCTCGCTTTCCTGGCGCAGGAGGCTAACAGTAAAGAAGAATATACGTGGCCGGAGTCTCCCAAGTATTTCAAACTCACGGCAAACATCAATCTCAAGGGCTATGAATGGACTCCAATAGGGACGGTATATAAGAGGTTCGTAGGTTCGTTTGACGGGGACGGTCACGTGATTGTCAACCTCAATGTCAAGGATGCCTGGTATGCCGGGCTTTTCGGATGGATACAGAACGGGGCAACGGTCAAGAACCTTGTCATCCGCAACGCCTCTGTCTCTTCGGTGTCTCAGGATAGCGAAAGCGTCTCTCCTCACAACCCACAGGCGTATTCCGGAATCGTGGCTGCCTACTGTTCAGCCGGTTGCACCATTTCCAACTGCAAGGTGGACGGTACTGTGACCAGCGACTACTGCGCCGGTGGCGTCGTGGGATATACGGACAACAGCTCCAAAGATTATGACGGATCCATAAAATCCTGTACCGCTGATGTCGTCTGCTCTGTCGCGAACTCGGCAAAGGATGCTTATTGCGGTGGGATTGCCGGGATTCTGTCTGTCAAGTTGGATGCCTGCACTGTCCGTGGCAAGGTAGACGGTACTGTCTCTGCTGGAGGATTGGTTGGCTGGTTGAGCAGTGGTGGAGTAATCGGTTCTGATTACGGTCACGTCAATTATGTCTATGCAGATGTAAGTTTGTCTTCGGTTTGTATCCCGAATATGGCTTATTACGATGTCGGCGGGCTGGTCGGAAGTGCTTCTTACGGCACTAAAATCAGCAGCTGCTATATGTATGGCCGTGTCTGGTGCGCAGAGGGTCTTGAACTTACAGATGTCGCTCCGATTTATGTCGGTGGCGTAATCGGATATACTGATGGCGTGGAGTTGCTTGCTTGTCATTCTTTTGCCAGCGTCACTGCGGGCAAGCCTGCCAATGGCAAACTCGGTGCTGGAGCATTCATAGGCTATCTTGGTGCCGGGGTCAAGGCTTCTCGTTGTTCCTATCGGATTGACGGGGCGGCCGGCCTGCCTGTGTATGGGTACAAAAAAGATGGAACCGATGACTCCGGGATTGATGTAGAGGTTAGAGAATAATCGATTGGATATGAGAAAGTTATTATATGTTGTTGCGCTTGCCTTCACGGCTGTGGCCTGCTCGAAGTCTGACCAGCCGGCAGGTGGGGGATACCCTGCGGACGGGGTTGTCCGGATCCGTCCCGCTGTGGCTGCACCTATGACCAGAGTGGAGGGGGGCACTGAATTCAGTGGTTCCCGGCTGAGGCTGGGTCTGTATTATGGGGAGAATGACCGGTACAACAAGACCGCCCTGTGGAAGAAGGGTGCCGACGGTAATTGGAACTCCAGCTCTCCAGTGCTTTGGAGGAATGCTGAAGATGAGGTGGTGGTCTATGCTTTTGTGCCGGATGACAGCAGTTCCGGTTACAATTATGGTTATATAGCCCATAGTGAGGGAGTCCCTTCCGATCAGTCTAACGGGCTTGAGAGTGCCGACTGGCTCTGGTATTCGGAGAAAGTGAAGCCTGGGGAGGCTCTGGATGATAGCGGCAAACTCAAAGTCGAGATGAATCACGCTCTGCTCAAACTTACTGTCAATCTGAGTTTCGGAGATGAGTTCGGGGGCACGGCACCTGCCATCAAGGAGGTCTGGCTCAACGGGACGATGCAGAAGGTTTATGTCTATTATAAGTATGAGTCCAGAGGGCAAATCATATTCCCTACTACTCAGTTGCCTATGGACATCAAGATGCACAAGGCTTCTGACAACTGCTACGAGGCGATTTTTTACCCGTCCTCCGGACAGATGAAAGGCGGGAAGATGCTGACGGTTGTGCTTGCTGACGGTCGGGAGTTCTGTCTTACGCTTGCGAAGGATCTGAATCTTGAGAAGTCGTCTGACGGCAATTATTATCTCGGCGGCTGCGCCTACTCGATGTCAGTCAAGATTGGCAAGGACAAGATTGGCAAGGACAAGATTGAGATGGGTAATATCGGTATCTATTCGTGGCAAAATGGGTCTGAGGGTAATCTCGAAGCCGAAGAAAAGAATTGAGTATGAAGAGGAAATATTATTATATAGGGCTGGCCCTGTCTATTGTGGGCCTTTCCGCCTGCTCCCAAAAGGAGGATGTTGCTCCGTAACTGGTCGGGCAGGCGATCAATGCATCTTTCAGCGTCGGAGGTGCTCTGACCCGCGTCAACACTTTGGATGAACACGCCGATGAATGGGAAGACGGTGACGAGATAAAGGCTGTTGTCAAAGGATGAGGGAAAACTTCTGAAAGCGTCCTTAAGGCTTCGGTTTCCGAGAACGGCTCCGTGATCTGGTCGCATCACAAGAACTTCGTGTGGCAGGATATGGGGGCGCACAAGATTTATGTCTCGTATCCGCAGCATCGAAAAAAATGAAAATGGAGAATTTTGCACGTTACCAAAATTCTCCATTCTATTTTTCCGATGCCCACCGTTACATCACTGCCATCTGCCTCTCAACCTCTTCGCCCATTCATTCACCCCGTCCACTGCCCTCCTGCTTCTGTTGCTCACTGCCCATTACCCTCGGTCGCTGAACTCGTCGAAGCGACCGCACAAATCTCCTACCCCATCCACTTCGACGAGCTCAGTGACCGCATAATATTCCAGTCTTACAAACTATGGCCGCGAACTATGCCCCAGACGTCATTTAAAACCTTCTCGCAGGGCCAACCCTGTTTTTAAGATGGGACCGGCCCTGAAACGAGCCTCCTACCCATCTCTGAAGCCTCCTCTTCGGCCGTGCTTTGCAAACTCTTATTCCGTTAGATCGCTATGCTAATGCTCCGGCAATCTCCTGCTGACATAAAGCACTCCTAACGCTTTGCACAGAAGATCGATTCAAGCACGCTTTTCGGGACAAGTGTAACCCGACTCAATGCCGAAAGGGAATAGGTGCACCTGTCTCCCCACGCCCTTTGCGCGACCGCAATCCGTTCTTCCAGACTTGCGCGGGACAGAGTCGCTTTCCCGAACATATTCAGACACATTTTCTTGCAGGTAGCTCTCAACTCCTTTTCGCTGACGGTCCGGACATATTCCTTGGAACATTCCAGGTCAATCGCTGACTCAATGTTCTTGCTCTGATGCAGGAAAGCCAGAAACACTTTGGGCGACCGGAACAACATTTCCACTCTTCCCCAATCGACGTAGCTGTGCGGAAGAACCAGACCCTCGTCATTGTGCAGCCACCCTTCAGGAGGAATCTTCTTGCTGTGCAGCATTTCCCTCCTTTCGGTTTTGGACAACTCGCTTACTGGCTTCCCATTGACTTGATTATGGTCGATGAAGAATATATTCCCCGGCCCACCGATATAATCCCACGGCATCCCAGGGTAGCCTGCCGCTATCGCGTTCCTATAGACATACATAAATTTGTTCATCAACTCGCGCTCAGTCCTTATCTCATCGTTCCCTACCAAGATTCCTGAATGGACACTGTGTTTCTTCCAAGATGCCCAGAGCATCAATCTTCTCTTTAGTTCTCTCGCGAATCCTTCACGTTCCACAGCCTCTCCGCTCACGATCAGATGCACGTGCGTTGTCATAACTTGCTGCACCAGAATCCTGACATTGAATGAATATGCCAGAATGGCTATAATGTTCATCGCCGCTATCTTCTCCTCTCGCGTGTCAAACAGGCTGTTGACAGCGTTTCCGTCAGAGTACACGTGTGAGCAGTCCCGAACCGGTTTGTCAGCCCAGCTATTTTTGCCTCCTACCGGCTCTGCCAAGGGACCTTTTTCTGTTGCTTGCTGTGGAAGCCCCTTGTGAAATCCCTGACAGGAATCTTGATGCCTAAAAGCTTCATTGTGATTGGTTTGAGTTGGAGGACCAATCCCTGTATCTTCACAGTTCCTTGAACCATCATTCTCCAAAGTCCCGATCCTTTGCCTTGACACCGTGCCGTCACATCTTCCCGATCCATTCCATTCAAATAAGTCTTTCATAATTTAAAAACACATTCTCTCACGTCCGAAGGTGATTGCCTACCCTCATATATTCACTTTATTCCTACCCTGAATCACATTCCGCAGAGGGGATGTTTAGCGCGTACTTCATAGGGCCTTTACTTTACCACTGCCTAAACCCTCTCCTCGGTACTTGCTTCTTTCCCTCCCCCCCCTTGTCTTACTCTCCCTCCCTACCTTTTGTGGAGGGCCTTGCTTTCTCCGTAGGCAGTGAAGAAGGTAGGTTGTTTGACTGTTTTGTGCAAAGATTGAAAAACCTAACCGTTGACACAAATATTCAACGGTTAATTAACTGAAAGTGCGTCTGGCATAATTCTATGCCGTGTTTTCACTTTCCGAAAGATAACATTTTTGTGAATATTCCATTACTTTGAAGGATATTCTCGTTGATAGTTAGTGGATTATGACCATTATCCGTCTATCCCGAGATTGTTTGTTCAGGTAGAATATCCCTCTTGCCGGAAAGATAAACTGGAACATCTACCTCATTGTCATTGAATGAAAACCGAACTATATACTTTAGGTTTAGGCTTGCGCTTAATTACATTTCCTTACTATGACTTGCAAACCTAAAGTGATAAGTTCAAATGGAAATATGTATCAGAGTCATTAGTGGGGGGACGTGTGAGTAAGACTTATGCAAACCATAGCCGTGAGAAGTGCTCCAGACTTTATCCTGCGCACTATTTCAAGGCCGGTCCCGGTTTTAAAGTGGGAGCGGCCTCGTTACCTTGCGCCGCAGGGCGTGCAGGGCATAGTGTTCGGCTGTGGTTTGAAAGTGCTGGCGCTTCGATAAGCTTAGCGGCCGACCCTGTGAATAGGCGGTCACCTGGACAAAAAGTAGGATGACATATCCTTGAATGGGCCTTGTTTAGGGAAGAGGAAAACAAAAAACGGACAGATCATTCGAAACTGTCCGGTTAGTGTACGAAAAGGGTATGACCCCAAAAAACAGCCATACCCTCATAATCTTTCTGATGTGTGATAACCTTACACCCTCTGGCCGTAGGAGCGGTCGGTGGTGTTGACGGTGATCTTGTCGCCCTGGTTGATGAAGAGCGGAACCATAATCTTGGCGCCGGTCTCAAGGGTGCACTCCTTCAAAGCGCTGGTGGAGGCGGTGTTGCCCTTCACGGCAGGCTCTGTGTAGGTCACCTCAAGGGTAACGTAGGTCGGGAGCTCGCAGGTGAGGCACTTCTCCTCAGGCTCAACGACGAACATCATCTCGACGTGCTGACCTTCCTTCATCAGGTCGGCGTTCTCGACAACATCGTGAGGCAGGTGGATCTGCTCGTAGGTCTCCTCGTGCATAAAGTTGAATCCGTCCTCGTCAGAGTAAAGGAACTGGTAAGGACGTCTCTCGACGTTGATGACATCGATCTTCATACCTGCTGTGAAGGTGTTCTCAAGGATCCTTCCGTTCTCAAGGTTGCGAAGCTTTGTCTTTACGAAAGCCGGACCCTTTCCAGGCTTAACGTGCTGGAAATAGACTACCTGGCAAGGCTTGCCGTTGTAGCTGATATAAAGGCCGTTCTTAAAATCTGCTGTTGTTGCCATAAAAATATGTAATGAATTTGTTAACCGTTAAAACCTTGCCTCAACTTAAGCAATCTTCTTGATTCGGATTTCAAAAGATTGATGCGCAATCATTTCGACCGCAAATTTAACTATTTGTGAATATTCCTGCAAAAAATTCTTTCAGCGACCTGTTCCAGCAGCCATCCCGGCGTGGATGTCGCACCGCAGACCCCTACCTTGTCGTCGTCTGAGAACCATTCCGGCTCCAATTCCGAAGGATCTGAAATATGATAGGTACGTGGATTTCTGGACTTGCAGAGATCGAAAAGCACCTTTCCATTGGAACTGGAAATTCCTGACACAAAGATGATTACATCGTGCCCGAGTGCGAACTCGGCCAGTTCCTCGTGCCGTGACGCCACCTGCGAGCAGATTGTGTTGTGCACCGTCAGACCGGCAGGGGAGGCTATCGTGCCCGTCTCGTCCACTTTCATCGGTAGCTGAGCCTGTCGAAGCGCCTCCGAAAGCACCTTGCAGATCTCGGAATATTCCACCGGGCTTTTTGTGGTCTGCGAGAAAATCTCCAGTGGCCTGTCAGTCCGGATGGAACCGTCCCCAATGGCTGAAAGCAGCATCTGCATATTCTCGATCACCACCGCGTCGCCACCGACCTGTCCAAGCAAGCCAAGCACCTCGGCGTGCCCGATTTTCCCGAATATGACGATCTGTCCACCGGCTGGCTTGACCCTCTCGTAGGCCTCTCTGATGCTCTTTTGCAGTTTCAATACCACCGGACAGGTGCAGTCTATGACCGTCAAACCAAGTTCGCGTGCCAATGAATATGTCTGTGGCGGCTCGCCGTGCGCCCTTATGAGAAGAGTCTCTGAAGAGGGATCCGGGATATTCATAAGTCCCTCCTTGTCGACTGTGACCAATCCTTTTTCGCCGAGCCTCCGAAGCTCCGCCTCGTTGTGGACTATGTCGCCGAGAGAGTATAACGTCTTGCCGGGAGACTCCTCAAGGAACTTCTCGGCACGGCCTATAGCCCTGATCACACCTCCGCAGAAACCGGAATGCTTCTCAATCTCAACCTGGAGATCCATAACCTTACTCAAGGATTCCGAAACGGCCTTGCGCCAAGCCTTGGAACCAGACCAGCTCCTCGTGCAGGTTCATGTCCGAATTGTCCAGCACGAAAGCGTCAGCGGCCCTGGAAAGAGGGGAGACCTCACGGTGCGAGTCAATGTAGTCCCTTTCCCGAAGGTTCTTCATCACGTCCTCCAGTTTCGGTTCCTGCCCCTTGGCCTTCATCTCGTCGAAACGCCTTTGTGCCCTGACCTCATCGCTGGCTGTCATAAATATCTTGACCTCGGCGTCCGGGAATACCGTCGTGCCGATGTCCCTGCCGTCCATCACGATTCTTTTCCTCTGTCCGAAAGCGTGCAGACGCTCATCGACATATTCCCTGACAAACGGGATCGCCGAGATCGGGCTGACGTGGCCGGACACCTCCAGCGTGCGGATCTCCTTTTCTATGCATCTGTCTCCGATGAACGTGCCCTCTGCCTTGAAATCAAGATTCAATTCCGGCAAGGCAGCCTTGAGGGCAGTCTCGTCAATGGCTCCGTCCTTCCCGATAAACCCTTTCTCAAGGGCGTACAGGGTAACTCCACGGTAGAGAGCCCCGGAGTCCAGATAAAGGAATCCGAAGTGTTCCGCTATCAGTCTGGCAAGCGTGCTCTTGCCTGTCGATGAGTAGCCGTCGATGGCTATGATGATGTTAGGTAATTTCATACGGCAAAATTATCAATTTTTATGTAAAGAATAAAGTTATCCTTTTCATTTCCCAAAGAAAGAAATTTGTCCGATATTTGTATTACGGAATATCATTCCTGAACAAGTGATATTCCGTTACCCCGTAGGAGTGGGTTCCGCGGAAACGGGATGTGCGATTTATAGGTAAGAACAAAGACGAATTTCTATGAAGATATTGATTGTTGATGACGAGAGGTCCATCAGGAATTCCCTTAAGGAGATTCTGAGTGACGAGGGCTACGATGTGGATGTGGCCGAGGACGGCGCGACCGCCCTTGCGATGGTGGACAAGGAAAGGTACAATGTGATTTTCTGCGACATCAAGATGCCGGGAATGGACGGAACCGAGGTGCTGGACAAGATGATGGCCGAGGGCATAGATTCGGCGATCGTGATGATCTCCGGCCATGGAGACATCGACACGGCGGTGGAGTGCATCAAGAAAGGCGCTTTCGATTTCATCCAGAAGCCATTGGATCTGAACCGGATCCTGATCACCATCAAGAACGCTTCGGAGAAGGCCACCATAATCTCCGAGAACAAGACTCTGAAAAAGAAGGTTTACGGCCAACGGATGATAGGGGAGTCAGAGCCTATCCGGCATGAGCGCGACATCATTGCGAAAGTCGCCCCGACTGACGCCCGTGTGCTGATCGTCGGCCCCAACGGTTCGGGCAAGGAGCTGGTCGCGCGGAGTCTCCACGAGCAGAGCGCCAGAAGCGCGATGCCGTACATCGAGGTGAACTGTGCGGCCATTCCGTCGGAACTGATTGAAAGTGAATTGTTCGGCCACGAGAAAGGCGCTTTCACCTCGGCCATCAAGCAGCACAAGGGTAAGTTCGAGCAGGCTGACGGCGGGACTCTTTTCCTGGACGAGATCGGGGACATGAGCCTTGCCGCTCAGGCCAAGGTGCTGCGTGTGCTGCAGGAGCGCAAGCTCTCCAGGGTCGGCAGTGACAAGGACATAACTGTTGACGTGAGGGTGGTGGCGGCCACGAACAAGAATCTTCAGGATGAGATAGCCAAGGGCAATTTCAGGGAAGACCTGTACCACCGCCTGAGCGTCATCGTCATCAAGGTGCCGTCGCTGGACGAAAGGAAAGACGACATCCCTCTGCTTATTGACTATTTTGTCAATCAGATCAGCACGGAGTCCGGGATGCCGGTGAAAACATTTTCTCCCGAAGCGGTCAGGCTGCTCCAGGAGAAATCATGGACTGGTAATATCAGGGAACTCCGCAATGTCGTGGAGCGTCTGATGATCCTTGGCGGCAATCCTGTCAGCGGGCAGGATGTAAAAGATTACGTGAGTCCGATTCAATAGCCTTCTTCAGCGTGACATCCACGTTGAGGTACATCTTGTAGAAGGCGTTCTCACCGAGTTTTGAATAACGTCCGACAAGGGCGCGGAGTTGTGGGAGGAGATATTCAGAAGTCTCTTCCCATTCTTTTTGCGTGCAGGTGATGCCGTCCTTCGAGGAGGCATATTCACGGAAGGCGGACGGGATATTCATTCTGTCCAGGAATATTCCAAGCTCGGTGTCATTGTCGATTTCGGAGAGGCGGCTCTTGTACCTGTCGAACATTGCCGAGGCGAACCTCATCTGCGTCGCTTTCTTGTTGCAGGCGATGAAGAACTTCGTGGCACGGGTGGTGTCCACCGGCACGAACACGTCCGGGATGATTCCGCCACCGCCATAGACTGTCCTTCCCGCCACTGTCTTGTAGGCGGCCGTGGAGTCAACCTTGATGCTGTCAGCGTCGTACATCTCTCCGTCGGCGTAGCGCTTGTAGATGTCGTACTGATAATCCTCTGAATATGGCTTCTGGATGCAGCGGCCGGATGGCGTGTAGAACCTTGCCACAGTCAGTCGCACTCCGGAACCGTCGCTGAAATAGACTGGTTCCTGAACGAGACCCTTGCCGAACGAGCGTCTTCCTATGATGAGGCCTCTGTCGTTGTCCTGGATGGCTCCTGCGAATATCTCGCTGGACGATGCCGTTGACTCGTTGATCAGCACGGTCAGGTCAATGTCCTGAAGGAGGCCCTTGCCGTCGGCCTTGTAGTCGTCCTTCTTCCGGTGAAGACCCTGCATATAGACGATCTCGTCTCCTTTCTTGAGGAACATATCGCAAAGCAGCAGAGCCTGATCGAAATAGCCTCCTGTGTTGTCGCGCAGGTCGAATATCAGTTTCTTCATCCCTTTCCCGAGCAGTGTGGCGCTGGCCTGTGAGAACTCCGAGAATGTCGTTCTGGAGAACTTGGAGAGCTTGATGTAGCCGGTGGTGTCGTTGATCATAAACGAAGCGTCCACGCAGTGCATCGGAATCTTCCCTCTGGTAATCTCGAACGGGATCGTCTCGTTGCCTCTGCCGACTGTGACCGTGACCTTGGTTCCGGCTGGGCCCTTCATTCTGCGGACCATACTGTCCTGCGGGAATTTCACTCCGGCGATGTCCTTGTCCCCGACCTTGAGGATCCTGTCACCTTTCTGCAGTCCGACCTTCTCGGACGGGCCTCCGGGGATGACTTCCAGCACGATCGCCGTGTCGTTCGGGACGTTGAACTGGATGCCGATTCCATCGAAATTGCCGGCCAGATCGGTCTCCGCCTCGGTCAGTTCTACAGGTGGCATATAGACTGAATGAGGGTCAAGCTCCGCCAATGCGGCGGTGATGGCAGCGTCCGTGACTTTCCCGACATTGATAGTGTCAACGTAGTTCTTGTCGATCTGGTCAAGGATCAGATTCAGTTTACGCCAGTCTTGATTCTGAACGCGGAGCATATTCCTTTTCTGCGAATATGCATTGTAGGCCAGCACCATAAGCGCCCCCACGATTATTCCGAGCACAGCGATCCAGATGGAAGATATTCGTTTCATCCTAATCTATCTTTTCAACTTTGATTCCAGCCTTGCGGAGCAGGTCAACTCCGTCCGTGAGGCGATATTCATCTTTATAGACGACTCTTTTTATGCCGGCCTGAATGATCAGCTTCGAGCATTCTATGCACGGGGATGCTGTCACGTAGAGGGTCGCACCGAGACTGCTGTTGCCTGACTTCGCGACCTTGGTGATGGCGTTGGCCTCGGCGTGGAGGACGTATGGTTTTGTGGCTCCGTTCTCGTCCTCGCAGACGTTCTCGAATCCGGACGGCGTTCCGTTGTAGCCATCGGAGATGATCATCCTGTCCTTGACCAGGATCGCTCCGACCTGCCGTCTCTTGCAGTAGGAGTTCCTGGCCCAGATCTCGGCCATCTCAAGGTATCGCTGGTCAAACTTTTCCATTATTTGTTTCTCTGGTAGAGGTATCTCTTGATGCTCTTCTTCGGGGTTCTCTCGAAATCTTCCGGCATAAACTCGATCTTCTTGATCTTGGCGTAGTTAGGAATCTCCCTGTTGATCTCCGGAAGCTGTGATGTCAGAGTCTTCTCCAGATCCTCGCGGTTCATTCCGTCCAGTTCGCCCTGATGGTAGTCAGGGTAAACGAGGGCTGTAAGGCCGCCGTTGTCTTCGATGACAAGCGAGTCAACGACGTAGGCGAACGAGTTGATCACTGACTCAAGCTCCTCAGGATAGATGTTCTGCCCGTTCGGACCGAGGAACATACACTTGTAACGTCCTCTGATGTAGAGATATCCGTCCTTGTCGATGACACCCATGTCTCCGGTCCTGAGCCATCCGTCCTCCGTGAATAGATCCTTTGTGGCCTCCTCGTTCTTGTAGTAGCCAAGGGCGATGTTCGGACCGTAGGCCTGGATCTCACCCTCGATGTTCTCCGGGTCAGGGGAGTCGATGCGTATGGACATATTCAACGCCGCCTTTCCGCAGGAGAAAAGCCTTTTGTCATCGTAGTGCGCGTAGGTGATGATCGGGGCGCACTCCGTCATTCCATAACCTACAGTGTAAGGGAACGCGATGTCCCAGAAGAATTTCTCGATTTCCTTGTTGAACGCCGCGCCGCCCATGATCACCTCGATGAAATTTCCACCGAAAGCGTTGACGAGTTCTCCGCAGATCTTCTTCTGGATCATCTTGTCGATCACCGGCACCTTGAGCAAGGTCTTCACGCTACCCTTTTCCACAATCTTCTGGATCTTGGACTTGTAGACCTTCTCGATGATCAGAGGCACAGCGATGATGACGTTCGGCTTGACCTCCGCGAGGGCCTGCATGATGATCTTCGGGCTCGGCACCCTTGTCAGGAAATGCACGTGTGCCCCGATGGTCATCTCGAAAAGTAACTCGAACATCATTCCGTACATGTGGGCGGAAGGCAGCATCGCCACCACGTTGGAGTGGTTGTTCAGCTCGGGCATGACACTGTTCGCGAACTGGATGTTGGAGCAAAGCGCCCTGTAAGGGATCATCACTCCCTTGGAGAAACCGGAGGTTCCGGAGGTGTAGTTGATCAGCGCCAGCTCGTTGGGGGAGTCCTTGTAGTAGTTGAGGTCCTCCGGCTCGAAGCTGTTGGGGTGGCGCTTGCCGAAATATTCATTCATGTGTTCCCTTGCCTCCGTGATGCGGGGAACCTTTGAATATAGCAGCTGGAAGGTGTTGATGCGCACCACCGCGAACAGTCCCGGCATCTCGTCGGCGCTGAGACCCTCCCAGACGACATCATCCACAAAGAGGACCTTGGCCTCCGAGTGATTGACAAGGTAATGAATATTCCCGGGCTTGAACTCGTGGAGGATCGGCACCGGCACGGCTCCGTAGGTCATCGCGGCCAGATAGCTCACCGCCCAGTTCACCTGGTTACGGGCGCAGATGGCCACCTTGTCGCCTTTGTGCAGAAAGCATTTCTCGAATGCGATGTGCAGTTTCTCGATGCGTCTTGCCACGTCCCTGTAGCAGAGGCTCACTCCCTGATAGTTGGAAAGCGCAAGCCTGTCCCAATTTTTTCTGAAGCTCTCTTCAAGGAGCTTGTTCACAGATTCGAATCTGAATTCGTTCATAATGTTCGTTTTTATTTGCCGGGCTTGAAGGTTCTTTCCTTGCCATCGTAACAAACCGCGCTGAACCCTTTGTCCGTGATCTCGATCTTGCTGTCCGGCCGGATCATCTTGTTGCCCTCGCCCTTTATCAAAGGCTCTCCGCCGCTGAACGGGAAAACCATGCTTTGGGCTGATGTCCTGACCACCCAGTATTTTTTACCATTGCCTTCCAGAAGCTCGGGAAGGCTCTTTATAGTCTCATCGGCCGTTATCCCTTTCCAGGAAGGAACCTGCTTCCCGTGCAGGTCATAATAGCCTACGGTGTTGTCTGTGTGAAGGAGCATCGCTGTGTAGCCTTTGGCTCCCGTGAAATCGTACACGGCGGGACCTGTCGCAATTTTCTTGCCTGTCTCGGCAGGAAATCCGGAGACGAAGCGTCCAAGCCTGTCTATCAGGTACATCTGTGATCCGGCCGCGAACAGGTACTGGATCTTTCCGTTGTTGTAGTAATCGACTTCTTGGACGTAGCCGCGGATTTTCGACTTGAATGGCACGCCCCAGACATCCTTCCCGTTCTCGTCCCGCAGACATATTGAAAGATGGCTGTTCTGGTAAATTGTGTTGATCTTGCCTGTGGCGCAGTTCCGTACCTTGAAAGGTCCTTCCGGCACATTGATGGTTGTGTCTCTTCCGGAAACTGATGTAGGGACGCTTCCCTTGCTCGCAAGTACCCTGTCCAGATTGAAATCCAGACCGACTTTTCCACCTTCAGTTCCCGCCGAGATGACGATAGGAACGTATGACGCTCCCTTCAGGATATTCCTGCATCCTTTGGCCATCATAGGACTGAATGTGGCGTCAAGCAGGTTTGGATCCTCGCTGAGAGAGTGGTACATCCAGGCTCCGCAGTTTTTCTGCGGAATCCGGTCGAGGCCTTCCGTCCCGAAGCGGGCGGCCAAAGTCTCTTTGATGAAATCTGACTTTGAATATTCAGAAACGCAATCCGCCGCTCCTATCACTATCCAGTCTCCAACCAGAGCACAGGCGTTTTCCTCTTCCGCCTTGAATATATTCCCGAATATGGCCGAGGCGAATCCCGGACACTTCATTCCGCTGACGTTGTCCGCTTTCTGCCTGTTTCCGGGGCGCAGCATCAGGACCTGGCGGAGTTTTTCGCCAAAGTGTAGATTTATGATGGATATCTCCTTGATGTCCAATGATTTCGCCCATTCCTCGGCGTTTTGGCCGAATTCTTTTTTCTGTGTCGCCAGCGTCGCCTCGAACTTGTCCAGCCGGCTTCTGGAGTCAAGGTGATTTCTGTAGGCCTTTATGTAGGAAGAGATGTTCCCTATCGGAAGGTCAAGGATGAAATCAACATTCGACGGGACTGCGTCAGCGATTCTCACCTCGGAAGATCCGGAGTGTGTGAGTATATTCAAGTAATATGACGGATCGTTCGAGTAGAGCAGGGCACCACGCATAGTGACTCCGCTGTCGGAATGTCTGGTTATGCTGAAAGCCGTCCACTCGGACAGTTCCTTGAAGAAGTTTCTGGATTTCCGGTGCTTCTTTGCGAAGTATGCGCCGATGATGTTGTCTGTGTAGGCGTTGGAGAAGAAGATGACATCGTCTCCTGATGTGGCAGAGGTGATTTCCGCGAATCCGTTCGCCTCAAGGATGCTGTGCCCTTCCTCCAGATGCCTTATCGAGGAGTTTATGATTGTCTCGGAAGAGGAGATCAGAAGCAGGTCGCCATTGGTCCTTGCGATGAGCCTTGAGGAATCCGCGTCAGCCATCAGCCGGCGGAAGTCCTCGGTTGTGTCAGCGATGGCTTTCCCCGCGTCTATGATCATAAGTGGTGGAAGATCCTTGCTGTAATGCACGGAGACTATGGCTTGGGCTTTCTTGAGACTGTTGTACTTGTTTGATGCGATCCTGCTGAATCTGCCCGATGTCAATTCCCCGAAAACGGACACTGAGTCGCCGAGATATTCGCAAAGTCTTCCGAAGTTTTTGGCGCAGAATACGATGGCGGCATCGGACGGCACCGCTTTGACCAGCTGGTGTGTCTCCAGAAAACGGGAATCTCCACTAAGGTCACTGTCTGGGGAACCTGAATATAATTTCACGACAGCAAAGGCGATTCCTCCTATGAGGATCACCGCAGCAGCGATCAGTATGGTCAGTGTCTTTCTGTTCATCGGCTATATTGGCAAATATACGCAATATTATTGAGCAACGAACAAATATACGATATTTCCGGTCTGTCTTGCCGGTGCCGTTCCGGATGCGGAGAACCGTGAAAGCCTCGCCGCCCTTATCGCAAAGTCCCTCAGACACTTGTCGTCCGATGACACCCCGTCCTGGACTTTAGCGTTCAAAACCTTGCCGGAAGGATCCACGGTGATGATGACCGTGACGTGTCCGGCTCCCAGACATCTATAGGCCGGAATCGACAGTTTGCTGGCTTTCCGGCCATCAAGCTCGTAGGACACGACGGAAGGTCCTTGGTAGGATGACTTCTTCTGTTCCTTTTTGGGTTGGCTCGGTTTGCTGACAGCGGCGTAATCCTCGTCCGGCTCGTCGAGCTTCGGGCCGTTCTTAAGATCCTGTGCCAATTTCTCGGCATCCTTGTAGAGTTCCTCGGCGTTGGTGTTGCGGTCATCCTTGAGCGCGCCCCTGTCCACGGCCACATTTCTTATTGGAACGCCGGAAGCCGCCGCAAGCATCCTGTCGAGCCTCTCGCTGACCTCTTCCTTGAGGTTGCGCTCCGCCTGCTCTTTCTCAACCTTCTCCTGCTTGGAGAAATCCAGCACGAAGGTGTTCTCTCTTTTCAACGCGGATGAGATCTGGCAAACAAGCAGCACAATCACCACCGCCAGATGGAATATGACGGTAATATACAACCCTGCCTTGTCGTCGCTCTTCATAGCATTGATTTTCTTTGGAATATTCCCGGATCGCCGTCCGCGCGCCTATTCGGCGTTCGCCAGTTCCTTCTCTCTGAGGGATTTTTCGATCGTCGCGGAGATGATGTCGATGGCCACCTTGTTGTGTCCTCCCTGCGGGATGATGATGTCCGCATAGCGCTTGCTCGGCTCTATGAACTGGAGGTACATCGGCTTGACGGTTTTGGTGTACCGCTCGATGACGGTCTCCACAGTCTTACCCCTCTCAAGAATATCTCTTGCCATCACCCTCATCAGGCGGTCATCGTCATCAGCGTCAACGAATATCTTGATGTCCATCTGCTCTCTTAACTCCTTGCAGGTGAACACGAGAATCCCTTCGATGATTATGACTTCCGCCGGCTCGACCGTGACGGTCTCGGTCTTTGACCGGGAGCAAGTGATGTAGGAATATACCGGCTGTTCGATCGCCTTGCCGTTCTTAAGCTCTTTCAACTGTTCGCAAAGGAGCTTGAAGTCGATGGCGTCCGGATGGTCGAAGTTGATCTGTTGCCTCTCTTCCAGCGGAAGATGGCTGGAGTCCTTATAGTAGGAATCCTGAGGAATGACGACCACTTTTTCCTTAAGCTTCTCGGTTATGGCGTTGACAACCGTTGTCTTTCCGGAGCCGGAGCCGCCGGCTATTCCAATCACTAGCATATTCGTTTGTATTTTAGAATTCGGCGTTCTTTGGAGTCCTTGGGAACGGGATCACGTCGCGGATGTTGGCCATACCGGTGACGAAGAGCAGCAGTCTCTCGAATCCGAGACCGAATCCGCTGTGAGGCACGGTTCCGTACCGGCGGGTGTCGATGTACCATTCGAGGTTCTTGCGGCTCATCTTGAGCTCGTCGATCCTCTGCTCAAGTTTCTCAAGGGATGCCTCTCTTTCGGAACCGCCGATGATCTCCCCGATCTTCGGGAAGAGCACGTCCATTCCGCGCACGGTCTTTCCGTCCTCGTTCTGTTTCATATAGAAAGCCTTGATGTCCTTAGGGAAGTCAGTGAGAATCACTGGTTTGCCGAAGTGCTTCTCCACGAGGTAGCGCTCGTGCTCACTCTGGAAATCAGTTCCCCAGTGAACCGGGTACTCGAACTGTGTTCCGTTCTTAACGGCCTCTTCGAGAATCTCCACGGCCTCCGTGTAAGTGACTCTCTGGAACGCAATTCCGAGGACACTCTTGAGTCTCTCGATAAGCCCGTCATCGTACTTGTCGTTGAGGAACTTGAGGTCGTCGGCGCAGTTGTCGAGGGCATACTGCACGAGGTATTTCACGAACTCCTCGGCCAGAACCATATTGTCGTTGATGTCGTAGAACGCCATCTCTGGCTCTATCATCCAGAACTCGGCAAGGTGTCTTGGGGTGTTGGAGTTCTCAGCCCTGAATGTCGGTCCGAAAGTATAGATCTCACCGACTGCTGTCGCTCCAAGCTCTCCCTCAAGCTGTCCGCTCACTGTAAGACTTGTCTTCTTGCCGAAGAAGTCCTTGCTGAAATCAACATTTCCGTTCTCTTTCTTTGGGACGTTCTCAAGATTGAGAGTCGTGACCTGGAACATATCTCCGGCGCCCTCGGCGTCAGATTCTGTGATAAGAGGTGTGTTGAGGTAAACGAATCCCTTGTCGTTGAAGAACTTATGAATGGCGAATGCCATCGCGTGACGGATTCTCAGCACGGCTCCGAACGTGTTTGTCCTCGGACGAAGGTGAGCGACTGTGCGAAGATATTCAAGAGAAGTGTTCTTCTTCTGGAGAGGGTACCTGACAGGGTCGCATTCTCCGAGCACCTCAATCTGTTTCGCCTGGATCTCGACTGCCTGTCCGCTTCCTACTGATTCGATCAGGTCGCCGGTCACGCTGATGCTTGCTCCGGTTGTGATCTTAGCGATAAGGGTCTCGTCAAAGTTGGCCATATCAACCACAACCTGAATGTTATTCACTGTCGAGCCATCGTTGAGAGCGATGAACTTGATCTGCTTGTTTCCTCTTTTGGTCCTGACCCAGCCTTTGGCAAGGACTTCCTGTCCAGGTGCCGCCTTCAGCAGGGCCTTAACTTTACTCCTCGTTACCATATTTTTATGACATTTGATTCAATCTCACAAAGATAGTATAAAATTTACGCTGGTCAAAGACCTTTTTGAATATTCGGTCACTGAGCCTATCGAAGTGACCAATCGATAAAAAGAGAGGGACTGGCCTGTCGGCCAATCCCTCTCTAAATGTATTTCAAGAATGTTACTTGTTCTCTGTCTTTCTGGCAGCGTACATAATCTTGAGGGCGGAGCAGCGCCTAAGCTCCTGCTTCACGTCCGTCACGATACCCATTCTTGCGTCTTCGTCTGCCTTGATAGAGACCTGCATCAACTGGCGGTCAGCCTCGCTCATCGCGTCGCGCTCGGCGGCGATGAAGTCACGGATGTCGTTCGTTGTCTTGAAAGAGTCATTCAGCTGGATACGCGCCTCGGTACCGTACTGGCTCTGATACTGAGCGGTAGGGGAACCGATGTAGATGTATGAGGCCAAATCCTTTCTCTCAAGCTTGGCGACCTCCGTCGCTTCAGGGAGTCTTACCCTGACCTTCACCTCCGTTGAACGGAGCTGAGAGGTTACCATGAAGAAGAACAGGAACATGAACACGATGTCTGAGCTGGTTCCCAACTCCGGCATTTCTTTTTTACCGCTTCTTTTAAAATTAGGCATTGTCTGATCCTCCTGTTTTACTTTTTGGTGACGTCCTTAGGCTCTGCCTCGGAAATGTTCTGTGGAATCGCTTCCCTGACAATCTTCTGCTGATCTTCTGTGAGGAAGGTGTAGGCCTTTCCATAGTTTTGCTTGCAGAAGTCGTCACGGACTTCATTGATTGCCTTCACGAGTTCGTTCTGAACAGCGATGTAGGCCCTGTAGCTGGTTCCACGGTCATTCTGAAGAGAGATGACTCCTTTTGATACGGGATATTCACCGTAGCCCTCGATGTTCTTCATCTCCCTTTCAGGAAGGTTCGGGTCGTTGTTAGGGTTTGTGATGAACTCCTTGATCTTGTCCTTGAGCTGGCTAACATCCAAAAGCTGGTCACCGGCAAACAGTCTGTCGGAAGAGTTGATCTTCACGATGATGATGTTACGCTTGTTGACCTTCGTGTCTTCCGTTTTCTGATTCTGGTCAGGCATAGGAGGGAGACGGCGCTGCAAACCTGACTGCTGGTCCATAGTGGAGGTCATCAGGAAGTAGCAGAGCAGAAGGAACGCGATATCGGCTGTCGATTGTGTGTTCAGTCCCGGTGTTTTTCTTGCCATAGCTTACTTAGATGTTATTTGTTGTTGATCGCGTCTCTGACAGCGCCCACGATGATGGCAAGGATTGCGGCACCACCGAGTACGTAGACCAGAAGCAGCATTGTGTCAGTCAGTTTAAGCCACTGTGGAGTAGGCTGTGTCTTGACATTAAGAGCCGGTGCTCCAGCTGAGAGCACGTAGGCCAGAACAACCAGAGCGGCGACTCCGACCACCACACCGGCGGCCTTGAGCAGGTTCTTAGGGTTGTTCCTTCCGGCGATGAATATCGCGAGTCCGATCCAGATAACCACTGCCGCGAAGAAGAGGAAGTAGGTGTACCTGAGGAGGAGGTCAACGGAAGAACCCTCGTTGACGAAGGCCAGGATTCCGAAGACGATTCCGAGCAGACCCAATACCCATCCGGTTATTTTGAATATCTTATTCATTATAATCAGATTCTAAAAATTGTCTCTACAAATTATTTCTTCTCGTTCTTTGCAAGAACGTCAACGAGATCGATGGAAGCGTTCTCCATATCGATTGAGAGAGCGTCGATTCTGGAAAGAATATAGTTGTAGAACACCTGGAGAATCATAGCGACGATAAGACCACCTACGGTGGTGATAAGGGCGACCTTCATACCTCCGGCAACGATGTTAGGAGAGATGTCACCGGCAGCCTCGATGGCGTCGAAGGCCTGTACCATACCGATAACAGTTCCCAAGAATCCGAGTGAAGGAGCAAGGGCGATGAACAGGGCGATCCAAGAGAGGTTGTTCTCCATAAGGCTCATCTGAACACCACCTGCAGAGGTGATTCTCTTCTCGACAACATCGATACCCTCATTGTAGTGGTTGAGACCATCGTAGAAGATGCTGGCGACAGGACCCTTGGTGTTGCGGCAAACTTCCTTTGCCTTCTCAACGCCGCCCTGTGCGAGAGCTGCCTCGACATTCTTGATAAGCTTCTTGGTGTTTGTCTTTGAGAATGAGAGATAAAGGATTCTCTCGATCGCGAGGGCAAGACCGATGATAAGGCAGATGAGGATCATGGACATGAAGCCCGGACCTCCCTGGATGAAGTAGGTCTTGATCTGCTGGTGCATAGGAACGTCCTCTCCGGTACCCTTGAGAAGATCCTCAGCGGACATTGGCTGGGCTGCGGCGGCAGTCTCAACTTGCTCTGTTGCGGCTGCGTTGTCAGCGGCTGGCTGATCCTGAGCGGATGCGATGTTTGCAGTGAAGGTGAGAACACCGGCTACTGCCAAAAACATGAAAAACTTTTTCATAACTGTTTTTGTGTGTTTAATTTTAATTGATAATGTATTAAATAGTTATCTTTCCCTGTGGCTTCCCGAAAGCGTAAAACCTTCTAAAAAACCGTTGCAATTTACTAAATTATTTCCAATTGGCAATATTTATAAGGAAATTTCTCCACGCAGATTCTCTCCGAGTCTTGACTTCACCCATTCGTTGTCCTGGCAGCGGCCCATAAGGTAGAACAGTTTGGCGAGCGCGCTTTCGGTTGTGATGTCAGCTCCGGAGACGACTCCGGCCTTTTCGAGAGCCTTTCCGGTGGCGTAGATGTCCATATTTACAGTGCCTGACAGGCATTGTGTAACGTTCATCAGGACCTTGCCCATCCCGGCCGCCTCCTTGACTGTATCCAGAAACCATTGCCTTGACGGGGCGTTGCCGGAACCATAGGTCTCGATGATGGCGGCGCGGACATCGGGGCCGCAAAGGAAATACCTCATCACCTGCGGAGTGATTCCCGGATGCACCTTGAGGATAGAGACCCTTGTGTCCAGCCCGGTGCTGATCCTGAGCGGCTCGGCCCATCTGGCGGGACGACGTATGATGCCGTCATTGTATTTGATGCTGATGCCGGCCTCTGCCAGCGGAGGGCAGTTCGGCGAGCGGAAAGCACTGAAATCCTCCGAACTGATCTTGACCGAGCGGTTGCCTCTCAACAGCTTGGAATTGAAGAATATGCTGACCTCGGGCACCCTCGGATGACCTCCGGAGTCCTTGGCCGAGGCGATCTCGACCGCGGAGATCAGATTCTCCTTGCCGTCGGTGCGCGGCACTCCGATAGGGAGCTGGCTTCCGGTGAAAACGACCGGCTTCGCCAGATTCTCAAGCATAAAGCTCAGGGCGGATGCTGAATATGCCATCGTGTCCGTTCCGTGAAGGACCACAAATCCGTCATATTCATCATAACGTTCCTGGATCAGCGAGGCGAGTGACTGCCAGAATGATGGCTCGACATCCGAGGAGTCGATCAGCGGGTCGAAAGTGTACGCGTCGATGCGCAATGCGAATTTCTGCAGCTCAGGAACCTCGTCCAGGATCTGGCGGAAGTCGAACGGCTTGAGGGTCAGGTCCAGCGGATCCTGCTTCATTCCTATCGTTCCTCCTGTGTAAATCATCAGAATGGAAGATCGTTTCATATTCCGAAAAGTGTTTTGGCGTTATGTGTGGTTGTCTCCGCGACCTCCTCGACCGGGATGCCTTTGAGTTCGGCGATTTTCGCGGCGATCAGCGGAATGTATGAGCTTTCGTTGCGTTTTCCTCGGTAAGGCACAGGTGTCAGGTATGGCGCGTCAGTCTCAAGCACTATCCTGTCAAGCGGGACGTTACGGACGACCTCGGCAAGTCCGGCGTTCTTGAATGTGACCACACCGCCTACTCCGATGTACCAGTCCCCAAGCCGTTGAAGCTCCTGAAAAGACTCAAGGCTGCCGCTGTAGGCGTGCATATTCCCTCTCAATCCTTTATGCCTTCTTATGATCTTAAGGAAGTCTCCCATAGCGTCCCGCAGGTGGATGTTGACCGGCAGGGAACGTTCGGCCGCGAAGTCGAGCTGCCATTCCAAGGCCTCTTTCTGCTCTTCGGCGAAATCCTTGCCTTCGTGATAGTCAAGTCCTATCTCTCCTACTGCCACCACCTTACGATCCCCCTGGGCTTCCCATCCCTCCAGAAAGCGGAGCATTCCGTCAATCTCCGTCCGCCAGTCCTTGCCGACCGACCCGGGGTAGAGTCCGATCATCGGACGCAGCGCGTCTGGATGGCGGTCCACAAGCGAGAACATCGCCTCGCGCTCGGATCTGTCGATGTCCGGCTGGAGCATAAGGCTTATCCCCGCCTCTTTCGCCCTGCGGATGTAGTATTCCTCTTCACAGGAAAAGGCTTCATCGGAAATATGACAATGTGTGTCGATATAAATCATAAGGTCAAAGATAGCCATTTTTTCGACATTGATCCATCGTCCGTCCTGACCGCTCTGATAAAAAACGTAAATATTCATAAGAAACGTAAATTATTATGTCTTTTACCCCCTTGGATTGAGAGTGAAGTCTCTAATTTGCACCGCCGGCGATCGTGCCGGGAAATTTATATGAAGTATGCTATGATTGTTTCTTTTGAGGAAAGGGTGGGGCTGTGTGCCTTGAACCGTATATTCGGTTTCGAACCGACGGTCGGATTGAGACTGATCGAGGAATTCGGAGGCGCCGAGGCTGTGTTCAGGGACGCGGAGGAGGCCGGAAAGGTTTTGGGGGCATATTCAAAGACAAGGTTCGCGACGCTTGTGACAGAAAGCGCGTTTGAGTCGGCGGCGATGGAACTTGAGGATCTGGAAAGCAAGGGATGCCGTTTTGTCGGAATAGGCGAAAAAGGCTATCCCGGTCTTCTGATGGAATGTGACGACCCTCCGATCGGCCTATATTATAAAGGTGTGTCTTCGCCGGAGATTGTGTTTGAGGGACTTCCGCAGATTGCCGTTGTCGGGACCAGAGGTCTGACCCACTATGGGAAGGATTGGTGCCGGAGAATAGTCGGGGCGATGGCTCGTTCCGGTGTCAAGCCTTTGGTTGTCAGCGGACTCGCCCTCGGGGTTGATGTCACGGCCCATAGGGCGGCGATCGAGGCGGGGCTCCCTACTGTGGCTGTGATGGCGACCGGCATAGACGATCTGTACCCGTCAAGGAACAGGGACGTGGGAGAACTGATCGCTTCGACTCCCGGCTGCGCGCTGGTCACGGACTACCCGCCAGGAACACAGGCCGTCAGGATAAATTTCCTGAGGCGCAACCGGATTATAGCGGGAATATGCAGGGCCACGATTCTTGTGGAGTCGAAGATACGTGGCGGCGGGATGATGACGGCTCGTCTCGCAGCATCGTACGGCAGGGATGTGTTTGCCTTGCCCGGCAGAATCGATGATCCGGTCTCGCAGGGATGCAACCTCTTGATAAGAGAGAACATAGCCGAACAGATAGGCGATCTTGGAGAACTTGTCGCAAGGCTCGGATTAGGCAAGGCGGATCTTCGACGGAAGGAAGATTTCAAGGAAGAAATAGAAAACTATTACAAAGGACAACTTCCGGATAATGAATATGATGACATCCTCAGACTGGCGTTGGCGGTGAAAAGTCGTCGCGGAGTGTCGATTGATGAGTTGTGCGAGAGGCTGAAGTGGACCTACGGCAAGGTCAGCGGACTGGTCACAACCTTGGAATGTGACGGCTTCCTAACAGTCGATCTCCTTCAGCATTGCTACCCTGCAACGCAAAAGCCCTCATCCGGATGATGGGTTAAAGAGGCCGAGGCGCTATGCCGGTCTATACGACCAGCATTGCGTCTCCGTAAGGGCCGAAGCGATAGCCTTCGTCCAAGGCGACCTTGTAGGCGTTCATAACGTTGTTGAAGCCCCCGAACGCGGCAACGGCCATCAGCATAGTCGATTCCGGAAGATGGAATCCTGAGACCACAGCGTCAGGTACGGAAAACTCGTAAGGAGGGAATATGAACTTGTTCGTCCATCCGTCGTAAGGCTTCACCTCGTGGGTGGTGGTGACGTATGTCTCAAGGCCTCTGAGCACGGTAGTACCGACGGCCAGCACCTTGTGCCCGCCGTTCTTGGCCTTGTTGATGATCTCGCACGCCTCCGGAGTGATGATCAGCCTTTCGGAATCCATCCTGTGCTTGGACAGATCCTCCACGTCAACCCTGCGGAACTGTCCGATGCCCATATGCTCTGTGATGAAGGCTTTGTCGATGTCCTTGAGAATCATTCTGTTGAACAACTCGCGGCTGAAATGCGTGCCGGCGGCCGGAACCGCCACCGCTCCTTCGTTCTTTGCGAAGATGGTCTGGTAGTTCTCGTTGTCCTCAGGGGTGATCTTCGACTTCACCCATTTCGGAACCGGAATCTCGCCAAGGCTGAACAATGACCTCTTGAAGTCCTCGTAAGGCCCGTCGTAGAGGAATCGCAGTGTACGCCCCCTGGAAGTGGTGTTGTCAATGACTTCTGCCACAAGACTTTGATCGTCACCGAAATAGAGCTTGTTGCCGATTCGGATCTTCCTGGCCGGATCCACGATCACATCCCAGAGGTGCTGCTCGCGGTTGAGCTCCCTCAGCAGGAAGACCATAATGTCCGCGCCGGTCTTCTCTTTCTTGCCGTAAAGGCGCGCCGGGAACACCTTTGTGTCGTTGAACACGAACGTGTCTCCTTTGCCGAAATAGTCGATGATGTCCTTGAATATCCTGTGCTCGATCTCGCCGGTGTCCTTATGCACGACCATAAGCCGGCATTCGTCGCGCCATCTGGTCGGCTCCTGGGCCACACGTTCCTTCGGAAGAAGGAATTGGAATTGTGAAAGTTTCATATTCGATAACAATCGTTATAGTCAATCTTTTAATATACGGCATTGGCTGATGAAAAGTTTCACAATTAATGAATATCTTAGATTTTGGCTTCCCGGAACACCTCCACGATGGACGGATAAGTGTTCTTGAGGTACGGTGAAAGGCCGGATCGGGCCACCCAGGCGGCCTTTGTGATGTCCTCGTCCCGTTGAGGCGTGAGGTTCACAGGATCTGTGTAGAGCATATCGTACCACCACGTGTGCTTGAGGTGCCATATTCCGTCACGCCGGTAGCAGTGGTCGGTGACGCAGATCAGACCCCTCAGCTCCAGATCTCCCACCCCGGTCTCTTCCTGGACTTCGCGAAGGGCTGTGACGCTGATGTCCTCGCCGGCTTCCTGATGCCCCTTCGGCAGGTCCCAGAGGCCGTTTCTGCTGATAAGGAGCACATCCTCCCTGCGGTTCGACACCAGCCCGCCGGCGGCGTTTACCTCCTTGAACCTGGAACAGAACTCTTTGTACGTCGTCTCAATGTCTGCTGTCGGGATGTAGATCCGCGCGAGGGTGTCCGATGTCTCGAACATCGTCACCAATGCGGTGATGTCCGGGTTGCAGCCGAGGTGCAGCTCGATCGAATTCGGGTCGGACAGAGCCTGTTCCTGCGGAGAACAGATGATCATACATCTCTTTTCAAGGTAAATCTTGTGCATCCCGTGAGTAAGATATTGACGTAAAACTATTATATTTGTATGCTGTGTGCAAAGTTAATAATCATTTTCAATGAATATGGAAAACATCGACAGAAAACTTGCTTCCGAGCTTCTTCGCATAAAAGCCGTTCTGCTCAGGCCTGACGAGCCTTTCACCTGGGCCTCAGGCTGGCATTCACCGATTTACTGTGACAACCGCCGGATTCTTTCCGATCCGGAGCTGCGCTCAAAGGTCGCCGGTTGGCTGGCCGAGACCGCCGCGAAAGAGTGTCCGGAGGCCGAGATTGTGGCCGGAGTGGCCACTGGAGCGATCGCTCACGGGGTTCTGGCCGCTGACAGGATGGAGAAACCGTTCGTCTATGTACGCCCGAAACCGAAGGATCACGGAACCGGATCGCAGATCGAGGGCGTTTTGCCTAAGGGCTCGAAAGTCGTTGTGGTTGAGGATCTTATCTCGACGGGAATGAGCAGCCTCGCCGCTGTGAAGGCTCTGCGTGACGCCGGAGCCGAGGTGCTGGGGATGGTCGCCATATTCACGTACGGGTTTGACCTTGCCGCCAGGCGTTTCGAGGAAGAAGGTGTGAGGCTGAAGACTCTTTCCTGCTATGACGCTCTGATCGAGGAGGCTACGGAGACCGGATATGTCCGTGAGTCGGATGTCGAGGTTCTGCGCCAGTGGAGGAGGAACCCTTCCGAATGGAATAAGTAATATTCCTTGACCGACGTTGAGGAAGTATAATTTATATTATTATGGCTACAGAGATAACAAGCAAACACGGATTGGTCTCCAAGCAGCCGTTTGAGCTGTATATGGCCTTTGTGGATATGCGTAATTTCCTTCAGTTCCTCCCTGAGGAGCGGAAGGCGAATGTGGAGGCGGATTATGACACGATCTCCGCGACGGTGCAGGGCTTTAAGATCGGGGTGATGGTCAAGAACAGGACTCCGTATTCGAGCATCGAGTTCATCGACAACGGTGCTCCGTTCCAGTTCGGCGGCACGCTGCATTTTGACGCGGTGCCGAGCGACCCTTCCAAGACAGATTTCCACATCGATTTCCACGCTGACTTGAATCTGATGATGAAGATGATGCTTGGCGGGAAGATCCGTGAGGCTATGAACAAGATGGTGGACGGTCTTGTGGCGATGTCCGAGGGCAGAATGCCGGACGGAATCGATGAGGAGACCCTCCGCAAGATGAAAGAGAAACTCGACGGAAATCAGTAGATGCAAGGTTTGGACGACATTCAGCTTCGGGACATCCTGACCAGGGCGATCGGGCCGGAAAGAGCCGGTGTCGCCTTGGAGGCTTTCCATCAGCCGGCTTCGGTGTCTGTCCGGATCAATCCTTTCAAAGTGGATGAGCCGGAAAGGTTCGCCAGGGCACATTTTAAGACGGAAATCCGGAATGTCCCTTGGAGTCCCTGCGGATTTATGCTCGGCGAAAGGCCTGATTTCACATTGGATCCGTTGTTCCACTGCGGGTGCTACTACGTCCAGGACTCTTCAGCAATGGTCGTCGGCAGCATATTCAGAGATATGCTCCAAAAAATTGAGGATTGTTTCCGGCCGCTGAGAGTCCTGGATTTGTGCGCCGCGCCGGGGGGAAAGAGCACGGATCTGGCCGCTTCGCTCCGTTCCACGTTCGGGGATGATTTTCTGCTTGTCTCGAATGAGGTTATGCGTTCCAGAGCTTCTGTGCTGGCGGACAACATCGCTTTGTGGGGCGATCCCAATGTGGTCGTGACGAGCGTGGATCCAAAAGCGTTCGCAAGGCTGGAGGGCTTTTTCGACATCATCGTGACCGATGTCCCTTGCTCGGGCGAGGGAATGTTCCGCAAGGACTCAAAGGCGGTCGAGGACTGGTCGGAGAATGTTGTGAACCTTTGCTCGGCAAGACAGAGAAGGATCTTGGCCGATGTCTGGCCGGCGCTCCGCAGAGGCGGAAGCCTGATATATTCAACCTGCACCTTTGAGGAAGCGGAGAATGACGCTGTGATGGAATGGGTCGCCGGCGATCTTGGAGGGAGTTTTTATGAATATGACTACTCATCTCTCGAAGGGGTGGTTCCAACACGTACCGGCGGACTGCTTGTCCCTGGATTCGTGAAAGGGGAGGGGCAGTTTGTCTCCGCTTTGGAGAAAAACACCGGTGTGGACGGTTTCAGGCTTTCCGGAAAACCTGCCGTCGGCGCGGCCGAGAAGCGGAAAGGGAATCTGCTCCTACATATTCCTGAAGCCATAGTCCGTGAGGTCGGCGCGCTTGAACCGTTGCGTCCGATCCAGACCGGGGTGGCAAAAGGTGAGTTGAAGGGGCGGGATCTGGTGCCATCGGCGGACTGGGCTTTGAGCCTCGCGCTTCCGGAAGGGGACTATCCGGTGGCGGATTTGGACCGTGAGACAGCCCTAAGGTTCCTGCACCGCGACACTATATTCCTGAAAGACGCTCCGAAGGGGTTTGTACTGGTGCGCCACGAGGGGCGTCCGCTCGGCTTTGTGAAGAACCTTGGGACCAGATGCAACAACCTTCACCCTCAAGGGCGGAAAATTAAAATGGATGTGTAAATAATTGAATATGAAAAAAATATTATTGACTATTCTTGCCGTTGTTACACTTCTGCCGCTTTCGGCTCAGACCAAGCCGACACAGAAGGAATATCTTGACCGCTACCAGTTGCTGGTCTCCAAACTCGGAGCCGACGGTGTGGGCATTGAGACCCTTCTGCAACGTTGGGGGAATGATTATCCGGAAGATACAGATATGTTGCTGGGCAGGTTCTCGTACTACCTGACCAAGAGCCAGTCCTCCTCTATCGAGATAAAGGATGCCGCCAAGTACCTTGGCAACGCTCCGGCTTTGACTTTGAAGGATTCGCTCGGCAGGGACGTGAACTATTTCCAGGTTGTCTCATACGATGACGAGCTTTTCGGCAAGGCCACCCAGGCTATCGAAAAAGCCATCGAACTGAACCCGGACCGTTTAGACTTGCGGTTGTTCAAGATTTCCTCTTTGATCGGTTACGAGAAGGACAGTCCGGATATGGCTCTCGCCGGCTTGAAGGCACTGATTGACTACAACGGCCACAGCCACCCGAAATGGGAATATCCCGGTGTAGAGCGGAGCGATGACCTTTTCCCATCCGTGATGCAGGAATATTGCTACGCTTTCTTCAAGATTGGCACTCCACATTGCTTTGAGGCATTCAAGGAGTTGTCCGAGAAGATGTTGGCCTATTATCCAGGCAATACAGTCTATATGACCAACATAGGCTCGTATTATCTTGTTTACAAGCACGACAGCAAGGCTGCCCTCAAGATGTACAACAAGGTTCTGAAGAAGAGTCCGGACGACTACACCGCCATCAAGAACTGTGTCCTGCTCGCCCGCAGCGACAAGAACCTCAAGCTGGAGAAGAAATACCTCCCGATGCTCGTCCGCGTCACCCCGGACGAGGCCGAGAAGGCTTCCGCCCAGGCGCGGCTGGATGCAATGAAGTAGAACACGTTTTTTTTGCGGGATAAGTTATAAATAATGAGGAGGACACTCCAATGAGTGCCCTCCTCTGTTTTGTTCGTCCAGCACGAACATACTCTAAAGGGTGCAAGTCCCTAAACCGCCCT
>ERZ1026860.169-NODE-169-length-50073-cov-19.988884_pt1 | contig 50073 bp, 43 predicted proteins | sample MGYA00380160_ERZ1026860 | MGnify/ENA primary metagenome ERZ1026860 (study PRJEB33269, sample SAMEA4719796) | human gut metagenome | biome: human-associated habitat; feature: organic feature; material: feces | place: Cameroon | collected 2013-10 ... | reverse complement strand
CCGCCGTATCCTTTGCGCCGTCATCCATGCCGGGCAGAATGTGACAATGCAGATCGGTCATAACAATGCTTCCTTATTATTTACCGGCAGTGGCATCCTGCTTGCCGTAGGCATAGTTGTAATTGTAGGCATAGCTGTATGCGTAGCTGGAACCCTTGAGTGCCTTCTTCATGTCGTAGCGGGTCAGCACGCTGCCCAGCACCCGGACACCGGCATCCTGCAGCTTTTTCACTGCGCCGCGCACTGCATCGGCGGGGGCGTAGTCGGAACGCACTGCAAAGACGGCACCGTCCACATAGCGGCCGATGACGGCTGCATCGGTGACCACAGACACCGGAGGTGCATCAATGATGACAAAATCGAACTTTTCCCGCAGGGTGTTGACCATAGCCTGCATCTGCGGCTGGCTCAGCATCTCGGAGGGGTTCGGCGGCGGGGTGCCTGCGGGCAGGAAGGTCAGGTTCATCTCCTGAATTTCCTGCAAGGCCTCATCCAGCGTGCACTGGTTGGACAGCACGTTGGAAACGCCCTTTACGTTGTGACCGGCCTTCAGATAGCGGTGCAGCACCGGCTTGCGCAGATCGCAGTCCACCAGCGCTACCTTTTTGCCGCTTTCGGCCAGCGTCATTGCCAGATTGATCGCCACGTTGCTCTTGGATTCCTCCGGCACGGTACTGGTGATGACCAGCGTGTGCACATCCATGGAGCCTGCCATAAAGTCCAGATTGGTGCGCAGAGACTTGTAAGCTTCCACATAGCCAAAGGGCATTCCCTTATTAGTGATCAGCTGCAGGGTGCGGTGCCCGCTTTCTTTCTTCTTTTTACCAAACAGATTCCACATCGTCTTACACCTCCGGGATCAGGCCCAGCACGGGCAGGCCGAGCTTCTTCTGAACATCTTCGTCGTCCACAATGGTATCATGCAGCAGATGTGCCAGCACCAGAACGCCGCACACTAGAACAGCGCCCAGCAGACCAGCCATCACAACGTACTTCTTGGTCTGGGGGAACACCTTGTTGGGGTTGATGGCTACATCGCTTACCGTCTTGCAGGAACCGGCTTCCACCTTTTCCACCAGCACGTCGGGCACGATATCTGCAATGGTCTCCACGATCTCACCCGCGCGCTTTGCATCGGTATCGGTGACCGTGATCTTCATGATCTGGGTAGAGTCCACATCGGCAACATTCACCATGTTGTACAGCTCGCCGTAGGTCATGTCCAGATCCAGCGTGTCGATCACCTCGTTCAGCACAGTGTTGCCCTTGATGATGACCGCATAGGTGCTGATCAGGTTCTTGGCAGAGTTGAAGTTATCGCTGGTGAAGGTAGTGGTGGTGTCCTGTCGGGTGTTCACGATCATGTTGATGGAGGCCTGATACTTGGGTGTAAGCGCAAACATGCACACCAGCAGGCAGATCAACGCTGCTGCAACAGCTACCGCCACGATCTGCACAATATGCGCCCACAGCAGGCGGGCAATTTCCATCAGATCAATGGTCTCTTCGTCCTCCATGCTGCGGAGCGACTGTCCCATAGTTGTCTTTTCGTCCATAATAGAGAAACTCACCTTTCTTGTTTTTCCGCAGTGCAAGAAATGTACACCGGGTTCCTATAGATACACATCCGTTTTATAATGATAGCACATCTTGTTGTATATTACAAGCAAAATATGCCATTTTCTGCCGGTAAACAGATGGATAAATTGTGCCATCTCCCGTACAAAAAAGGCACCCGCAGCACATTGATGACTGCGGATGCCTTCATTTTACGGATTTTTAGCGAATGCGCTCAACGGGAGCCCTTATCGTAGGGGATACCCTCGGCCTTGGGTGCCATGCTGTTCTTGGAAGTAAAGGCCAGAATGACCATGGAGGCCACGAAGGGCATCATATTATAAATATTGCTGGACCAGTGCAGCTGTGCGAGGAAGGTGGAGTCTGCGATGTTGGCAAGGCTCTTGAACACGGCGAAGAACATAGCTGCGCCAAAAATGTGGAAGGGCTTCCACTGGCCAAAGATCATAACTGCCAGCGCCAGAAAGCCTGCACCGGCCACGCCGACTTCAAAGTTCCAGGTCTGCACCGGGGGCACGATATAGGCCAGACCGCCGATCGCGCCCAGCGCACCGGAAAGGATGACGCCGGCGTAGCGCATCTTGTAGACGTTGATGCCCACCGAGTCCGCAGCCTGCGGGTGCTCGCCGCAGGCACGCAGACGCAGACCGAAGCGGGTCTTGTACAGCACGATGTAGCTGACCACCAGCAAAATCAGCCCCAGCGGCACGAACACGCTGAGCTCCAGCCCGCCGATGCTGAACAGGAAAGGCTTGTTGGAGTAGTTCAGCTTGGCGCTGCCGCTCTCGCTGAAGTACTTGGAGATGACCACGGCAATGGCGGTGGCCAGCAGGTTCAGTGCCGTGCCGCCGATGGTCTGGTCTGCCTTCAGGTTGATGGAGGCAAAAGCCAGCAGCAGGCTGTAGATCACGCCCGCCAGCGCTGCCACCAGAATGGAGATCAGCACCACAAGGAAGGGCGACAGGCTTGCAGGCAGCATGGTCAGGGTAAGCACACCGGCTACGCCGCCGATGACCATGATGCCCTCCAGCGCAATGTTGATGATGCCGGAATGTTCGCTGAACATACCGCCCAGTGCCACCAGCATCAGCACGATGCCGTACAGCAGGGTATATTTGATCAGAAGCAGCATTATTACTTGCCCTCCTTTTTGGTCTTTTCTGCGGCAGGCGTAGGCTCTGCGTTCACATTGGTCTTTTCAGCGTTCCTGAACAGTAGGCTCTGGATCTTGCCCCGGAACAGCATGGAGAATGCGCACAGGTAGATGATGATGCCGCTGATCAGATCCGAGATCTCGGTGGGGTAATACTTGGTAGACAGGAAGGAGCCGCCGACCGAGATGTGGGAGATGAACAGTGCAGAGAACACGGTGCCGATGGGGTTCGAGCTGGCCAGCAGTGCCACCGAGATGCCGTTGAAGCCCATGGCCGGCAGGCTGGTGGAGTTCAGCGGGTTCCACTGGGACACGTTGGACAGGAAGTACAGGCCTGCACCAAAGCCTGCCAGCGCACCGGCAATGGCCATGGAGAGGATGATGTTCTTCTTCTCGTTGATGCCGGCATAGCGGGCAGCGTTCTTGTTCAGGCCAACGGCCTTGAGCTCGTAGCCGAAGGTGGTCTTGTTCAGCACCACCCAGATCAGCACAGCCACCGCTGCCGCCAGGAAGATGGCAATGGTGGTGCTGTTGGTCTGGAACAGCTTGTTCAGACCGAAGTCCGGGATCAGGGACTGGGCAAAATCAGCGTTCTTGCTCAGGTTCAAGGTACGGGTGTTGCGCACATCGTACATGGGGCCGGTACCGTTCTGGTAGATGAGCTCATTTACCAGATACAGGCCGATCCAGTTGAACATGATGGAGGTAATGACCTCGTTGATATTGAAGTATGCCTTGAAGAAGCCGGGAATTGCACCCCACAGTCCGCCCAGCACTGCGGCTGCCAGCAGGCAGACGAACCAAGGCAGCTTGAGCATGATGGCACAGTACAGCGCACCGTAAGCGCCCAGCGTATACTGACCGGCTGCACCGATGTTGAACAGGCCGGTCTTGAAAGCAAAGGCCACGGACAGACCGGTCATGATCAGGGGCGCGGCATTGGCAAGCTCCTTGCCCACGCCGTAGGGGGCATCGTGGAAGCCGCCCTTGAGGATGCGCACAAAGCCATCGCCCCATGCGTGTGCGGGGTTGATGGCTACCAGCACCAGAAAGCCCACCAGCATACCGATCAGGATGCACAGCAGTGCAGCCAGCACGCTGGTAACAGAGCTTTGCAGGCTGCCGCTGCGGGAAAGTTTTTTCTTATTCATGTGTTACTGCTCCTCCTTTCCCTGCTTGCGGGCACCTGCCATATACAGACCCAACTCCTGCACGGTGGTGGTCTTGGGATTAAACTCGCCCACGATCTCGCCCTCGTACATTACAAGGATGCGGTCAGAAAGGTTCATCACCTCGTCCAGCTCAAGGCTGACCAGCAGCACGGCCTTGCCCTTATCGCGCTCGGCCACGATCTGGCGGTGGATGTACTCAATGGCACCCACGTCCAGACCACGGGTGGGCTGCACTGCCACCAGCAGTTTGGGGTCGCGGTCGATCTCGCGGGCAATGATTGCCTTCTGCTGGTTGCCGCCGGACATACTGCGCACGGTGGTCACACTGCCCTGACCGCTGCGCACGTCGTACTGCTCGATCAGCCGGTCGGAATATTCGCGCACCTTATCGGCACGGATAAAGCCGCCCTTCTGGAACTCCGGCTGCCAGTAACGCTGTAATACGATGTTGTTTTCCAGACTGAAATCCAGCACCAGACCGTGCTTGTGGCGGTCCTCCGGGATGTGACCCATGCCGTCCTTGGAGCGCTGGCGGATGCTCTCGTGGGTGATGTCCTTGCCGCCCAGCGTAAGCTTGCCGCTAGACAGCTTGCTCAGGCCGGTCAGGCCGTAGATGAACTCGGTCTGGCCGTTGCCCTCGATGCCCGCCAGACAGACGATCTCGCCTGCGTGCACCTTGAAGGACACATCCTTCACCACGTCTTTTTTGCGCTGGTCGTTGTGGATGGTAACGTTCTCCACGTCCAGCACGGTCTCGCCGGGGTGTGCGGGCTGCTTTTCCACCTGCAGCTGCACGTCACGGCCCACCATGCGGCGGGAAAGCTCTTCCTTGGTGGTGCCCTTGATATCCACCGTGCCCATATACTTGCCCTTGCGCAACACGGTGCAGCGATCGGCCACAGCCATGATCTCGTTGAGCTTATGGGTGATGAACAGGATGGACTTGCCCTCCTTCTTGAACCCGCGCATGATCTCCATCAGTTCGTCGATTTCCTGCGGGGTCAGCATAGCGGTGGGCTCGTCAAAGATCAGGATCTCGTTGTCGCGGTATAGCATCTTCAGGATCTCCACGCGCTGCTGCATACCCACTGAGATATCGCTGATCAGTGCGTCCGGGTCTACCCGCAGGCCGTACTTTTCGCTCAGCGCCATCACCTTTTTGCGTGCCTCGGCCTTCTGCAAAAAGCCCATCTTGTTGGGCTCCACGCCCAGAATGATGTTGTCCAGCACGCTGAAGCATTCCACCAGCTTGAAGTGCTGGTGCACCATGCCGATGCCCAGTGCGTTGGCATCGTTGGGGTTGCGGATGGCGACCTCCTTGCCGTTTTTCAGGATCTTGCCCTGTTCCGGCTGATACAGGCCGAACAGCACGCTCATCAGCGTACTTTTGCCCGCACCGTTCTCGCCCAGAAGGGCGTGTACCTCGCCCTTGCGCAGCTGCAGGGTGATATCATCGTTTGCCTTGATACCCGGGAATTCCTTGGTAATGTGGAGCATCTCGATCACATAATCCTCTGCCAATCTGCTCACTCTCCTTTCGTGCCGTAACGACACCTTTTCTATTCTACAAACCATTATACCTGATTTTTTGCGGTTTGCACACGGCTTTTTGATTTTTTGTCAAAAAGCACAAGTAAAAGTATTACTTTTGTGTAGTCTGCATGATTTCCTGCCTGTTTCTCCTACACAGGCGTACAAAAAAGGGCGGGGTGCCCCTGCATGAGCACCCCGCCCCTATTCACGGGAGTAATTCCGGGAAAGCGATTACTGGATGTAGTTGACCTTGGTGAACTCGCTGACGGTGGGCTTGGTAGCGTCGTCGGAGTTGTTGTCCACAATGATCTCACCGGAGGCGATCTTGCCCTTCACGGTCTCGTACTCGTCCTTGGTGAAGGTCTTGAAGTTCCAGCTGTCATCGGCAGTGGGCAGACCGACGTATTCACCCTCCTGCAGGCCGAAGTTGCCGTTGGTGGCAGCAATGTTGCTCCACTCGCCGGCCTCGATGTCGCCCAGAGCGGTGCTGACAGACTCAGACAGGCCCTTCATAGCGGAGGTGATGAACGGGTTGTATGCGTAGCCATCCTTTGCCACGCCGTTGACACCGATGTAGTTCTGGTCAACGTCAACACCCACAACGTAGCCGTTGTTCTTCAGGGCAGCCTCGACAGCGGAGGTGTAGATGCCGCCGCCGCAGGCAAAGACGATCTGGGTGCCGTTGGCATACCAGCCCTCCATACGGGAGGTGATGTTGGCATCGCCGTAGAACTGGCCGCCGTAGAAGTAGTTGATGTCGATGTTGGTGCCCAGCTCCTTTGCAGCAGCGTCAGCGCCCTGCACATAGCCGTAGCCGTAACGGATAACGGCGGGCACAGCCATGCCGCCCAGGAAGCCCAGCTTGGTGTAGCCGTCCTTGACAACGGCGTAGCCTGCCAGATAACCTGCCTGCTCCTCCTTGAAGGTGATGCAGTAGCAGTTGGCGGGGATGCTGTCGGTGCCGATATCGCCCTGGGTCACGTCGATCGCGATGAACTTGATGTCGGGGTACTGCTCGGCAGCCCATGCCAGAGATGCACCGTACAGGTAGCCCACGCAGACGATGACGTCAGCGCCATCGTTGACAGCCTGACGGATCATGGTCTCGCGGTCCTCATCGGAAGCATCGGAATCGGGGATGTAGTTCTGGCAGTTGTCGCCCATGTAGTTGGAGACAGCAGTCCAGCAAGCCTGGTTGAAGCTCTCATCATCGATCGTGCCGGTATCGCAGGCCAGAGCGACCTTGGCGATCTTCTCAGCGCCGTCTGCTGCGCCGGAAGCGGCGGCAGAGCTGGCAGCTGCGGAAGAAGCAGTGCTGGTAGAAGAAGCGGAAGAACCGCCGCAGGCGGTCAGAGCAGCGGCAGCGGCAGCAGCACCGGCCACAGCCAGAAAGTTACGACGAGAAATCTTCATAAGAAACTCTCCTTTATTTTAAAAAATTGCGTCAAATGAATGAAATGTGCGCTCTGGCACATTTACTGGCTCAAGTATAGCGGGTGGATGTGACAGATGCAAGCAATTTCCGATTACAAATTCTTTACAAATCCTTTGTATAATTTGAGAAAAAGTAATTCTTTTTAACCGATTTATCCCTGCTTGCGCTGTTTTTCAAAGAAGAACACTTACTCCCCTTCCACGGCGCTGTTGCCCGCCACGTTGGAGGGACCAAAGCCAAAGGGCAGCAGTTCGTCCATGCTGCGCTCAATGAAATCCTCCGGGGTCTTTGCCATAATGACGTTCAGCTCCGGCCCGCCGAACTCGAACAGTGCCTGACGGCACACCCCGCAGGGCGAGGTGATCTGCCGGTTCACTTCGCCCCGGCGGCTGCCCACCACGGCGATATCCGTAAACGCGGTCACGCCCTCTGCCACCGCCTTGAACAGAGCGGTGCGCTCGGCGCAGCTGGTGGGGGTAAAGGCGGCGTTCTCCACGTTGCAGCCGGTAAAGATGCGGCCATCCGCAGCGCGCAGCGCAGCGCCTACCATAAAATCACTGTAAGGCACATAGGCCTTTTCCCGCGCGGCCAGTGCCATGCGGATCAGCTGCTGCTTTTCTTCCATGGTCAGTTTTGTCATGCTGTTCCCTCCTTTTACGGGCAAAAACAGCGCGGCTGTGCCTTGGGCGGCAGCCGCGCTGGAAAATTATGCGATCAATACTCTGCGCCCAGAGCGACCTTCATCATATCGGTAAAGCTCTTCTGACGTTCCTCGGCGGTGGTGATGCCGGGGGCCACAAAGCTGTCCGAGATAGTCAGCAGGCAGGCGGCATTCTTGCCAAGCACCTGTGCGTTGGCAAACAGGGCAAAGCTTTCCATCTCCACGCACAGGCAGCCGTCCTCGTCCCGCAGCTTTTCCCAGTAGGTGGGCTTTGCGTCCGAGGGCTGGCGGTAGAACACATCCGAGGAGTGGATGTTGCCCTCGATCAGGGGGATACCCTGCTTTGCAGCGGAGGCACGCAGCTTTTCGTTCAGGGCTGCGCTGGGCAGGGTGACGTTGCCGGTAAAGCCGCTCTGCACCCGGGCGTAGTTGCTCTCGCTCACAGCGCCGGTAGCCAGCACGGTGTCAAACAGCTTAGCCTTCTCGGTATAGCTGCCGGCAGAGCCAATGCGGATGATGTTCTCCACGCCGTAGAAGCTGAACAGCTCGTAGGAGTAGATGCCGATGGAGGGCATCCCCATACCGCTGCCCATCACGCTGATGGGGCGGCCTTCGTAGGTGCCGGTAAAGCCCAGCATCCCGCGCACGCCGGTCACCTGCCGGACATCCTGCAAAAAGGTGTCGGCAATAAACTTGGCACGCAGGGGGTCACCCGGCATAAGGACTGTCTTGGCGAAATCGCCCATTTCTGCGCTGATGTGAGGGGTAGACATAGATGATCTCTCCTTTTTATTCATGATACAGCAGAGGGGCTTTCCCCTGCGGAAAAGCCCTTGCTGTTTTTTACCGATATTTGTTGCGGTTAAAGACGGTCTGCGGCGAAATGTAGGAGCCGTTGCGCCGGATCTCGAAGTGGCAGTGGTTGCCGCTGGAACGTCCGGTACTGCCCACATAGCCGATGAGCTGACCCTGCTTGACCGACTGACCGGCGTGCACCACCAGCGACAGACAGTGGGCATACACGGTGGTGTAGCCGTTGCCGTGGCTGATGATAATGGAGTTGCCGTAGCCGTTGCCCGCACCGGCGCGGTTATAGCCGGATTTGGTCACCGTGCCGCCTGCCGAAGCATAGATCGGCGTACCGGCGGCGGCGCAGATATCCACGCCCTTGTGGCTGCCGCCGTACCAGCGGGAGCAGTTCCGGTAGCCGGGCACCGGCCAGATGAACTGTCCGCTGCCGGTGATATAGGATGCACCGGAGGACACCTTTTTGGTACCCACCGTAACTTTTTCAGTCACCGGCTCCTTGGTCACCACAGTGCTCAAAATCTGCTGGGAAAGCTGGTTGCCCTTTGTATCGTACACCCGCTGTGCCGTCACGGTGCGGATGCCGTTCTCGCCCTTCTGGGTAACGCGCTTTGTACCGGAGTTCAGCTCGTTGGACTTGGTGGTCTCGGTGGTGTAGGAGATCTCTTCCTCCCAGCTTTCCACCTTGGTGATGCGCACCTCCAGCGTCTCCTCTTCCCGCACCACGGTCAGTGCATCGCCGGGCAGGATCTTGGAGTTCTGGGTCAGGCCGTTTTCCCCGTTGGCGGTAAAGCCGGTGTTCATATCGCACAGTTCCTTCACGGTCAGGCCGTTTTTCTGGGCGATGGACCAGATGGTATCGCCGCTCTGCACCGTATAGGATTTTTCTGCCTGCTGCACGCCGGAGAGCAGCTGCTCCACCTCGGCTGCCTCCTGAAAGCTCTCATTAAAGTAGATGCCGTTTTCCAGCGTGACATCCTTGTTGAAGCCCACAGTGGTGTTGGGGTCATCGGGGTTCTCGTAAGGCTCCAGCAGGCTGCTGATGTATCGTTGCAGGCTGCTGCCGTCCGCGCACACGGCGGTCAGCTCACCGTCCAGATACAGGGCCGTGCCCTCGCTGATCTGGTCGCTGGAATTCTTGAGGATGGCGTCAGCCACGTCATTTTCGTCCATCACGTCATGGGCGACGGTCACGGAATAAGTAGGCTCCACGGTAAAGCGCGCCTGCTCTGCGCCGGAATAATTGATACGCTGCTGCACAGCTTCCAGCGCAGAGTTGAACACCTCTTCGTTGGCCACATAGCCCACGGTCTTATCGCCCACCTGCACCTGCAGGGCGTAGGGCTGGCGGATGGTGGTCTGGAACACGGTCACCATAACAGCCAGCGCCGCCACCGGCAGCACATACATGGCCATGCGGGGCACAAGACGGATGTTATCGGCGATGCCCTCTGCAAGAAAGTGTCCGCTTGCGCGCAGCGCCGCGCCGAAGCCCTTCTCCTTGCGCACCCGATGTGCGTGGCGCAGCAGCGCCCCGGTGCCCCGCAGGGCAAGCACTACCGGGCCGAACAGATCCCGCAACAGCTGCGCCGCCCCGGGGAACGCCATAGATGCGATATTTTTCAGCAGTTCTCTGACTGTCTGCAACAGGCGCTGCAAGCCGTGCTGTAAACGGCGCCCGGTGCGGACGACCGCATACTCGGCAGAAAAGCCTATGGCGTACAGCGTCTCGCCCACCATGGGCGCTATGGGGTTGTGCAGCAGCTTACGCCACAGCGTTTCCCGGCGGTGCTGACGCTTGCGGCGCATTCTGTGCCGCCGCAGCACACCCCGGCACTGGAGCTGTGCCCACAGCGAACGCAACTTTTGGCGGCGGGGATGCCGTACCGGCTGCGCAGCGGGCTGCTGCTCCTTTGTTTTATCTTCAATCAACGGGATTTTCTCCTTCCTGCGCCGCTGCAAGGGCATTTTTTCGGCCCGGAACACAGCAGCTAAATGGTGTACGTTCCCCTGTTCAAAAGGCCAACAGGGCCTGTACACAATACGCTCTCTTTTTATTATACACTTTGCATGGTTTGAAACAAGCGCTTACATAAAATTTGGCTACTTTTTTCACGCAGTTTTCACGAAAAAAGCGCTTCCATATCCGGCGGCAGCGGGCTTTCCACCGTGACGGTGCGCAGCTGCAAGGGCATTTCCACCCGGATGCCGTCCGGCAGCGGGGTGTATACAGGCACCGCAAAGCTCTGCTTTGCGCAGTGCAACGCCTGTCGGCCAATGCGCTCCCGGCTGCCGCCGTAAAGGTCGTCCCCGGCAAGCGGATGGCCGATAGACGCAAAATGCACCCGGATCTGGTGGGTGCGGCCGGTCACCGGCACGCAGGCCGCAAGGCTAAGGCCGTTTTCTTCCTTTATAATAGTATACTCGGTGCGGCTGGGCTTGCCCTCGGGGGTAACACAGCGCCCGATGATGCTGTCGCCCCGGCGGCCGATGGGGGCATCAATGGCCCCTTCCCCCAGCGGCAGCGCACCCTGCGCAATGGCATAGTACAGCTTTGCCACCCCGTCCGCCAATAGCGGCGCAGCGTAGGCATTTTTGGCAGCCAGCACAAGGCCGCTGGTGTCCTTATCGATGCGGTTCACCGGGCGGAACACCGGGCTGTGGCCGTGGGCAGCCGCCCACGCGGCGTAACCGTTGGCCAACGTGCCACCGGGGTAGTTCAGGGTGGGGTGCACCGCCAGCTGCGGCGGCTTTTCCAGCACCACCGCAAAGGCGTCCTCGTAGACCACCTTAACCGGAATCTCCGGCTGCGGGGTCACGCCGTCCCCCTCCGGCGGCAGCGCAAAGGAAAGCACCTGCCCGGGGAAGATGCGCCGGTTTGCCAGCACAGGCACGCCGTCTGCAAAAAAGCCGCCGCCCCGGAACTTGACCGCCCGGGCAAGGTCGGTGGAGACGGCACACTGGCGCAGAAAGCTGCGCACCAGCACCCCATCGTGGGTGGTAGCCGTATCCGGCACGGCAAAATACAGCTGCATAGCCTGTCCCTCCCCTGCAAAATTTACAAAAACACAAATGATATTATAACAAAAATCCGTTTCACTTGCAAATCTTACTTTTTTATGGTATCATGAGGAACGGAAAACGAGTGGAACATACGGCGGCGGGGCGGCTTTGACCGCTCTGAGGAAAGTCCGGGCCTCACAGAGCACGGTAACTGCTAACGGCAGCCGAGGGTGACCTTAGGGAAAGTGCAACAGAAAACAAACCGCCGCAGCAATGCGGTAAGGATGAAACGGCGAGGTAAGAGCTCACCAGCGCATGGGTGACCATGCGGCTTTGTAAACCCTACCGGAAGCAACGCCTATATGGGACGTACAGCGCTGCTCGCGTGTCCCGAAGGCGGCACGAGCCTGTCAGCAATGGCAGGCCTAGACAGATCGTCGTTTAATACAGAACCCGGCTTACGGTCTATCTCGTTTTCCCTTTTGTGTTTTTGCGCTGTCTGCTGTTGCAGGCAGCGTTTTTTTGTTGCAACGTAAGCGTCCTCGCCCTCTCAGTCATCGCTACGCGATGCCAGATTCCCCCTTTTGTCGCTACGCGACATCTTCCCCCGGAGCGGGGGAAGATGTCGCGCAGCGACAAAAGGGGGAGTGTGGATGCGAACATCGTGAGCAGACGGAGAGGGCGAGCCCTCCATCGTTTTTTGCAGCAAAAAAGAACCATTGCACGCTGTTTTGTGCAATGGTTCTTTTTATCTAAGTTTCACTCAGTTCCCGCCTGCGCCTAAGATGGCGTCCAGCACGGTGGAGGCGGCGCTATACAGCGAGCCTGCGGCCTGCTCTACCTGCTCCTGCGTGGGCAGGCTGACGGCGGGCGTCTCGGTGCTGCCGCCCTCGGCGGGGGTGGTCTCCGGCTGGGGCGTCTCGGTGGCAGCGGGCTGCTCGGCGGGCGTTTCCGTGGGCTGCTCGGCCGGTTGTTCAGCGGGCTGCTCAGCGGGCTGTTCCGGCACGCTTTCCGCAGGCTCTTCCACGATCACGCTGTCGGCGGGCGTTTCGGGCACCGAGACAGCTGCCTCGGGGTCGGCAGTGGGGGTGTACACGTCCGTCTTTTCCGGGGTCTGGGTGGTGGAGCTTACCGTGCCCTCGCCGCCCAGCACCGCCGCGATCATCTCTTTAGCCTTTGCCACAGAGCTTTCGTCCGGCTTCATGACATAGAGCTTCTGCCCCTTGGCAGAGTAGCACTTGGTACTGCTGCCGGAGGAACCGGTAACGGTGTAGCTTTCAATATTCCACTCCGCAAAATCGCTCAGCTGCATGCGCACCAGCGCACTGATCTGGTTCTGGGAAAGGCTGGTGACAAAGCAATCGGCGGCAGAATCCATGATCTTGGAAAATCCCATCAGCAGCGCCGGGGACTTGATCTTGTTCAGCATGGCATCGATCACCTTCATCTGGTTGATGCCGCGCTGCACATCGCCGGTCTTAAAGGCGTGGCGCTCGCGGGCAAAAGCCAGTGCGGCTTTGCCGTCCAGATGGTTCCAGCCCTCGGCAAAGGTGGTGGGGTCGTAGTAGCCGGGGCTGCCCACCGAGGTGAACGCCTGATCGGAGTACACGTCCACACCGCCCAGCGCATCAACGATATTGATAAACCCTGCAAAATTGATGCGGATGTAGTGCTGCACGTCCACCCCGTACAGGTTGCCAAGGGTGTCCATGCTGGTCTGCACGCCGTAAAGCCCGGCGTGGGTCAGTTTATCCTTGCTGTTTGTTCCGGCAAGGTCCACATAGTAATCGCGCGGGGTGTTGATCAGCGCCACCTGCTTTGTAACGGGGTTCACGACGGCAAGGATATTCACATCGCTGCGTGCTTTTTCTGTCAGCTCGCCGCGGGTATCCACACCGCTCAGGTACACCACAAAGGGCTCTTTGGTGATCTTTTTCGCCTCGGCGTCGCTCAAAAAGCCGGTGGTCATATCGCCCAGCGCCGTCAGACCCTGCTGCGCCCACACGCAGCCCAGCGCCATGGCAGCGCACAGCACCACCGAGAACACCCGGGACACCGTGCCTGCAGTTTTGTACTCCTGACAGCGCTTGACCAGCAGCCACAGCAGCGCCAGCAGCGCCGCCAGCACCACCAGATACAGCACCGGCAGCATTTGGGTGCGCCAGAGCTGCACCAGCGCCAGAACGCTTAAAATTGCCTGTACGATCAGCAAAATTTTCCCTCGTTTCGGGGGCAGGTACGCCCCATTCTCCCCGGCAGCCGTGCTGCGGGGGGTGTTTTGCTGCGGGCGGCGGGGCGGCGGAGCAGATTGCTCCGGCGGCAGCTCCGAGAAAAACGCGGCGCTGTCCACCTCCACGGTAGCGTCCTGCTGCTCAGTCTTGTGCAAAAGACGGTGCAAAGAACGGCTGTCCTCCTTGCGGGAATGCTCGTTTTCGTCCAACATGAGAATACTCCTTTTTTAGCCCACCGGAACGATGGTCAGCACGGCGCGGGCAGGCAGGCAAGTGGCGGTCTGATCCTCCGCCGACAGCCAGCCAAAGCCCTCGCAGATGTGATCCGGGCAGGGCGACTCAATAAACCGCGCTCTGCCGTCCTTTACCTCTATATGCACCGTATAATAACCGGTGTCCACACTGTAAGTCTCGTCCTTTTCCAGCGGAATGTCCAGCACGGCGTTGTTGTCGCCGTAAATCAGCTGGGCAGCCAGTTTTCCGCCGGTGGCGTTATGGCTGCGCACAGCCAGCAGCACCGCTGCAATGGCCAGCACCACCGCTGCAAACAGGATATTGGTCAAAAGCTTTTTGTTCTTCATGGCTTACTGCTCCCCGGGCTTGAGCTGCTCCAGCTCTGCCAGCCAGAGGGTAGCGCAAGCATCGCTGGGCATCCGCCAGTCGCCCCGGGGCGAAAGGGTCACGCTGCCCACCTTGGGGCCGTCCGGCAGGCAGCTGCGCTTGAACTGCTGGGCAAAAAAGCGCCAGTAGAAGTTGCGCAGCCACTTGTACAGCACGGCATCCGTATACTCTGCCCTGCCCGCAAAGGCAGCCTTTGCCAGCCGGTAAATTTTTGCCGGGCCAAAACCGCAGCGCAGCACATAATACAAGTAAAAATCGTGCAGCTCGTAGGGGCCCACCAGATCCTCGGTGATCTGTGCAATTTCGCCGTCCTTGGCGGGCAGCAGCTCCGGCGAGACCGGGGTGGCCAGAATATCCAGCAGCACATCGTGCAAAGCGGCGGTGGCGGCAGTCTCAGCCTCGTACTGCACCAGATAGCGCACCAGCGTTTTGGGCACACCGGCGTTTACGCCGTACATGCTCATGTGGTCGCCGTTGTAGGTCGCCCAGCCCAGCGCCAGCTCCGAAAGATCGCCCGTGCCCACCACAAGGCCGCCGGTGCGGTTGGCAAGGTCCATCAGTTCCAGCGTGCGCACCCGCGCCTGCCCGTTTTCAAAGGTAACATCCAGCACGTTTTCGTCCTGCCCAATATCCGCAAAGTGGCTGCGCACGGTGTTGGCAATGCGAATTTCCTGAAAGCTTACGCCCAGCTCCCCGCACAAAATCTCGGCGTTGCTGCGGGTGCGCTTGGTGGTGCCAAAGCAGGGCATGGTCACCGCCAGCACATCGGCGGCGGGGCGATGCAGCTGCTTCATGGCGCGCACTGCCACCAGCAGGGCAAGGCAGCTGTCCAAGCCGCCGGAAATACCAATGACCGCCGTTTTTGCGCGGGCGTGCTCCAACCGCTTGGCAAGGCCATCGGCCTGCATCTTCAAAATCAGTTCGCACCGGGCGGCGCGGCGCTGCGGGTCGCCGGGCACAAAGGGCGCGGGGTCGATGCAGCGGGTGAGCACCGTTTCCACCGGTGCAAGGTCAAATTCTACGGTGACGTAGCCCTCGGCGCTGTGCTCAAAGCTGGTGTTGCGGGCACGCTCGGCTTCCATGCGCTGGCAGTCCAGCTCGGTCTCGGCGTGGTCGCCCGCAAAGGGCGCAGTCTCCGCCAAAATGCTGCCGTCCTCGGCGATGAGGTCGTGCCCGGCAAACACCATATCGGTGGTGCTTTCGCCGTGCCCTGCCGAGGCGTACAGGTAGCCGCACAGCAGCCGGGCAGACTGGTTTGCCACCAGTGCGCGGCGGTACTCCGCCTTGCCCACGGTCTCATCGCTGGCAGAAAGGTTTGCAATGACGGTAGCGCCCGCCAGCGCGTGGAAGGTGGAGGGCGGCAGGGCGCTCCACAAATCCTCGCACAGTTCCACGCCCAGCACAAAGCTGGGCATCTGGCGGCAGCGGAACAACAGCGAGGTGCCAAAGGGCACCTGCTGCCCGCAGACGGTCACCGTCTGCACCTCGGTGCTGCCGTGGGTGAACTGCCGCTTTTCGTAAAACTCGCCGTAGTTGGGCAGGTAGGTCTTGGGCACGATGCCCAACAGCTGCCCGCGGCACAGCACGGCAGCGCAGTTGTACAGCTTGCCGTGCACCAAAAGCGGCAAGCCCACCAGCGCTACGGTGTCCAGCGTGCGGGTCTGCGCAAGCAGCCATTCCAGAGCATCCAGTGCGCCCTGCTGCAAAGTGCGCTGCAAAAACAAATCGCCGCAGGTGTAGCCGGTAAGGCAAAACTCCGGGAATACCGCCAGCTTTACCCCGCGCTGCGCAGCAGCTTGCAGCTGCTCCAGCACTTGCTGCGCGTTATAGGTGCAGTCTGCCACCCGCAGCGCGGGCGAAAAGGCAGCTGCCTTTAAAAAACCATCTTTCATAAGAGGATTTCACATCCTGTCTGTTTCAATGTTGCCATGGTGACCCATGTTGACCATAGTATACCACAAACCGCATAAAACGGAAAGTAACAGAGTGGTAAAAGAAGTGTGAACTGGGGATTCCCTCAGTCATCTCGCTGCGCGGCTCAGCGGGCTCACCCTCTCAGTCACCTTCGGTGACAGCTCTCCCAAAGGGAGAGCCCTTGGCATAGCGGAAAAGTTCCCGGTTGCACCGTAAAGTTTGCAGGTACAAAAGTTTCATCTGAAAGTGTTTCTTAGCAAAGGGAAGAGCCATACCAAAAGATGAAGCTGGTGTGGACTGCCAAGGCCTCTCCCTTTGGGAGAGGTGGCATCGCCGCAGGCGATGACGGAGAGGGCGAGCCCGCTAACCGGAGCGCACCCCTTCCGTCTTGCCGCTGCGCGTCAAGCCACCTTCCCCAAGGGGACGGCTTTTCGCGGTGGCGGCAAACTTTTCGGCAGTGCCTAAGGCGTCCCCTTGAGGACAGACTTCCCCCGGCCGGGGGAAGATGTCACCGCAGGTGACAAAAAGGGGAATCTGGACGCGACCAACGGGAGCGGACTGAGAGGGTTCAGGCGTCCCCTTGGGGAATCTGGCACGGCGCAAGCCGTGACTGAGGGGGTACTGCCGCAGGCTTTGACTGAGGGAGTTACGCAAAAAACACCCCCGCAGGCTTACGCCCACGGGGGTGTTATTATGCTGTTATGTTCCCTGCACCCCTAAGGGCACAGTCACGCAAGCATGGTCTAGTCAGTTGAGACTGATTAGAAGCTGAACAGGGTCTTGTCGCCGTAAGTGTCGTTGACGACGTTCTTAGCGGTGCCGAAGCCCAGGTTGTAGATAGCAGCCAGGTTGCCGACAACGTTCAGGATGCCGTTTGCAACGCCCAGAGCGCCGTAGCCAGCCTTCTGCAGGCCAGTGGTGGTATCGTCAACATTATCGGTGTAGTTGTTCTTCCAGATGGTCTTGAACTGGCCAGCGAAGCCCTTCATGCCGTCGCCGGGAACCCAAGCGCCGCTGAACATAGCACCGATGGTGTTGTCCAGGAAGCTAGCAACGTAGTGGTTGCCAACCAGGGTCACCATGTTCTTGCTGAAGTTGCTCCACTCCTTCTTGGTCATGACGGGGCACAGGTAATCAGCAACGCTACCGCCCATAACGTAGGTCATCTCGTTCTCAGACACAGCAGAGAAATTTGCAGGCATCATCATAATGAATTACTCCCTTCAAAAATAGAAAAAATATTTCGAACCGGTGTTTCCGGCTCAATCCTTACTAGGATGGCAATAATATACCACACTTTCCAGAAATGTTCAAGTGCTTTTTTGAAAAAAGTGTAAAAACTGTGAAACCTCGTCCCCGCTTTTGTAGCAAATATGCACTGTTCATGCGGGTTTTTCTGGTGTGACAAGTTTTTTCGCAAATTTGTGAAAAATAGACTACCAGAACCATAAGGCGGTGCTTTGCAATGAAAACAGTTGTTTTTGTGGACGAATTACTGCTGGTAAACTTTGCTGCGGCCGCTGCGCTGCTGCTGGGTGCAGGGCTTTTATGCGGGCGCAGCTGCACCGGGCTGCGGCTGTGCGCGGGCAGCGCGGCAGCTGCGGCAAGCACCCTTGTCCTGCTGGCTCCACCGTGGCCCGCCCCGCTGGCGGTACTATATAAGATAACCAGCTGCTGCGGGGTAGTGGCAGTATGCTACGGCGTGCCCGGGGCGCGCAGCTTTGCCTGGCTGTGCGGGTGGTATGCGGCGCTCAATGGCCTGTTGTGCGGCGCGGTGGTGCTGCCCGGGGTACAGGCCAACAACCTAAACGTGCTGCTGCCGGTGCGCCCGGGGCGGCTTTTGCTCTGCTGCGCGGGGGTGTATGCACTGCTGCGCGGGCTGCTGGCGGTGTTTGGCCGCCCGCAGCGGGGCTGTTTTGCCGCCGTGCTGCACATAGCGGGGGCGGCTGTGCCCGTGCAGGCCTACCACGACACCGGTTTTACCCTGCAAGACCCCCTTGCCGGGCGGCGGGTGGTGCTGGTGCAGTACCCGCCGGTGCGCTGCCAGCTGCCCGCCCCGCTGCGCACCTACTTAGACAGCTGGTTTGCCGCCGGAACTGCCCCGCCCCCGGGGCTGGGGGTGCAGTTTGTGCCCTGTGCCGCCGTTACCGGCCGCTGCCTGCTGCCCGCCGTGCCTGCCGCGCTGTGCCGTGGGCAGCGCCGCGTGCCCGGCCTGCTGGCGGCCTTTTGCGCCCCGGACGCCCCCACCGGCACATGGACGCTGCTGTTGGGGGATGATGTGGCAGAGGATGTGGGGGTGTAGCGCTGAGACGATTTAAAATGCGCTCCGCTATGGGTACGAACCCTCTCAGGCTCACTGCGTTCGCCAGCTCCCCCGAGGGGGGAGCTTATTAGCGCCGACCGACAGCTGTGCAAAAGCTCCCCCTTCGGGGGAGCTGGCACGCCGTCAGGCGTGACTGAGAGGGTTCCGTCCTCCCCGAGGAATCTGGCACGGCGTAAGCCGTGACTGAGAGGGTTCCGCCGTCCCCTTGGACAGACTCTCCCCGGCCGGGGAGAGATGTCGCGTTAGCGACAGAGTGGGGAGCGGGTGGCTGCGAACGAAGCGAGCAGACGGAAGGGGTACTCCCTTATAATACATATAATAGAAGGTGCACAGGAGGGATATCCATGTTGCAGTTTTTCCGCAAGGTCTGGCAACGGCTGTGGGCACGTTTGCGCTACTGCGGCGCGGTGCATTATCTGGCGGGCGGGCCCAGCCTGCCCCCGCCCCTGACCCCCGAGCAGGAAAAAGCCCTGCTTGACCGCATGGCCGCCGGGGACGCCGCCGCCCGCGAGGAGCTGATCACCCACAATCTGCGGCTGGTGGTGTATCTGGCCAAAAAGTACGAGAACAGCGGCGTGCCCGCCGAGGATCTGGTAAGCATTGGCACCATTGGGCTGATCAAGGCGGTAAACACCTTCACCCCTGCCCGCAGCATCAAGCTTGCCACCTACGCCAGCCGCTGCATCGGCAACGAGATATTGATGTACCTGCGCAAAAGCTCCAACCGCCGACAGGAGGCCAGCATCGACGAACCTTTGAACGTGGACGGCGACGGCAACGAGCTGCTGCTCTCGGACATCCTTGGCAGCGATGCCAACGCGGTAAGTCAACAGCTGGAGCAGGACGCCGAGCGTGCAGTGCTGCGCCGCGCCGTGGCGGCGCTCTCGGCACGGGAGCGGCAGATCATGGAACTGCGCTTCGGCCTTACCGACGGCGTGGAGCGCACCCAGAAGGAAGCCGCCGATGCCCTTGGCATCAGCCAGAGTTATATCTCCCGGCTGGAAAAGCGCATCATCCACACTCTGAAAGCCCGCCTTGAAAGCGAGTAGCCGCGGGCACAAGCGCTTGACATTCCGCGTGGGAACGTGTATAATGAAAATACAAGAGGCGCTGGCCCGGCAAGACGGGTTGCGGCTCCCAGCGGTTGTTTCGCCCCTTGGGCGGGGCTCACACCCTGCTGGCCGCTGCCCCAACAAAAATTCCCTGTTTCTGCCGCAGGCAGCGGGAATTTTTGTTGCAGCTAACTCCTCATTGGTGAGTCAAGATTGACCGTTGCTTGGGGAAGCGTTGGCGGTCAATCTTTTTTTGCATTCTTGCGTTCCATGGTAATCTTCCATGCAATGCAGTCTGCCCCGCCGAGCAACACACAACCGGTTTGCTATGCTTGACATTCTACATTAGAACGTGTATAATGAAAATACAAAAGGCGCTGGCCTTGCAAACGGCTAACTCCTTACCATACTAGATCAAAAGAAAAATGACCGTTCAGATTGGGGAATCATGGAGGCGGTCATTTTTTTTTATCATCACTGTGTGATACAGTCCATGTGATCTGAAAGGTGATGTAAATTGCCCCGCCGAGCAGCGTGAGCAGCAATACGACCTGTTCAAACGTCATGACGCATCCCCCCTTCCCGCCCTTAAGCGTCCGGGGAGAAACGAGATCTCAAAGAAAAAATTCGCTCTTACCCGGCACTCAGGTACCGGTAAGGAGCTAGCTGCAACGGAGCCGACCGCTGCCTGCGGCAGAAACAGGGAGGCGAGGTTGGGGCAGCGGCCAGTAAGACGCGAGTGCCGCCCAAGGCACGAAGCGGATACTGGGTGCCGCAACCCGTCCTGCGTTTGTGGGCACAGCGCCTGATGGGCGGCTTGCGCCGCCAGTCACAGCATACCATAAAATTACAGGTTTGTCTATAATGCGTCCCTCTTTTGCGGAGGGGCGCTCAATTTTTTCCACGCATAGCGCCCGGCGCACAGAGCCATACTTCCGGTAAAGCTAAAAGACCGGGGGCGTTTGGATGTACAACAAGGTGGAGCTATGCGGTGTGAACACAGGGCAGCTGCCCGTGCTGACCGAAGCGGAAAAGCGGCAGCTGCTCACCCTTGCCCACGCCGGGGACAAGGCTGCCCGGGCGCGGATGGTGGAGGGCAATTTGCGGCTGGTGCTCAGCGTGGTGCAGCGTTTTGCCCAGCGGGGCGAGAATTTGGACGATTTGTTTCAGGTGGGGTGCATCGGGCTGATCAAAGCCATCGACAATTTTGACCCCGCGCAGCCGGTGCGCTTTTCCACCTACGGCGTGCCCATGATCATCGGGGAGATCCGGCGGTTTCTGCGGGACAACAACGCCCTGCGGGTAAGCCGCACCCTGCGGGACACCGCCTACCGCGCCATGCAGGCGCGGGAAACGCTGGAAAAGCAGCTGGGGCGCGAGCCCACCATGGACGAGATCGCCGCCGCAGCGGGGCTTGCCCGGCACGAGGTGACCGCCGCGTTGGAATCGGTAGTGGAGCCGCTCAGCCTTGACGAGCCGGTGTACACCGACGGCGGCGATGCCATGTATGTGATCGATCAGGTGCGCGACCCGGACAGCGAGGAAAGCTGGATCAGCGGGTTGCAGTTCCGGGATACGGTAGCTGCCCTTACGCCCCGGGAAAAGCGCATTATGGAGCTGCGGTATCTGCGCGGCAAGACCCAGATGGAGGTAGCGCAGGAGATCGGTATCAGTCAGGCGCAGGTAAGCCGGTTGGAAAAAGGTGCATTGCAGCAGTTCCACACCGGGGGATAAAAGCCGGTTTCTGAAAACCCTCTCAGTCAAAGCCTGACGGCTTTGCCAGCTCCCCCGAAGGGGAAGCTCCATCAGCGCAAAACTGAAGATGCAAAAAGCTCCTCCTTTGGGGGAGCTGGCGCACAAGCGCCTGAGGGGGTTCCGTCCCCAAAAAACTACCGCTCTACGCAGCAAAAAAGGCCGCTGCGCAGTGCAGCGGTCTTTTTTGGGGTTTAGCGGCGGCTGTATCTGCGCCGGGTGGCAGCCCCGCCCCGCAAGTGGCGCTCGGCCTTGTTGTGCGCCAGCACGGCACGCACCTGCCCGTACAGCGCCGGGCTGATGCTGCGCAGCCGCACGGCAACGTCCTTGTGCACGGTGGACTTGCTGCACCCGAACGCAGCCGCCGCTGCCCGCACCGTGGCGTTGTGGGCGGCAATATATTCTCCCAGCTGCACGGCACGCTGTTCCGGATCGGCTTTCATATCCCGCCTCCCTGCGTTCCAGCTTTGCAATGGTATAACATACGCGCTGCCGGGGCGGATTATGTCTGCGGGCTTGACTTTTTGTCCCACGGCGCGTATACTGTGGGCGGACATAAAAACAGGGGCGCCGTAAGGCTGAGATCCGCATAGCGCGGAGTACCCTTTACCTGATCCGGGCAATGCCGGCGTAGGGAGTTTGCGGAACTGTCCGGTACGTTCAACAAACCTTCATGCGTCTGCTGCCAGCAGGCGCATTTTGTTTTTGTGTACTATCGTTCTGAGAAGAGGAATCCCTATGACTAAAACCTATTCCAAGACCCGCATTCTGGTGGAGGGCGCCCTGATGATCGCCCTGTCCACCGTTTTGAGCATGATCCAGATCCCGCTCATGCCCCACGGTGGTTCCATCACCCTGTTCAGCATGGTTCCCATTCTGGTAATGAGCTACCGTCACGGCGCAAAGTGGGGCATCATGACCGCTTTCGTCAACAGCCTGATCCAGCTTGTGCAGGGTCTTGGCAATCTGGCATACTGCCAGACCCTCACGGCACAGGTGGGCTGCGTGCTGCTGGACTACCTTCTGGCCTTCACGGTGCTGGGCTTTGCCTGCCTGATCGCAAAGCCTTTCCGCAGCCGCACCGTGGGTGTCGGCGTCAGCGCCTTTGTGGTGTGCCTGCTGCGCTTCCTGTGCAGCTTTCTGTCCGGTTACATCGTCTGGAAGGACTACGACTACGCTTTCAGCTGGATGACCGAGATCGGCTTCCCCGGGATCTCCAGCATGAGCGTGGACGGTCTGTGCTGGCTGTACAGTGCCGTGTACAATGCCACCTACATGCTGCCCGAAGCCATCCTGACCACGGTCCTTGCGGTGATCCTGATCCGTGTCGCCCCGCAGATCTTCGACCGTCAAGCACGCTAAGGCGTAGTTTTTTCAAAAAGAGTTTTTCCCTGCTTTCTGATCCCCGCCGGGCACATGCCCTGCGGGGATCTTTTGCTGCAAAAAATTTTCAAAAAACTGTTGACAAGCGCCCCTGTGGCTGGTATAATTACACACGTCGTCAGGCACAAAGTAAGACATCTGGGGGTTTAGCTCAGCTGGGAGAGCGCTTGCATGGCATGCAAGAGGTCACCGGTTCGATCCCGGTAATCTCCACCAGAAAGAAAAAGCACTGCACAGAAATGTGTAGTGCTTTTTTCGTTGATGCCAAACGAGTGAGGGCCTAGCTCAGCCGGGAGAGCGCCGTGCATGGACTGCAAGAGGGTCACCGTGATTAGAATCGGCCCGGTAATCTCCGCCAGAAAGAAAAGCATCACACAGAAATGTGTGGTGCTTTTTTGTTGATGCCAAACGAGCGAGGGCCTAGCTCGGCCGGGAGAGCGCCGTGCATGGACTGCAAGAGGGTCACCGTGATCAAAATCGGCCCGGTAATCTCCACCAGAAAGAAAAGCACTACACAGGAATGTGTGGTGCTTTTTTGTTGTCTGCTTGCCATGTCAAGCAGCTTATGATAAGATAAATTCATATTTGTTTTCTTTAGAAGTCCGCAGGAACGCATAAAACGCATAAGCAGAAACGCTAGGAGGCCGCAAATGCCCTATATTTTTCTCTATCTCTTTTTAGCAGCACTTTGTCTTTTGAACATCCAGTTCTGTCCAACCGGCGCAGACATTAAAAAGACCATGAATCGTCTGCACGAGTTACGCTTTGTTTTTGCTGTACTGATCATCTTTTCTCATTGTACAAATCCGTTTTCTCCTATGCCGCATATTCTGCTGCCATTAAGCAAGATCTCCACATTGGGTGTAGGCTATTTCTTTATTTCATCCGGCTTTGGGCTTGCTTGCTCCGTTGCATCCAAGCCGAACTATCTGCGCGACTTTTGGAAAAAAATCGTCAATCTGCTATGGATCACTCTGTTTTCTAGCGTTGTAAGCACGCTTATTCGGAACACGATGCTCGGCGAACATCAGATTTTTCAGCTGGTCAACTGGTATATGCCCGCATTGATCGCACTCTATCTGATTTTCTATGTTTCCTATCGCATTTTTCCAAAAAATAAATCTCGGCGTGTCGTTTTTCTTTCCGGCGTTATATTCATCGTCACTTCGATCCTCTGTATCTTTGATGCTGTTACAGGCTTAAATCACAGGGTTTATTACATCAGCGAACTAGCTTTCCCCTTTGGTGTAATTATTTATGAATATGCAGACCGTCTTGCTAAATTTTTAAAAAAGAAGTATGCCTTGCCCTTGATCATTGCTGCGGAACTTATTTTTTCATTTCTTGGTATAACTGTACCTGAAAAAAGCCTGCCAGATTTGATTTTCCACAATCTCATGATTTTCCCATTCGGTCTGCTTTTGATCTGGCTGCTGGACAAATTCAAAGTCGGCAATCGAATCCTCCGCGCAATGAATCCCTATGCTCCGTTCCTATATCTGTTTCAGTTTGTAGTTCTCGACGTCACGAAGAACTACTATATAACAAACGCTCGTTCTTTTGGCATCTTCTACTTCTGGGGCGTTCTGTTTTTCACCTGCATACTGGCTATTGCACTTCAGCACCTGTATAATTTTATTGGGGCAGAGGTACATAAGCACTTCTGCCCCAATCGTTCAAATTTATAACACTTTTTACTTTATGATTCCTGCATCATGATGCGGATACGATCCTTCATCTCTTTTTTATCCTTCGGTTGCCAGACCTGCGGCTTTGGCGGTTTGCGCCGCTGTACCGAATAGGCCAGCGGCAGCAGCCGCAGCGCCATCGTGCACCAGAAAGAAAAGGATGTGTTGTCCGTAAGGTATGTCATTGTCATGTAGCTGAGATTGCTCAGGTACAGCAACGCGGTGTCCTCATCCGCGTAATGCATCCAGAAGATCGGCGTAATGATATATTGGATGCCCGTCCAGAACACAAAACCGGGAAAACCCATTTCCACAAACACCTTTAAGATGTCGTTGTGGAAAGGATATGGATGGTTAATGATGCCTGAATTGTACCAGCTTGTGACAATGCTGTCCACATACTCAAAGCCATGGCCGACATAGGTAATAGAAAAGTCGTAGTAATCATTGGCAAGACTCCACAGATAGTCACGCCCCATCATATCAATGCCTGCCAAGTTCAGGATTCTTGAAACGGTTCCATTCCGGACTGCGTAAATATATAAAAAGAAAAACACGACCAACGCAACGCCCCACAGGGTAAGCAGCTTTTTTTTGTTTTCGAAACGGCGGACGATCAGCGCCACAAAAATAAACAGCACCACTGCCGGAATGGCGATACGCTTCATACCTACAAAAAAGAAAAACGTACAAGCCACAAGCAGCTGACGACGGCGGCTTTTTTCCTGTTTTGTGTCATGCGGGGCAAACGCCGCATAATAAAGCACCAACTGTCCAAACACAAAGGTGAGATCGTGGATTTCCAGATTGCGGGCATATCCCTCTGCTTCGCCAAAGGTCACCAGACACTGCACAAGCGACTGGATGCTTGCTGAAAGGCCAAAGGTTGGGATCTCCAGAACCATGATACCTGCATTCGCCAGACACACCGCAACGGCAAACAGATCGATCGTCCTTGACCCCAGCAAAAACACTCCGCTCACCGCTGCAAGAATCGAAATGCTCTGGAACATCAGCTTGGAGCAGGCTCGGATCATCGTGGAGATCGCGCTGAAGTCCATCAGCCAGATGAAAATGGACCAAAAAAACAGCATCACGATCAGGGACATGTAAATCAATGCAGGCCAGAATACCTTTTTTACCCGTTCTAGATCTGGATATATGAGCCCGTAGACAATTGCCATGCCGATAACGCCCACCGTAATAATCTTAGGCAAACCACCCAAAACACTCTGTAGGGTCTTCCAGTCACCAAGCCCTGCTAGTGCAATAAAACCCACATAGCAGATACAGATCAGCTTTTGCCAGAAGGGGCTGTCCTTGTAAAAAACGGAAGACGGCGATTTTTGAGAATAATCTCGCTTGACAATAATTTCAGACAATGTGCGCACACGCTGTTTCTCCTCTTTTGTCAGTTCTGTGTCGATAGTTTTCTTATAAGCTCAATTATATGTTCCTGCCGAAAGTTTGTCAATCGCGTCATCCGGCAAAAATAGCAGGAGGGTCATCGACTGTGCCGATGACCCTCCTGTTCTTTCGTTTATTTTGCGCCCAAGCGCATTTTGAAGTCCTGATAGCCGAAGTGCACCAGCTCCCGGCAATTGCCGTCTGCGCCCAGCAGCCAGATGGGCGGCAGGGGCATTCCGTTGAAGGTGTTGTTCTTGCAGGTGGTGTAGATGGCCATATCGCCGAAGATGAGCTTATCGCCCTCGGTAAGAGGGGCGTCAAAGCTGTAATCCCCGATAATATCCCCCGCAAGGCAGGTGGGGCCGCCCAAACGGACGGTGTGCGCCTTCTCCCCTGCCTCACCGGCGTCCAGCAGCGGCGGGCGGTAGGGCATCTCGATGACGTCCGGGGTGTGGCAGGCTGCGGACATATCCAGAATGGCAAGGCTGGTATCCCCGTTGCGCAGGGTGTCCAGCACGGTGGTGACCAGATAGCCCGCGTTCAGCGCCCAAGCCTCGCCGGGCTCCAGATACACCTGTACGCCATACTTCTGCCGCACCGAGAGGATGCAGCTTTCCAACGTAGCAAGGTCGTAGCCCGGGCGGGTGATGTGGTGCCCGCCGCCGAAATTGAGCCACCGCATTTTGGGCAGCAGATCTGCAAACTTTTCCTCTACTGCTGCCAGCGTCACCGCCAGCGCGTCCGCGTCCTGCTCGCACAGGGTATGGAAATGCAGACCGTCCAGCAGGGCGGGCAGCTCCGGGTGCGCCGCCACGGCGGCGTCCCACTGGGCGCGGGTGGTGCCCAGACGGCTGCCGGGGGCGCAGGGGTCATAAATTTCATGCCCCTCCTGCGTGGAGCACTCCGGATTGATACGCAGACCGATGCTTTTACCCGCCGCCTTTGCCACCGGGCCGAACTTTGCCAGCTGGCTGGGCGAGTTGAACACGATATGGTCAGCGTATTGCAGCAATTCCTCAAACTCGTCTGCCCGGTAGGCCGCGCAGAACACATGGTTCTCCTTCTCCGGCAGCTCTTCCCTGCCCAAGCGGCTCTCGTACAGGCCGCTGGCTTCCGTACCCGCCAGATAGGGTGCCAGCACCGGGTAGACGTTGAAGTTGGAAAAAGCCTTCTGCGCCAGCAGAATGCGGCAGCCGGTACGCTGCTGCACCCCCAGCAAAATCTCACCGTTGCGGCGCAGCTGGGCTTCGTCCAGCAGGTAGCAGGGGGTGGGCAGGCGGTGCAGCTGCTCCTCGGACAGGTTTGCCAGCCCCGCAAAGGGCGGGCGGCTGTCGTGCACCCGCATCAGTCCACCAGAGCCGGGTTATGGCTCTCGGAGCGGGGCAGGCCGTACTTGTCCAGTGCATCCAGATACGGATCGGGATCAAACTCCTCTACGGTGTGCACGCCCTTGGTCGTCCACTTGCCGGTGAGCAGCATCAGCGCGCCGCACATGGCGGGCACGCCGGTGGTGTAGCTGATGGCCTGAGAGCCTACTTCCTTGTAGCACTCCTGATGGTCGCAGACGTTGTAGATGTAGTAGGTCTTATCCTTGCCGTCCTTTTTGCCGGTAAAGATGCAGCCGATGTTGGTCTTGCCCTTGGTGCGGGGGCCAAGGCTGGCGGGGTCCGGCAGCAGCGCCTTGAGGAACTGGATGGGCACGATCTCCTGCCCGTTGAAGTTGACAGGGGTGGTAGACAGCATGCCCACGTCCTCCAGACAGCGCATGTGGTCCAGATAGCTCTGACCAAAGGTCATGAAGAAGCGGATGCGCTTTGCCTCCGGGATGTTCTTTGCCAGAGACTCGATCTCCTCGTGGTGCAGCAGGTACATATCCTTGTCGCCCACCTGATCGAAGTTGTACTCCCGCTTGATGCTCATGGCCGGGATCTCCACCCAGTGGCCGTTCTCCCAGTAGCTGCCGGGAGCGGACACCTCGCGCAGGTTGATCTCGGGGTTGAAGTTGGTGGCAAAGGCATAGCCGTGGTCGCCGCCGTTGCAGTCCAGAATGTCGATGGTGTCGATGGTATCGAACTCGTGCTTTTTGGCGTAAGCGCAGTAAGCCTGGGTCACACCCGGGTCGAAGCCGCTGCCCAGCAGGGCGGTCAGGCCGGCTTCCTCGAACTTTTTGGCGTAGGCCCACTGCCAGCTGTAATCAAAGTAGGCAGAGAAACCAGCCTCCTTGCAGCGCTTCTCGTAGATAGCGCGCCACTCCGGGTCGTCGGTGTTCTCGGGTTCGTAGTTGGCGGTGTCCATGTAGTTGACGCCGCAGGCAAGGCAGGCATCCATGATGGTCAAATCTTGATAAGGCAGGGCGATGTTCATCACGAGGTCGGGCTGGTAAGCCTTGATGAGGGCGATGACCTCTTCCACCTTGTCTGCGTCCACCTGTGCGGTGGTGATCTTGGTGGCAGTGGTGGGAGCCAGCTCGGCAGCCAGCTTATCGCACTTTGCCTTGGTACGGCTGGCGATGCAGATCTCGGTGAACACCTCGGGCACCTGGCAGCACTTATGGATGGCAACGGAGGCCACGCCGCCGCAGCCGATGATCAGAACTTTGCTCATGTCGGTTACTCCTTTATCTGTAAAATGGTAGGTTCGTATTTACACCTGAAAACCCGGCCAGCCCTTGTCCAGCGCGATCAGGGTCTCGCGCAGCACCTTGCAGGCAGTGGCGGTGGAAACGCCGGTGGTGTCCAGCGTGGGGGCAAGCTCGTTCAGGTCGGCGCCGATGATATTGGCCTTGGTCACGGTGCGGATGGCCTCCAGCAGTTGCAAAAAGCTTACGCCGCCAGCCTCCGGGGTCCCGGTGCCCGGGAAGCAGGAGGGGTCAAGGCAGTCCAGATCGATGGTCAGGTACACCGGTACCTTGCTCTCGCACAGCTGTGCGGTCAGCTCGGCAAGGCCGGTAAAATCGAACTTGTGCATCTCGGTGTGCTGGGCAGCAAATTCGAACTCTGCCCGATCTCCGCTGCGGATGCAGAACTGATGGATGCGGCCGTCCCCTACCAGCTCGTGGCAGCGGCGCAGCACACAGGCGTGGCTCAGCTTTGCGCCCAGATAGTCGTCCCGCAGGTCGGCGTGGGCGTCGAAATGGACGATGTGCAGATCGGGGTATTTTTTCACCGCAGCCCGCACCGCGCCCAGCGTGACCAGATGCTCGCCGCCCAGCAGCAGCGGGAACTTGCCGTCCTTCAAAATCTCCTCTGCCCGGGCCTCGATATCGGCCAGCGCCAGCTCACTGGAGCCGAAGCACAGCTCCAAGTCGCCGCTGTCGAACACGTCAAAATCGGTCAGGTCGGCGTTCTGGTAGGGGCTGTAAGTCTCCAGACCATAGCTCTCGTGCCGGATGGCCGCCGGGCCGAACCGTGCGCCGGGGCGGTAGCTGGTGGTGGAATCGTAAGGCGCACCGTACAGCACGATGCTGGCGGCGCGGTAGCTGCTATCGCAGCCGATAAAGGTCTCAACGTTGGGGTGCATCAGTGTTCCTCCACTTCCCGCAGCATCTCCTCCAGAAAAGCCGGCAGGTAGAATGCTCCGATATGCAGTTTGGTGGTGTAGTAGCGGGTGCGCATATTCAGCGCCTTCCACGACTCTGCGTCCAGATCATCGATGGGATGATACTTTTTGCTTGCGAAGCCGAACAGCCAGTATCCCGCCGCAAAGGTAGGGATATGTGCCTGATACACCCGGCTGATGGGGAAGGTGGACGCAATGCGCTTATGGCTGCGCTGCATGGCGCTGGCGTCCTCAGCGTAGAAGGGGCTGCCCTGCTGGTTGACCATGATGCCGTCCTCTTTCAGGGCATTGAAGCAGCTGCCGTAGAACTCACGGGTGAACAGACCCTCGGAGGGGCCGAAGGGGTCGGAGGAGTCCACGATGATGAGGTCGTATTCCTCCTCGCAGCGGCGGATATACTTCAGGGCGTTCTCAAAGTAGATATGCACCCGGCGGTCATCCATACGGCAGGCATTGCCGGGCAGGTAGGCGCGGCAGGCCTCCACCACCTGCGGGTCCATCTCCACAAGGTCGATGCGCTCCACACGGTCATAGCGGGTCAGCTCCCGCACCACGCCGCCGTCTCCGGCACCGATGACCAGAATATCCTTGGCCTCCTTGTGCACCGCCATGGGCACGTGGACGATCATTTCATCGTAGATGAACTCGTCGCGCTCGGTCAGCATCACGTTGCCGTCCAGCGTGAGCACCCGGCCAAACTCCGGGGTCTCAAAGATATCAATGCGCTGGTAATCGCTCTGCTTGGAGTAGAGCTGCTTGTTCACCCGGATGCTGTGCTTCACATCCGGGGTGTGAAACTCTGAAAACCAAAATTCCATCTCTTTCCCTCCTTATGCCAGAACATTCAGGTGCAAAATTTCGGGGTCCTCCGGGCCGGTCATGCTGCAGCCCTTGGCCTTGGCGTACTCGATGTAGTTCAGGATCTCCTTGGTGATGCGCTCGCCGGGTGCGAGGATGGGGATGCCCGGGGGATAGCACATGACGAACTCGCTGCACACCATGCCCTCGGTCTCCCGCAGGGGCAGGCTCTTTTTGGGGGCGTAGAAGGCCTCCTGCGGGCTGGCAGCCACCACGGGGTCGATGTATTCCTGACTCAGCAGACCCGAACCGTCGGTACGGTAGCGACGCTTGATCTCAGCCAGTGCACTGACCAGACGCTCCACCTCCTGCGGGCGGTCGCCGATGGACAGGTAGGCAAGGATGTTGCCGATATCGCCGAACTCGATCTGAATATCGTACTCATCGCGCAGGATATCGTAGACCTCGATGCCGGCAAGACCGATATCCAGCGTATGGACGCTGAGCTTGGTAGTGTCGAAGTCAAAGACGGAATCGCCGTTGCACAGCTCCTTGCCAAAGGCGTAGTAACCGCCTACGGCGTTGATCTCCTCGCGGGCATACTCGGCAATGTCCGCCACCTGATGGAACACCTGCCGTCCCCGCAGCGCCAGATTGCGGCGGGAGATGTCCAGACTGGACATCAGCAGATAGCTGCCGGAGGTGGTCTGGGTCAGGTTGATGATCTGGCGCACATAGCCCGGGTGCACGTTGGGGCCGATGAGCAGCAGGCTGGACTGGGTCAGGCTGCCGCCGCTCTTGTGCATGGACACCGAGGCCATATCCGCGCCCGCTGCCATGGCAGAAACCGGCAGACCTCCGCCAAAGTAGAAGTGGGTGCCGTGGGCTTCATCCGCAAGGCAGAGCATTCCGGCATCGTGCGCCATTTTTACGATGGCACGCAGGTCGGAGCAGATGCCGTAGTAGGTGGGGTTATTCACCAGCACCGCCACGGCGTTGGGGTGCTCCTTGATGGCCTTGGCCACCTGTTCCCGCTTCATGCCCAGCGAGATGCCCAAGCGCTTATCCACCTCCGGGTTCACATACACCGGCACAGCGCCGCACAGCACCAGCGCATTCAGCACGCTGCGGTGCACGTTGCGGGGCAGAATGATCTCATCGCCCCGCTTGCAGGCGGTAAGTACCATGCTCTGCACGCTGCTGGTGGTGCCGCCTACCATTAAAAAGGCGTGTGCTGCGCCAAAAGCATCGGCGGCCAGCTCCTCAGCTTCCCGGATGACCGATACCGGGTGGCAGAGGTTATCCAGCGGCTTCATACTGTTCACGTCCACGCCCACGCACTGCTGCCCCAGAAAAGCAGTCAGCTCCGGGTTGCCGCGGCCTCGCTTGTGGCCGGGCACATCAAAGGGCACCACCCGCATCTGCCGGAACCGCTCCAGCGCCTCGTAGATGGGCGCACGGCGCTGGTCCAGCCGGGAACGCGCTTTGTTCTCGTTCATCTTTTCCTCCGTCCCTGTTTCCCTTTTTGCACAACAAAAAAGCGCAGGCACTGCACAAATGTGCAGACCTGCGCTTGGAACAGCTTTTTCCGCGCTGATAAAGCACCCAGCCGTAAGTGCCGGTGCTGCGCGTTATTTGCGATCCAAAAAGACGGGGTGATGAGAGTCTATATAGCAACTACACTTTTACTACTCTTATTGACCGTTTCACAAGTCTGCGCATAGGCTGCGCAATTTCATGGTTGTAAAGGAACCAACTTATAAAATTTGAGCTTCTAACTCAATCAATAATGGCAGCTTGCGCCGCCGGTCGGCAGTGGACCCGGCTGTCCGTATGGCCTTAGCCCCGTTGGGCGGTCCCGAGTAAATTGCTTTGAAAAGACTCTGCAAGGCGGTGTCTCTCAAAATCAACAAAAGAATAACATGATTCGCCGTATCTGTCAACTAAAACTTTTTGGCAGTCGCCCGCTGCGGGTGCGCAGGGCGGCGTTCCGCGCGCAAAATGGAGCGTTTTGTGCAAAAAAGTAGATGTCCTTCCCGCCGCAGTATGCTATAATAAAGGAACATGAATGGAGAAAGAGGGTGTATGGATGGCACTGCCAATCGCCATCGTAGAGGATCAGGCCCCGGACGCCCAGCGGCTAGAGGAGCTGCTGCAACAGCAGCTGCCCGAAGCCGAGTGCACATGGTTTGCCTGCGGGGATGATTTCCTCCGCACCGCAGCAGAGCCCGGCTCGTACGCCGTGGTGTTTCTGGACATCTGCATGGCGGGCACCAACGGCATCGAGACCGCCCGTCGGCTGCGGCAGGCCGACCCGGAGGTACTGATCGTATTCGTGACTTCCTCGCCGGAATATGTATGGGATGCCTTTCCGGTGCACCCCTTCGATTACCTGCTCAAACCCTATCAGGCGGAAAAATTCGAGCACCTTGTCGCCGAGCTGCGGCGGGCGCTGCGCTGTCAGGAGCCGGAGCTGGAGATTCGCATTGCCCGCCAGAGCATCCAGCTGCCGCTGCGCAAGATTCTGTACGCCATTGCCCGGAACCACTACGTCCTGATCACCACCGAGGAGGACGAGTACCGCGCCATGTGCAGCTTTGCGCAGATCGAAGAAAAGCTTACCGCGCGGGAGAACTTTATGAGCTGCAACCGGGGCGTTATCATCAACATGGACAAGGTGCTGCGGTTCGGGGAGGACTGCATCGAGATGTTGGACGGCACCTGCCTGCCGGTACGGCAAAAGGATAAATGCGCCCTGCTTGCCCGCTTTACACAATACCAGCTCCGCCACATGCGGCAGGAACTGCATTGAGGAAAGGAGCAGCCGCCATGGATCTTGCCCTGTTCGGCCGTTATTTTCTGGATTTTGCGCTGCTGTACCCCAGCGCGTTTCTGTGTCTGGCATCCCTATGGGATAAGCTGCGCACCCCTAAGCGCACCGCCTGCATCGCCGCCGGGTGCATCACCCTGCTGTGCATCGGGTGCGCCGCACTTTGCGCCATGCTCGGGCTGAGCAGCAATTCTCTTCTGCCCGTTATCGTGCTGGTCTCCTTCTGGCTGCTGCGCTGGCGGGTAACGCCGGAGGTGACCGTAAGCCAGACCGCCTTTTTGTTTTCCATCTCTGCCGTGATGATGGCGGTGTGTTCCCTGCTGTCGATGGTGCTCAACGCCCGGGCCGAGAGCTCCAACCCACAGACTGCCTGCCTTGCCTCCACGGCGCTGCTGCGGCTGGGATTGGCAGCGGTACTCACCGTGCTGTTCTGGTTCACTGCCGTGCAGTGGAGCCGGTGGCTGCTGCGGGAGTACAGCGGCGAAGCCTTCTGGCAGTCCGCGTGGCCGCTGCCCGCCATCTACGCCGTTTTTCTGGTGTACTGTATGCCGCTGGACCCCGCCGTGGTGCTGGTCGGGCGGCTGAAGATCATCTCGGTGCTGGCGGTGTCCATCTCGCTGTTCGGCATCTTTCTGCTGCTGTACGAGATGTACCGCGTTGCCCGGGAGTTCACCCGCAACGCCCGGCTGGACCGGGAAAACCAACTGCTGGCCATGGAATCCCGCCGATATATGGAGTTACAGACCTATCTGGACAACACCCGCCGTCTGCGGCACGACTTCCGGCAGCACCTGCATGTGATCGCCGGACTGACCGAGACCGGGCAGCTTGCGGAACTGAAAAGCTATCTGCGCCAGTACGAAAGCGAGCTCAGTGACCACCGCCCCAGCCTGTGCGCCAACGCTGCCGTAGATGCACTGGCCGGATATTACGACCACGCCGCCGGACAGCAGGGCGTCCCTGTGGAGTGGAAGCTGGCACTGCCCCGGCAGCTGCCCATGCCGGAGGCCGACCTGTGCACCATTCTGGGCAATCTGCTGGAAAACGCCCTGCATGCCAGCCAGAATCTTCCGCCAGAGCAGCGCCGGGTGCAGGTGATGGCGCAGATGCTCAGTCCTGCCATGCTGGGGCTTGTGGTGGAAAACCATTACGACGGCGTGCTGAAAAAGCAGCAGGGCATCCTGCGCTCTTCCAAGCACGAGGGTACCGGCATCGGGTTGGTATCTGCCGAGACGGTGGTGCACAAATACAACGGCAGTCTGCATCTGGAGACCGAGGAGCAAATCTTCCGGGTAAATGTCCTGCTCAATCTGTAACCACCGGCAGGCTAACGTGAAAGCGTTCAAAAAGCAGCGCCGCCCTTTGCAGAGAAGTTTTTCTGCGAAGGGCGGCGCTTTATTATTTTTCCGTTTTCTCTGCGTTTTTCTGTGCAGCTTCCAGCTCATCCACCCGCTTTTGCAGGGCGGTGATCTTATCGTCCATTTTCAAAAACGTCCAGACCAGAACGGCCAACACCAGCGCGGGCGGAACGACCATCCACAGGGATTGCTGACACCAGAGCAGCAGCGAATAGCCGCCGAACACAGTAAAAATGAATACGGCAAACAGGCTTGCAGCCAGTACAGCAAAAAATCCCATACAGAAAGTCTCCTTTCGGTTATTCTTCCGTTTCTTCCTCGTCCGGGTCCAGCTCAATGCTGAACACGGCTTTTTTCAGCTTGCCGCAGCCCTGCGCCTTCAGGCCGGATTTATACGGCTCTCCTGCCAGATACAGGGCAAAACGCCCCTCGCAGAGCATTCCGGCAATGCTGGTACCGGCGGTGCCTACGGTGGTGTCGGCGGCTTCATCGGTGGGCTTGGTGGGGGTCAGCTCCGCAAGGCTCACCTCAAACAACTCGCTGCCGTCCAAATCGGTCTCCAGCGTGATGTGGTTGTCATGGCGCTGGAACAGTGCCTTGTCGGAGGTCTGGGGCGTGACGGTGCTCACGGTGACCACCGCCTTGTCCCCGTCGATGCGGGTGCGCCCGGCAGGCAGGGTGGTGATATCCCGCGCCATGATGTACTCGATCACGGTGTCCAGATTGTCGCTTACGCCCAGATAGTTGGGCAGGTTGTTCAGGGTATCGTAGATCATGGAAAAAGTCCTCCATCTGTGTTATTTCAGTTACCTGTATGGTATCACAGGTCCGGGGCAGATGCAATATCTGCGTGAGAGGGACTTGTGAGCGTTCCCTTGTACAAAAAACGCAAATAGATATCATATCCTGCTGATTGCCCGTTCGATCCGGGTGCAGCATAGGGCGCACGTTCAAGCCATCGGCTATACGGCACAGGACATCAGCAAAACGCTGGACCGGTTTACCGAGGGTGTGTACAGTGTTTCCGATGCCTTTTCCACCGATGAGCGTCTGCTGGAGATCCTCGACCGCAGTTACAGCGATAATCCGAATGCAAAAAAGTACGCCATTACCTACACGAACGGCGCACTGTTCGAGAGCTATTCCCGGCTGGTAAAGCAGAAGAAGATCGATGCGATCTATGTGGTCAACCGCCACGATGTTTTGGACTTTCTGGACCCGAACCAGACCACAACGCTGCTCATCAAAAACTTTGAATCACTGGGAATGGACGATGCGCAGAAATTCGGGAAGTTCTACTTTTACCCTTTGCAGGAGAATTTTCTCCGCACAGAGCGGTACGGTGAGGTGCGGCGGGATCAGGTGGTTCTGGGAAGCCGCCGGGTGTATTCGGCGCTGAAAAGCGGATATCCCTATATCCATGTCTTTGCCATTGAGGAAAAGACCCTGTATGATCTGTATGAATTGCAGGCCAAGCGCATTGGTGCCGAGGTGTATATCCTGACACAGGACGGCAAGCTGATCTCCTCTACAAGCGAAGATGCTGTTGCATCCGGCTGTATGCCGGAAGGCATTGCCGCCGCTCTGGCAGAGCATCCGGGCGAAAACGGCACGCTCCGCATCGGTGAAAGCACTTATGATGTAGCATTTGCCAAAGGAGACTCGACCCCGTGGACAACGGTACTTCTGGCTCCGACCAAAAGCTTGACTTCCGCAACCTCGGAGCTGTATCTCCAGACGATCCTCGTTCTGGCGGTCTGCGGCGGGGTGTTTGCGCTGCTGATCCTATACTTCTACTGGCGGTTCATGATCCCGATGACCCAGCTGGAGGAAGCCATGCGGAATGCAGACGCCGGGGATCTGCACTCCTACGCAAAGCCGCAGGGACCGGAGGAGGTCTCGCGGATGATGACCACCTACAATTCCATGCTGGACAGCATCCGGGTGGGGCTGGACCAGCAGGTACAGATGGAACGCCGGAAGCAGGAGTTGGAAATGCAAGTCCTGATGAGCCAGATCAATCCGCATTTTCTCTATAATACGCTGGAAACCATCGTCTGGAAGGCCAGCGAAGCCGGACGGCCGGACATCAGCAAAATGGCGTCCAGTCTGGGCAAATTGTACCGGCTGAGCATTTCGGGCGGGCTGTTCGTGCCGCTCCGGCAGGAGTTGGAGCACGTTCAGATGTACATGAACATTCAGCGTATCCGCTACGGAAGCAAGATCGATTATGAAGTCCGGCTCCACGGCTGCGATGCCGCAAGCGTGGAAGTGCTCAAGCTGATCCTTCAGCCGGTGGTGGAGAACAGCATCCTCTACGGCATGGAAGGGCTGGAACACGTTCTGCGCATCCGGGTGGCTGCGTACCACCGGGGGAATGCTCTGGTGCTGACGGTCACGGATACCGGCATTGGCATGGACGAGGCTGCACTGGAAAATCTGCGGCATCAGATCGTACACGGCCGCAAGCCCTCGGCAGAGAAGAACCGCCGCAGCACCGGCATCGGTCTGCACAACATCGAAGCCCGCCTGCGGCTATACGCAGGCGCATCCGATCATGTCACGGTGCAGAGCCGTCCCGGTTTTGGCACACGGGTCCGCATTGAGCTGCCGTGGAAAACGATCTGAATCCAAAAAACGAGGGGTGCCGCTGACGGTTGCGGCATCCCTCAATTTGATATATCAGGTTTTTTTGACATTCATGGTCTGTTTTTGACTTATGTCAAAAAATGCGGATAAAAGAGAATTTTTGCCTATTTTCACAAATAAGTCATACTGATATACTAAAGCCATCAAAGGCAAGGCGCTCAACACAAGCCGCCTGCCGCACACGAAATTTTGTAGAAGGAGAAATCATCATGTCAAAGTTCATCTCCCGTCGTTCCTTCCTGAAAGCCGCCGGCGTGGGTGCTGCTGTGCTGGGTCTGGCCGCCTGCGGCGGCTCTTCCAGCAGCTCTACCGCAGCCAGCGCACCGGCTTCCTCTGCTGCCGCAAGCGCTGCATCCGGCTCCGGCAAGCCCTACGAGGGTGTCGTTCTGCACTATGCCGCCACCGATACCGAGGCAACCGGCAACGAGATGCAGGATATCGTAAAGATGGTCAAGGAAAAGACCGGTATCGACATCCAGTTCACCATCATCCCCAAGGCCGATGTCGGTGAAGTGGACAAGCGTCTGGTCAGCCTGCAGGCAGGCGACGAGCTGGATATCATCTACGGCACCACCGCACAGCTGAAGGTGTTCTACGATGCTGGCGTCCTCTCTCCGCTGAACGAATATGCAGCAGCCGCCAGCTACGATGCACCGGCTGTTTTCGGCGGCAGCATCCCGTATTACGACGACGGCCGGATGTACGGCCTGCCCGCTTTCAACGATGTGTGGTGCACCTTCGTCAACACCAAGGCCTTTGAGAACGCCGGTGTGGAGGTTCCCTCCGCAGAGGGCTGGACTTGGGAAAAGTACGTTGAGACCGCCAAAAAGCTGACCGATGTCAACAACGAGATCTACGGCTCCCTGATGCTGGACTACGACTGCTACAATTATATGTACGCATTGCAGAAGGGTGCAGAGCACTACAAGGCAGACGGCACCTCCAACTACGATGATCCGCTGTTTGCCGAGAGTGTCAAGTTCTTCTATGGTCTGGGCAACGAGGAGAAGATCCAGCCCGACATCACCACCTACAAGGCTGGTGTTTACCCGTGGAACGCCTTCCACTCCACCGGCAAGGCAGACGCCAACGGCAAGTACGATAAGGCACAGTTCGGTATGTTCGTCTGCGGCGGCTGGGCAGCTTCCATGCTCCCCAACACCGAGAAGTATCCCCGCGACTGGAAGTGCGCCATTCTGCCCTTCCCGTACCCGGAAGGAGAGCAGCCCTCTTGTGCTGCTGGCCGGTCTGATGATCCCCAGCGACATTATGATCATGCCCCGGTACATCATCTTCAAGCAGCTGCACATCCTGAACACCATGTGGGCGCTGATCTTGCCCGCTGCGGTGGACGTCTACTTTGTGTTCCTGCTGCGGCAGGCCTTCGTAGCGGTCCCCGATGCTTTGAGCGAGGCCGCCCGCATTGATGGCTGCAGCCACTTTACCATCTACCGCCGCATCATCCTGCCGCTGTGTATGCCGCAGGTGTCCACCATGCTGCTGTTCAGCTTTGTCTGGAGCTGGAACGACTACATGGGCCCGTATCTGTACATCTCCGACATCAACAAGCAGATGATCTCGGTTGGTATCAAGCTGTTTGCATCCGGTCTTGCACAGGACTACGGCGCACAGATGGCCGGTGCAACGCTGGTGCTTGTGCCCGTCATCATCGCGTTCTTCCTGTGCCAGAAATACTTTGTGGAAGGCATCACCGCAGGTGCCGTGAAGGGGTGATACAGGATGATGCAGGATCGAGCGCTTCTGCCGCAGAGCGGGCAGTTCTACAAGGCTAATCTTCATTGCCACACGGTTCTTTCCGATGGGCACTGGACAAAAGAACAGGTCAAGGCTGAATACCAAAAGCGCGGTTATTCCATCGTTGCCTTTACCGACCATCGTCATTACGGCTGGCACCCGGAGCTGATGGATGCGCATTTTATCCCGCTGGCCGCCTACGAGGCCGATCTGAACGAGCCGTTCCCGGCATCGGGCAGCTTTGAGCGGGTGCGCACCTACCACCTAAATTTTTACGATACTGCGCCGCAGGCGCGCAGCGGCTTTGCCGCCCTGCAGCCGCCGCAGGTCTACGGCGATTTGGATGCACTGAACGCCTTTATCGCCCGGCAGAATGCAGACGGCTTCCTCTGCTGCTACAACCACCCGTACTGGTCGCTCCAATGCTATGATGACTACAAAGACCTGAAGGGCGTCTTTGCAATGGAGATCTACAACCACGGCTGCGAGCTGGACGGTCTGTACGGCTACGCGCCCCAGTCCTATGACGAGATGCTTCGTGCTTCCGGCAAGGCGCTGTTCTGCGTTGCTACGGATGACAACCACGATACCTACGAACCCGGCGACCCGCGCTGCGATTCCTTTGGCGGCTGGACGATGCTCAAACTGCCGGAGCTGCGCTATGACGCGGTGATCTCCGCTTTGAAAAAAGGCGATTTCTATGCCTCCACCGGCCCGGAGATCCATGCACTGTATCTCAAGGATAGCGCACTGCATGTACAATGCAGTGCCGTGGAAAAGATCTATATGGTAACACAGGGGCGGGGCTGCAAAATGGCACTTGCCCCGGCGGGCGAGAACCGCCTGACCGAGGCCATTTTCCCGCTGACCGGCGATGAGGGTTACATCCGGGTGGACTGCCGGGATGCTTCCGGTCATCACGCCTATTCCAACGCCTATCTCCTGTAAGAAAGGAAACCCGCTATGGATGCGCAAACTTCTTATTTTTGTGCCGCGCTGGACGCTGCCGCAGAGCAGATAAAAGAAAACATCCCGGTATTCGAGAAGGACTTTCCGCTGCCCTGCACCCGGAACGGCGTATACTCCACCGACATCAACACCGACTGGACGCCCGGCTTTTATACCGGTATGTGCTGGCTTGCCTACGAAGCCACCGGCGAAGATGTGTTCCGCACTGCCGCGTTGCAGCAGGTGGACAGCTTTGCCGCGCAGCTGGTCCTCAACGAGAATCTCGACCACCACGACCTTGGTTTTCTGTATACGCCGTCCTGCGTGGCGGGGTATCAGCTGACGGGCAGCACGGCGGCACGGAATGCCGCACTGAAAGCCGCTACACGGCTGACGAAACGCTATCAGCCCATCGGACAGTTTTTGCAGGCGTGGGGGCAGATGAATGACCGGAAGGAATACCGGCTCATCATCGACTGTCTGCTGAACCTGCCGCTGCTGTGGTGGGCAGCAGAGCAGACCGGTGATCCCCGCTATGCCGAAATCGCGCGGGCACACACAGCAACCGCCGCAAACGTTCTGTTCCGCCCGGACGGCTCTACCAGCCATACCTGCTATATGGACCCCGTGACCGGCAAACCGGTACGCGCCATGACGGCACAAGGCTACCGTGCCGACAGCGCATGGGCACGCGGGCAGGCATGGGGTATCCTTGGCATGGCGCTGGCCTACCGCTTCACCCGTGAACCGGCCTATCTGGAACAGTTCCGTGCCTGCGCCGCGTTCTTTTTGAAGCGTCTGCCGGAAGATAACGTCCCTTACTGGGATCTCATTTTTACCGAGGGCGATGAACCACGGGATTCCTCGGCGGCGGCCATTGCAGCCTGCGGCCTGTACGAAGCACTGCCCTACCTGCCCGAAGCAGAACGCGCCGCCGCACGGCAAGCCGCCGACCGCCTGCTGACTGCGCTGGTGGAGCATTGCGCCGCCCCCAAACGCCCCGGCGGGGGTGTGCTGCTGCACGGTGTATACTGCAAGGCCAGCCCTTACAATACCGTCACCGATTACGGTGTGGACGAAGCAAACCTTTGGGGCGACTATTTCTACATGGAAGCCCTGACCCGCCGCACCCGGAACTGGAGGACATATTGGGCATGAAACAAACGGTCTGCTCTCGCCTGCGCTCCGATGCACAGGGAAAGACCCTCTATCTTCTCAGCTGGCTGGCCTATGCGTCGGCCTATATAGGCCGCTACAATTACTCGGCCGTCATGGGTGCGATCACAGCCGAAAACAGCCTGAGCCTCAGTGCAGCCGGTGCGGTCTCGACCGGATACTTCATCTGCTACGCCGTGGGACAGATCGTATTCGGCCTGCTGAGCCAGTCGGTTTCTCCCTATGCAATGATCCTGATCGGGCTGTGCGGTTCCGGCCTGTGCAACCTTGGCGCCGGAGCGTTTCCTGCTTCCTTCATGGGACTGCTCTGGGGCGCAAACGGTCTGTTTCAGGCCATGATCTGGCCGCCCATCGTCCGTCTGTTCGCCGAAAGTATGCCGCTGGAACGCCAGAAGCACGCCTGCGTTTCCATCAACAGCACCACCCCTGCCGGAACGCTGGCAGCTTATGCGCTCAGTGCCGTGCTGCTGCAATTGGCCGACTGGCATCATGTGTTTTTCTCTTGCGGCGGGCTGCTTCTGGGCATGGCGGCGGTATTCTGGCTTGGAACTGCCCCGCTCCGCCGGGCAACGGCCTATGCTCCGCAGCCGGAATTCCAGAAGCAAAAAGGAGCCGGGAACGGCCCCGCAGCCCTGCTGGCAGCAGGGCTGGGCGCAATGCTGCTCCCGGTCCTCCTGCACGGCGGGCTGAAAGACGGTGTGACCAACTGGGTACCCAGTATGATTCAGAGCAATTTCGGGATCAGCCCGGCATTTTCCGCAGCGGTTGCAATGGCGCTGCCCCTCGTCAACCTGTCGGGTGCCTACCTGTCCGGCTGGCTGAATGAGCACTGCACCCACAACGAGCTGAAAACCGCCGGGGTCCTGTTTGCGCTGGCCTCCGTCTGCCTTCTGGCTCTGCCATTGGCCATGCGTACCAGCCTGCTTCTGGCGGTGCTGCTTCTGGCAGTCACGACCGCCTCCATGCTGGGCGTGAATACCATGTTCATCAACGTCATCCCGGTCAAAGCGGGGCGGCGCGGCGGTGCATCCATGCTGTCCGGTACGCTGAACGCCGTTACTTATCTCGGCGCAGCCGCAGCCACATGGGGGATCGGCGCTGCTGCCGAAGGCTGCGGCTGGAACGCCGTGTTCCTGCTCTGGCTCGGCATGGCACTGCTTGCTCTGCTGGTCAGCGCACTGCTGGCCGGACGCTGGGGCAGATATCTCAAATCGAGCGAAGGAGGCGTTTCCTGATGGATGTACCGTGATCTTCTGTCACAAAACCGGTGCCCACGATGCCGCGCTGCTCTGCGCAGACGGCTGTGTGGGGCACGGCAGTGTCCTTGTTTTCACCCCGCAGAGCTCGGACGGGCTCTGCCTGCGCTGAATATTTTCACCCGACTACCGAAAGGAATATGATTATGAGCAACGAAAAAAGAATGGGACGCGTGACGATCCCCACCGACCTCGATGCAGTTCCCGAAACGTTACAGCTGATGGAGCGCTGGGGTGCGGATGCCCTGCGTGACTGCGACGGCACCGAGTTTCCCAAGGAATTGAAGGATGCCGGTGCCAAGGTCTACGCCACCTACTATACGACCCGCAAGGACAACGCATGGGCCAAGGCAAACCCCGATGAGATCCAGCAGTGCTACATCATGACGCCCTTCTATACTGCGGGGGAAAATGCGCTCTGCATCCCCCTGATGAAGGGAATCAGCCGCGAGCTGCTGAAGGTCAACGACCACGACGACATCACCCGCTGGTGGGAGGTCACGGACCGCACCGCCGGTCAGCCGCTTCCGGCTGCCGCATGGCACTACGATGCAGCTTCGGAAAGCGTCATTCTGGATGCGCCCGCTGCCTATCACGAATATACGGTCAGTTTCCTCGCCTATCTCATCTGGGACCCTGTGCACATGTACAACTCGGTCATCAACGGCTGGACGGATGTGGAGCATCAGATTCCCTTTGATGTCCGTCAGCCCAAGACCCACAAGTACACACTGGAACGTCTGCGCCGCTTCCTCGACACCCACCCCTATGTGGATGTGGTGCGGTTCACCACCTTCTTCCATCTGTTCACGCTGGTGTTTGATGAACTGCGCCGCGAAAAATATGTGGACTGGTACGGCTATTCAGCCTCGGTCAGCCCCTACATTCTGGAACAGTTCGAGCGGGAGGTGGGCTACAAATTCCGCCCGGAATACATCATCGATCAGGGCTACTACAACAACCAGTACCGTGTGCCCAGCAAGGAGTTCCAGGACTTCCAGAATTTCCAGTGCCGCGAAGTCAACCGCATCATCCGTGAAATGACCGACATCGTTCACGAATACGGCAAGGAAGCCATGATGTTCCTCGGTGACCATTGGATCGGTACCGAGCCCTTCCGCCCGGAATTCGCTTCTTCCGGTGTAGATGCCATTGTGGGCAGTGTGGGCAACGGCTCCACCCTGCGGCTGATCTCGGATATCCCCGGCGTGAAGTACACCGAGGGGCGCTTTCTGCCGTACTTCTTCCCGGACACCTTCCACGAGGGCGGCGACCCCATCCGGGAAGCCAAGGAGAACTGGGTGACAGCCCGCCGCGCCATTCTGCGCAGCCCCATCGACCGCATCGGCTACGGCGGCTACCTCAAGCTGGCCTGCGAGTTCCCGGAGTTTTTGACCTATGTGGAAAGCGTCTGCGATGAATTCCGCGAGCTGTACACCAACATCAAGGGCACAACGCCCTATTGCAGCAAGACCGTTGCCGTGCTGAACTGCTGGGGCAAGACCCGCGCATGGGGCTGCCACATGGTGCATCATGCCCTGTACCAGAAGCAGAATTACAGCTATGCGGGCGTCATCGAGGCACTATCCGGTGCGCCGTTCGATGTGAAGTTCATCAGCTTTGACGATGTCAAGGCCGACCCCAAGGTGCTGGATGGCGTGGATGTGCTGCTGAATATCGGCGATGGCGACACGGCGCATACCGGCGGCATCGTCTGGGAAGATCCTGCTGTTTCCTCTGCCATCCGGGGCTTTGTGCGGCGCGGCGGCGGCTTCATCGGCGTTGGTGAACCGGGCGGCCACCTGTATCAGGGCCGCTATCTCCAGCTTGCCAGCGTGCTGGGGGTGGAAAAGGAGACCGGTTTCACCCTTAATTACGATAAATACAACTGGGATGAACACCGCGACCACTTTATTCTGGCAGACTGCCCTGACCACGCCGTGGACTTTGGCGAAGGCAAAAAGAGCATCTTTGCGCTGGAAGGCACCGAGATCCTGATTCAGAAGGACAAGGAAGTTCAGATGGCTGTCCACGAATACGGAAAGGGACGTGGCGTTTATATCAGCGGACTGCCGTACAGTTTTATTAACAACCGCGTACTGCACCGTGCCATCCTCTGGGCTGCACACGATGAGGAGAGCCTGCACCGCTGGTTCAGTTCCAATTACAGCGTGGAAGTGCACGCCTATGTCAAAAACGGCAAATACTGCGTGGTGAACAACACCTACGAACCGCAGGACACCACCGTTTACACCGGCGACGGCAGCAGCTTTGCGCTGCATCTGGATGCCAACGAGATCAAATGGTACAGCACGGAATCTTGATTTTGATAAAATATAGAAGGAGATCCACGGATGCTGCCTGAATTGAAAGTATTGAACGCCGCCGGTTCGGTTCTGGCACAGGGCAACGGTGTGCTGTGCTACGAACCAGCCTATCAGCCCGGTGATGTGTTGGAGCTGGCTGTTCCGCAGCCCGGCTATTATGTCATCTGTCTGGATGACGCAATGGGCGAAGAACTGGTCTTTTTCCGAAGCACCATTTTTCGGCTGGAAGTTCCCTTTGAGGAAGCACGCATCAGTTACAGCCCACGAGCCTTTGCCGGAGAGATGCACTATCTGACCGCACGTCCTGCCACCGCAGACGAGATTTCCTCACCTCGCAATTTGGCGCGGAACCGGTACGACCATCATGATAATACCGGCGTTTTTCCTCATGCATGGGCAAATGTGGAGACAAGAGGCGAATCTGTATTTGCAGCCCGGAACGCCATTGATGGGATCCTATACCCCACCTGCCACGGACGCTATCCGTTCGAGAGTTGGGGAATCAATCGTGACCCGAATGCCTGCTGGATGCTGGACTTCGGGCGGCTTATTCAGGCCGATACGCTGGTGTTGACTACCCGCGCAGATTTTCCGCATGATGCTTGGTGGACACAGGCACGCCTGACGCTGTCCAGCGGCGAAGAGCAGATTCTCCCCCTGCAAAAGACCGCCGAAGGACAGCGGTTTGATCTGCACGGTGTCTGGATCACCGGTTTGAAACTGGATCAGCTCATCAAGGCCGATGACCCATCGCCCTTTCCCGCATTGACACAGGTCGAAGTATACGGACGCAATTCGGATTGATAAATCTGTTGATCTTTCATTCAAAGCCGTAAAACACCCCAAAAGAATTTACCGCCCCGTTTCCGCTAATTATGCGCAAAGCGAAAGCGGAACGCATTCCAAATCGTCCTGCGTAAGGCGGCTGGCGGCGCTCAGCCCTTGCGGCTGACCGCCCGGCGGTAGACCGCACCGGAGACCGCCGCCGCCAGCACCTCGGTGAGCCAGAAGGCGTGCCACACGCCGTCTGCGCCCAGCCAGTTACACAGCAGCGCAGCCAGCGGCATGATAAAAACGACGTACCGGCACAGCGCGATGACCAGAGATTCTGCACCCTTGCCCAGACCTTCCAGCGCACCGGAAGCGGTGGTGGAGACGGCAGAGATGACAAAGCCGATGCTGATGATGCGCAAGGCGGTCTGCCCGGCGGCGATGGTTTCGGGGTTCTGGGTGAACAGCCCCATCAGCTGCCCGGAGGCAAACTGACAGATGACCGTGCCCGCCGCCATGATAGCTGCGCTCATGAGCAGGGTCAGCTGGAACAGCTTTTTCACCCGGGCGTGCTCCCGCGCACCGTAGTTGTAGCCGATGAGGGGACGCATACCCTGCACAAAGCCGTTTGCGGGCAGATACAAAAAGGTCTGCAATTTATAGTAGATGCCCAGCACCACCACATAGCTCTGAGAGAAAGCCGCCAACAGTCCGTTGAGGAAGGTAACCAGCAGCGAGGGCAGCGCCAGATTCAGGATAGCCGGAATGCCGATGGCGTACAGTCTGCCGTCCAGCGCCGCGTCCGGGTGCAGACAGCTGCGGCGCAGCCGCACCGGCAGCTCGGTGCGCAGGTAGACCACAAGGTAAACTACCACGCTGAGCATCTGACCGATGCCGGTCGCCAGTGCCGCGCCTGCAATGCCCATGGCAGGCACCGGCCCCAGCCCGAAGATGAGCACAGGATCCAGCAGAATATTGCACACGCAGCCGGTGATCAGCGCGACCATGGACACCTTCATGCGGCCCACCGCCTGAAAGATCTTTTCAAAGGCCAGCGAGACCATGTTCACGACCAAAAACAGGAACACGATGGTGGAGTAGGTGATACCGGCAGAAATCAGCGCCTCGTCCTGCGTAAAGCGGCGCAGAAAGCCGGGCATGATGGCGATGCTGACCGCCATCATCACCACGCCATGCACAAGGCTGAGCACAAAGCCGTGGGTGGCGGCCATCTCGGCCTTTTCGCGGTCACCCGCGCCCAGATACAGCGCGATCATGGCATTGATGCCAATGCCAAAGCCGATGGCAATGGCGTTGGAAAAGTTCTGGATGGGGAACACCAGACTTAAAGCGGTCATGGCGTCCTCGCTGATGCGTGCCACAAACAGGCTGTCCACGATGTTGTAGAGGCTATTCACCAGCATGGAGAGCACGTTGGGCAGCGCCATCGAGAGCAGCAGCGGCAGCACCGGCTTCTCCTTCATAAAAGTTTCGTTCATTGAAAAATTTCACCTGCTATCTGTAAAAAGTAAAAATGTGGCGGGCACAGCATTGGCTTGCAGCCGGTTTCCGGCGCACAAAAAAGCCACACAATGACCCTTTAAAGGTCATTGTGTGGCGAAAAGTAGCAATGTTGCTGTAAAAATCCACACGGTTTTTATGATCGCGGCAGCTGTCCGCGATATGCACCCTGCATATTTGCCGGCTGCAACTCTGGCAGAATACCACATCCCCGGCGGCATGTCAAGGGGTTTTGGTGTAAAAGTATGACTTTTGTAGCCACTTGACCATTTTTACAGCAGGCGCTACAATAAGGCAAACCGGCTCTGAGGGAGGAGACTATATATGAAATGGATGATCGCATCAGACCTGCACGGCTCCTATTATTATGCGCAGCAGTTGCAACAGGCCTTTGAACGGGAGCAGGCGGACCGCCTGCTGTTTCTGGGAGACCTGCTCTACCACGGCCCCCGCAACGACCTGCCCCGGGACTACGCCCCCAAGCAGGTGATCCCGCTGCTGAACAGCCTTGCGCCCAAGCTGCTGTGCGTGCGGGGCAACTGCGACGCCGAGGTGGACCAGATGGTGCTCAATTTTCCGGTGCTGGCCGATTACGCTGTGCTGCCGGTGGGACAGCGGCTAATCTACGTCACCCACGGCCATGTGTTCAACTTGAACCATCTGCCGCCCCTTGCCCCGGGGGATATTCTGCTCCACGGCCACACCCATGTACCCGCATGGACGGACTTCGGACAGGGGAGCCTTTACCTGAACCCCGGTTCCGTGAGCATCCCCAAGGAAAACACCGCTCACAGCTACATGACCTTGGAGGGAAACACCGCCTGCTGGAAAACTATGGAGGGCGTGTGCTACCACCAGTTACAGTTGTGATAATGTTGTGATATTCCAGTTTTTCCCGGCAAAAGCCGGAAAAAACCCTTGACGAACTGCCCAAAATGCTGTAAACTAAGTACAACCTTTAAAAATAGAGGGAGCTGTAAGCTTTGTACTGAACGCAGGCGGTGCAAAGTGTAGCAGTAAACCCCATAAGGCATCATAAAAAGACACCGGAGGCTTTGCATCGGCTTCCGGTGTTTTTTTATGCGCTGCCGGGCTATCTTTTGCCGCGCGGTCATGCTACAATAGAAGAAAAACGCGAATTGCAGGAGGAATTATGGATTTTTACGGAACCATCGGCCCCGCCTGTGCCGATGCAGCGCTTTTGCAGCAGATGGTGGAAGCCGGCATGACCGGCATCCGCATGAATCTTTCTCACGGCCCGCTGGCAGCGCACGAGGACTGGCTGGCGCTGCTGCGCAAAGCCGGGGTAAAAAAGCTGCTCATCGATTTACAGGGGCCGGAACTGCGCATCGGCCGTCTGCCGCAGCCGCTCACCCTGACCGCCGGGCAGACGGTGCGTCTGGGCACGCAGGGCATCCCCTGCCCTGCCGCGCTGGTGCAGGGCGTGCAGCCCGGACAGGAGTTGCTGCTGGATGACGGCAAGCTGCTGGCACGGGTGGACACCGTAGAGCCGGACGCGCTCGTGTGCACCGTAGTGCGGGGCGGGGTGCTGCAAAGCCGCAAAAGTCTGGCGGCACCGGGAGCAGACATCCAGATGCCCACCCTGACCACCGAGGACACGGAAAACCTTGCCATCGCCGCCGGCTGCGGCGTCACCGGCGTGATGCTGCCCTTTGTGCGCGGCGCTGCGGATATCCGCAATCTGCGGCGGGCACTGGCAGAAGCCGGTGCGCCGCAGCTGAAAATTCTTGCCAAAATTGAAAACCTTGCGGGCGTACAGGCGTTGCCGGAGTTTTTGCCGCTGGTGGATGAGGTGGTCATTGCCCGGGGCGACCTTGGCAACGCGATGCCCCTGTGGGAGCTGCCCCGCTGCCAGAAGCAGCTTTCTGCCGCCTGCCGGGCAGCGGGAGTGCCCTTTATGGTGGTGACCCAGATGCTAGACAGCATGCACACCCGGGCTGTGCCCACCCGCGCCGAGGTGAGCGACATCTACAATGCCGTACTGGACGGCGCATCCAGCCTGATGCTCACCGGCGAAACCGCTGCCGGGCAGTACCCGGTGCAGGCCATGGAGTATCTGGTGCGCACCGCCCGCACGGCGATATAAAGCCTTTTTTCCGCAAAAGAGGGCAAAAGGATAGCATCTTTTGTCTGCTTCCTGTATAATACAGGTAAAATCAACTGAAGTCAGAAAGGTTTATCGTTTATGGGCATCGTAGTCATCGGAGCTGTTTTTGTGGATATCAAGGGCTATCCCCTTTCCACCTATATCCCCGGTGGGCGCAACGCCGGACGCATCGAGCAGGTACACGGCGGTGTGAGCCGCAACGTGGTGGAGGATATCGCCAACGTAGAGCTGCGCCCCACCTTTGTAGGGCTGGTAGACGACACCGGCATGGGACAGGACGTCATCGACAAGCTGGCAAAGCACAAGGTAAACACCCGTTTTATCCAGAAAAAGCCGGACGGCATGGGCACATGGCTGGCCATTTTTGACAACGACGGCGATGTGCACGCCGCCATCTCCAAGCGTCCGGACACCACCCCGCTGACCGGCCTGTTACAGGAGCAGGGCGATGCTATTTTTGCAGACTGCGATTCCATTGCACTGGAACTGGACCTCGAAAAAGAGACAGTGAAGCAGACCCTTCGCTACGCCAAAAAGTACGGCAAAAAGGTGTTTGCCGTGGTCTCCAACATGAGCATTGCCATGGAGCGACGGGATTTCTTGCAGCAGATCGATTGTTTCGTCTGCAATCAGCAGGAGGCCGGGCTGCTGTTCTCGGACGACTACGACCACCTTTCCCCGGACGAGATGTGCCGGGTGCTCAGCAGCAACGTGCGCAGCGCCAACATTTCCAGCATGGTGGTGACCATGGGCGGGCAAGGCGCGGTATACGCCTGTGCGGACGGCAGCTGCGGCATCGTACCCGCCAAAAAAGTGGATGTCATGGACACCACCGGCGCGGGGGACGCCTTCTTTGCAGGCACGGTCATCGGCCTGACCTACGGCAAAACGCTGGCAGAATCCTGCGAGATCGGCAGCCGTCTGGCGGCTTCGGTCATCTGCATCACCGAGAACGTCTGTCCCCGCTTCCGCCCGCAGGAGTTCGGGCTGGATATACCGGTAGTGGATTAACGGTTTGGAATGGTCTCCGCTGCGCTCTGACCATTTTCAGCGGAATAATTTTTTAATTTTGCGTTTTGAGCGGCCTGCGGGCCGCTCAAAACGCATTTTCACAAGAGGAGCCGCAAAGGAAAGCTGCATCTATAACTAAAATTGCGGATTTTCCCGATGGGCCTTTTCATGGTTTGATTTTTGCGCAAAACCGCATTTTCCCCCTTGACAGGAGCGGCGGTTTCTGGTATCAATAAAAATGATAAAGGGGAGTAAAGGGCAGCCCGCCGGTCAA
>ERZ1026860.167-NODE-167-length-50532-cov-54.489827_pt1 | contig 50532 bp, 35 predicted proteins | sample MGYA00380160_ERZ1026860 | MGnify/ENA primary metagenome ERZ1026860 (study PRJEB33269, sample SAMEA4719796) | human gut metagenome | biome: human-associated habitat; feature: organic feature; material: feces | place: Cameroon | collected 2013-10 ... | reverse complement strand
TCGTGTTCGGCAAGACGAGAGGGGTAGATGAAGGTGACATATTCCTTGGTTTCCGATCCTGTCATAGTCATTTTTTGTCATCACGGGAGCATATTCCAACATTATTGCCACCGTCACGACATTGCAAAAAAGAGTGATATAGAATAGGGAAAAGACGAGAGAGATAAAGAAAAGGTGTGGGGAGGGAAATACGAATACGGATTAGAAACGAGGATAAGAATGAGAATGGAAATGAGCATGAGAGATGATTAAAGGACAAGAGAAAAAAGGTAATGGGTGAGAATGGTCAGAGGAGCGGCCTTATGATTGATTTCTCGTAGAGGAAGGTTTGGTAGAGGGAGCGGAAGATGACGTGGGCGTAGTAGGCGGCGAAGAGGAGGTGGGCGGCGGCGGTGCCTTGGGGCCTTAAGAGGAACATTCCAAGGAGCCAGACGGTGAAGAAGGCGATGACGCAGCCGATGTTGGAGTCGCGCATCGCTTTGGTGGCGGTGGCACCGGTGTAGATGCCGTCCCAGGTGAAGGCGGGGCAACTGACCAACGGGAAGAGGAAGAGCCACGGCATAAAGGCGCGTGTGGCCTCAACCACAATGCCATCGGATGTCAGGACACGGACCATCGACACACCGAAGACAGCGTAAATGAAAACGAATATGACTCCGATTCCCATACTCCAACCAAATGTGTAGTCCACGGTCCGCCGGACCATCTGAGGCCAACGGACCCCGACAAACTTTCCGGTGAGAGCCTCGCCGGCGAAAGCGAAACCGTCTGTGAAATAGGAGAATACCAGCAGAAGCTTCAGCATAATGGAGCAGGAGGCCAGCAGAACGTCTCCGAAACGGGCGGAAATGGCTGTGAATGCCAGATAGACGATTATCAGGCAGACAGAGCGGATGAAAAGGTCACGGTTGACGGAGAAGAATCTCCGGACCTTGTCGCCATTGAAAGCGGCCTTGAGGTCTAAAGCCGAGACGCTTCCTATTATATTCCTGAATTTCAGAGCGACACGTCCTGAGGAGAAAAGGAGTCCTGAATATTGCGCCACGACTGTTCCCAAGGCTATTCCTTTGAAGCCAAGGCCATTAAAGGTGGTTCCGGGGATTCCGAAGGTCAGAATGACGCTGAACAGGATGTTGCCTCCATTGACGATGACATCGGTCAGCATCGAGCTGAACGTGTCCTGCATCCCGATGAACCAGCCACGGAAAGCCATCAGGCTGAGGGTCGCCGGCGCCGCCCAGATGCGGATGTAGAAATATTCAAGAGCCAGGGAACGGACTTCTTCAGAGCAGCCTACGAAAAGGAAAATCAGTTTCTGGAAGGGCCATTGGATCAGGAGCAGGGCGAAGGCTATAATGAACGCAAGTCCGACTCCCCTCGTAAGGTTACCGACGCAATCGTCCCAATCCTGCCGTCCGAAAGCCTGCGCGGTCATCCCGCCTGTCCCGGCGCGCAGGAATCCGAAGTTCCAGTAAAGCAGGTCGAACATCAGGGAGCCTACTGAGATTCCGCCGATCAAAGCCGCAGCGGATGTGTCCAGATGACCGGCGACGGCAATGTCCACCATCCCGACCAGCGGAACGGTCAGGTTGGCGAGTATGCTCGGCAACGCCAGACGCAGCATCTCTTTGTTCAACGCATCCATACGGCAAAGGTAGTCATAAAGTGGAAATATTACGATGTCAAGCCTCAAATACTTTTCAAAAGGACGAATTTCATTGTTTATTGGTTGAAAGAATTTACATTTGCGTGGTTAGTTAGTAGTATATAATATGAACTTAAAAGGAAAAACAGTGCTTATCACTGGAGGCGCTTCAGGGATAGGCAAGATTATGGGGCGCATCTGTCTTGAAAAAGAGGTGGCTCATTTAGTGATCTGGGATGTAAATCCGGACAATATCAAAAGGACTGAAATCGAATTGGCCGGAATCCTGGGAAGTGACACCAAGAAGCCAAACGCTGACACCAAGATAACTATGGCCGGCTACGGGGACAGGATCCATTCCTACCAGGTTAACTGCGCGGACGCGGACATCGTGGCGGAGACATATTCAAGAGTCATCAGCGAGGTCGGGGATGTGGATGTGCTGATCAACTGCGCCGGAATTGTCAGAGGCAACAGGACGTTCGACAGGCAGACAGTGCAGGACATCAACCTTACGATGGACGTGAACGCCACGGCACCTATGCTGGTCGCGCTTCAAGTTCTCCCGGATATGATCAAAAGGAACAGCGGCTGCATCTGCACGATAGCGTCAGCGGCCGGAATGCTGGGAGTGCCAAAGATGTCGGTCTATTGCGCGAGCAAATGGGCGGTGATCGGCTGGACGGAGTCTATGAGGATAGAGCTTAAACTTGCGGGAAGCAAGGTCAAGGTCATGTCCGTGGCACCGTACTTCATCGACACGGGAATGTTTGACGGCGTACAGTCCAAGATATTCCCGATCCTGAAGCCGGAGAAAGTCGCCTCCAAAGTCATCAAGGCCATTGAAAAAGGCAAAAGTTTCAAAGGCATCCCGTTCCCTTACCACTTCATCAGGTTCTGGCAAGGAATATTACCGCTTGCGGTCTTCGACTTCATCTTCGGGAAATGCTTCGGGGTTTACAGCGTGATGGATCACTTCACCGGACGAAGGAATATTCAGGAAAATGGAAAGGAGGCTCTGAATATCAAGAGTAAATCACTAACTTTGAGACGGAATATTCATAAAGCGTCATAATTTTGGAAAATACTTCGGTTGAGAGGATAAAGGAGATCAGGGAGCGGCAGGAACGCTTTTTCAGGAGCGGCGCGACCCTTGATGTAAAATGGAGGCTTGAGCGTCTCAGGGCGTTCGAGGCGGCGGTGCGCAAATGGGAGAAGCCACTGTGCGAGGCATTGTGGACGGATCTGCACAAGTCCTACGAGGAGGCTTACCTGACAGAGGTCAGCATACTTCTCGGGGAGATTCGCAGCCATATTCATAACATAAGGAAATGGAGCAGGCCGCAAAGGAAAGCGACTCCGCTGAAAATGTTCCCGTCACGAAGCAGGATCATCAGTGAGCCGCTTGGCACCGCGCTGATCATCTCGCCGTGGAACTACCCTGTGCAGCTGCTTCTGACTCCGCTTGTGGGAGCCATTTCCTCCGGCTGCACGGCGGTTCTGAAGCCTTCGCCGTACGTCCCGAACGTCTCCAAAGTCACCCAACAAATGATCGAAGACACATTCAGCGATGAATATGTCGCCGTCGTCCAGGGAAACCGCGAGGTCAACTCGGCTCTGCTGGAGGAACGTTGGGACCTGATTTTCTTCACCGGAAGCCCTGCGCTCGGAAGGCTCGTGATGGGAGCGGCGGCGAAGAATCTTACACCGGTCGTGCTGGAGCTCGGCGGGAAGAGTCCTTGCATCGTGGACAAGGATGCCGACATCAAGGTCGCGGCGAAACGCATCGCTTGGGGAAAAAGCCTCAACGCCGGGCAGACCTGCATCGCTCCGGACTACCTTATGCTTCACGAGGACATCAAGGACGAGTTCATTAAAGAATTGGAAATCAGCTTCAAGGCTCTTTTAGGAGAGGATCCTCGGAAAACGGATCACTTTGTCAGAATCGTGAATGACAAGGCGTTTGACAGACTTGAGAGTTATCTTAAGGACGGCGAGCTCGTATTCGGAGGATACACGGACAAAAGTGAGCGCTATTTCTCGCCGACAGTATTGGACAATGTGAGCGAGAACGCTCCTGTGATGAAGGAAGAGATCTTCGGACCAATCTTCCCTGTGCAGACTTTCAAAGACATCGATGAGGTGATTTCATTCGTCACGTCAAGGGAAAAGCCGCTGGCTTTGTACTATTTCGGCGGGAATGGAGATTACGTCCTTCGTCACACGTCCTCAGGCGGCGCCTGCATAAACGACACGATAATGCACATTGCCAACGAGAACATTCCGTTCGGCGGAGTCGGAAACTCTGGCCTCGGCAGTTATCACCACAAACGCAGTTTCGACGCGTTCACGCACTACCGTGCGGTCGTCACAACTCCGACCTGGCTGGACCTGCCGTTCCGATATATGCCTTACAAGTTCTTCAAGGCTGTGAAAAGACTGCTATAAGGGTTGTGAAAAGACCGTAACGGAGAATAAATATTCAAAGAATGCTTTAAATATTGGATAAAATCGATTTTATAGTAAAATAATGCGGAAAGAACGAAATAATATTCCTATCTTCACGATTGAAGTTTAAACGTTCTTAACAAATTATTTTATGACCAACTACAAGAAAAGCTTGCTCACGGCATTGCTGTGTGCGGCAAGTGTCTCCTTTACAGGGTGTAAGGAAGACAACGGACCTCAAAAACCAATCTACGTTCCAGAAGAAATCTCGGCGGCCGCGGTGAATCTTTCGGAGAACGGCACCGCCAACTGCTATATCGTCAAGCCAGGCAGTGTGGTCTCATTCACCACTTCCCACAAAGGAAACTCAGAGACCGAGCTGACCGGTGAAGGTTCAACCGTGAAACTCGTATGGCAGGACAGCTACGGCCTTGTGAAAACCCTGTATTTCGACCCTGAAGCACAGACGGCCTACGCGGAGATCTCCGACTCTAAGGGCAACGCCCTCGTCGCGGTCTGTGATGTGACCGGAAAGATTCTCTGGAGCTGGCATCTGTGGGTCTGCGACTACGATCCATAGGCGACATTGTACACCACCGAAGCCAACGCCTCCGGAACGCAGTGGACATTTATGGACAGGAATATTGGAGCTACCGATATGAACAGAGGTTCATTCGACAACTTCGGTATGCTTTACCAATGGGGCCGCAAGGATCCGTTCCCTGGAGCCGCCGGATTCACTATCCAGAACGAAGACTATAGCTATGTGGCTGACGGAGAGAAAGAACTCTACGGCATCGACGGAAAGGTCCTCTTCAAGATAAAGGATTTGGCTGACTACCACGGCACGATCGAGAATTCAATCCAGTTCCCTACGACATTCTATGCTATGACGTACAAGGCCACCGGCAATGTGGATGAAGACGGTAATCCAGAATATGTCTGTGACTACATCACAAAGGACTGGGTGGATGTCTCCGACGATGATTACTGGGGAGGAGTCTCGATGAAGAAGACCATCTACGATCCGTGTCCTGTGGGCTACAAGGTTCCTGTCAGCGACACTGACGGCAACACTCCGTACGCTTGGATGAAATTCACGGATATGACCTGGGACGCCGAAAACCGCGGAGCGCTTATCTATGACCAATGGTTCCCTTGCACAGGCACAAGGGTCTATGCTTCCGGAGGACTTGACTATCCGGAGGCCACCCCATACGCTGGTGTATGGTTCGGAACCGCCGCTGTCAGGTCTGCGACCTCAACCAGTCCTGAACTCTACGGCCAGTATATGGCTATTATGAAGAGCAAAAGGACATTCAAGGTTATGAAGGACGCCCGCTCGCAAGGTATGTGCGTAAGGTGCGTGAAAGAATAACCTTATAGAAGAAATCAAAACAAAGGCCCGAAAGTCAGGATAATGGCTTCCGGGTCTTTTTGTATGCCGACTTTCCACACCTGTCAGGACAACCAACGCAAATTCTGAAATAATTTTTGCGGATATGTTTTTTTGTCAATATATTTGCATCGACAAAATTGTCGAACACGTTTGTCGGACATCATTGTCTAACATAAATGTCTATAAACAGGGCAATCTGAGACGGCAAAACGGTGAGGCAAGCGTAAGGAATTATGGTTATGAAATGGGCGATAATGGCATTCGTGGTCATCGGGGCGGTCAAGATACTGCTCACGGAGGAATATATTCCCGAAGATGACATCGTCGCGGGAGAACTGCAAGCTGGCAGTGGCATCTCTCCAAATGTCGCTGACGAGAATGACGAGACAACTGGATGCAAAGAGAGCGAAGTGGAAAAAATAAAAGAGTGAATGAATATGGCAGAGGAGACTTTAGACACAGCCGCGAAAATCCTCAGGGCGGCGGAAGAGGAGTTTATGGAGAAGGGGTACGGCAACGCGAAGATGATGGCCATCGCGGCGAGGGCCGGGGTGAGCCATTCGATGCTGCACTATTACTACAGGTCGAAGGAGAAACTCTTTCAGATGGTTTTCGACGAGAAAGCACAACTCATCGTCGGGATTCTGGAAGGAATTCACAGCAAGGAATTTGACCTCAAGGAAGTCATCGCGCAGTTCGTCAGAAACCAGTTCAACCTTCTGATGGATAATGACAGGTTCGTCTGGTTCATAATAAACGAACTGATCCACAACGAGGAGAATATGACGAAAGTCATTGACATCGTGAAGTCTAAACTGTCAGATTACCTGCTCTGGTTCAACGATGTGCTGACCAAGGAAATCGAAAGTGGACGCATCAGGAGCATCAGTGGCAGAAGCCTTATAATGAACATAATCTCACTCAACGCATCCTCGTTCCTGTGCATTCCGGTGCTGAAGAAACTTGAGCCGGAGATGGACATAAACGAGTATCTGATCAACCGACGGGAGGAGAATGTGGAGTTCATCTGGAACGCTATAAAAAACGATAAGGATCAATGAATATTACAATGAAACGACTTCTTATGGCGGCGATGGCTGTGGCCGCGTCACTCCCCTGCCTCGCACAGCGGCGGACAGCCACGCTTGAAGAATGCTACGCCGCGGCGGAGAGGAATTATCCGATGGTCCGGCAATATGAACTGATCGAGAAATCAAAGGATTACACATTGTCCAATGCCTCGAAGGCATATCTGCCGCAGGTGACTCTGTCGGCCAAGGCAAGCTGGCAGTCGGATGTGACCAAATTCAGCCTCGACAAAAAAAAGTTGGCGCAGAGCCAGTTCGGAAGTATGATCAACCCGGACGAGCTTGCGGGAATGATCCCGACTATGAGCAAGGACCAGTACGGAGCCTCGATCGACATCAGCCAGACTATCTGGGACGGAGGGGCTGTCAAGGCCCGCAAGGACGCGGCGGAAAGCCAGGCGGAGGCCGATGCGAAAAGCGTTGACGCAAGCATATACGGACTGCGGGCGAAGGTGAATGAGATGTTCTTCGGGATAATCCTGATGCAGAGCAACATAGAGCAGTGTGAGCTTATGCTCTCGAACCTGGAGACCAACTATAGGAAGGTGGAGTCCTACATCGAGAACGGGGTGGCCGGACAGGCGGACCTGGACGCGATCAGAATCCAGCAGCTGAAAACCAAGCAGGAGGATCTGAATCTCAGTAACACCAAGAGCGCGTACCTCAGGATGTTAGGGCTGCTGACCGGAATGAGTTTTGAAGAAGACTCGGAACTCATCAAGCCTGAGCCGATTATGGCAGGAGGCAGCGCGGAAATCCTCAGGCCGGAGCTTGCGATGTACGAGGCGCAGCTCAAGGCGCTGGAGTCCCAGAACAAACAGATTACCGCCGGCCTGACCCCGAAATTCGGGCTGTATGTCAGCGGAGGCTACGGCAGACCGGGACTGAATATGTTGTCCGACGAGTTCAAGCCTTACTTGACGGCAGGAGTCAGAATGACCTGGAACATAGGCAATTTCTACACAAAGAAGAATGATCTTAGAATACTTGAGACCAGAAAGGCGGGCATAGAAACCCAACGGCAGACATTCCTGCTGAACACCAGCATCGACGTAAGCGGCAAGGACAGCGAGATCAAGACCTTACGGGAGCAACTTGAATATGACGATGAGATCATCGCGCTGCGCAAGTCCGTCCTCAAGGCCAACGAGGCGAGGATGGCAGAAGGGACGATCTCGGGGTCGGATCTGGTCGGCTTTATGAACGACGAGCTGCTGGCCGAGCAGGAGAAAGCGGGCCACGAGGTCAGGATGCTGTTGGCGATGTATAATCTTAAATATGTAACAAACAACTAATATAATCGAAGACTTCGATATTCAGCTAACTGCAAAAAATAAGTTGTCACATCTTAGGAAAGTTAATTTTTTACTCAACAGACAGATAAATGAAAAAGACACTGACATATTCATCATTGCTGGCCCTTGCGCTGGCGATGACCGCCTGCGGGAAAGGCAACAAGGCTTACGACGCCTCAGGAGTTTTTGAATCGACCGAGGTGACGATCTCAGCCGAGGGTAACGGAAAGATAATGAGCCTTGGCATTCAGGAAGGCGACCGACTGGAGGCCGGAGCCGTTGTCGGTTGCATCGACACGGTGCAGCTTTTCCTCAGCAAAGTCCAGCTGGAGGCCAGCCGCAGGGCGGTCGGAAGCGGCAGACTGAACATTTCCAGACAGATTGCCGCCCTTGAAAGCCAGATCGTCAAACAGAGACAGGAACTGGACAGGTTCACGAAACTTGAGCAGGCCGGAGCCTCGAACCGCAAGCAGGTGGAGGACATACAGGCTCAGCTGGACATCCTCGAACGCCAGCTGGCCGCCCAGAAGGAAAGCCTACAAAATGCCAACAGCAATGTGTCCGGACAGGCAGACGCCATTGAGGCACAGATAGCACAGCTTGAGGACAGGATCCGCAAGTGCGTCATCTCCAGCCCTGTAAGCGGAACCGTCCTGGCGAAATATTCAGAAGCGGGGGAACTCGCCGTGCAGGGACGCGCGCTGTTCAAGGTGGCGGATCTTGAGAACATCAGGCTCCGCGCCTACATCACGGCCGACCAGCTGACGAATATCAAACTCGGACAGGCGGTCAAGGTCTATGCCGACCAAGGCACTTCCGGCAGAAAGGAATATGCCGGCACACTCGTCTGGATCTCGGACAAGGCGGAGTTCACGCCGAAGACCATCCAGACACGTGACGAGAGGGCGAACCTTGTCTATGCCGTGAAGATAGCCGTGAAAAATGACGGTCTGATTAAACTTGGGATGTACGGAGAAGTCAAATTCTGATGATGAAAGGTTCATTGACAGAATCAGCGGTACGGGCGGAAGGGCTTGTGAAGTCCTACGGGAAGGTCAAGGCGTTGGGCGGGGTCTCTCTCGACGTAAGGCACGGCGAGACCTTCGGGATCATCGGCCCGGACGGCGCGGGGAAATCCACGCTGTTCCGTCTGCTGACCTCCCTGCTGGTACCGGACGAGGGAACGGCGCAGGTGGAAGGGCTTGACACTGTGAGAGATTACCGAGAGATCAGAAAGATTATCGGTTATATGCCAGGCAAGTTCTCTCTGTACCAAGACCTTACCGTGGAGGAGAACCTGACGTTCTTTGCCACGCTGTTCGGCACCACCATTCAGGAAAACTACCACCTGATAGAGGACATCTACAAGCAGATCGAGCCGTTCAAGACAAGGATGGCCGGAAAACTGTCCGGAGGAATGAAGCAGAAGCTGGCACTTTGCTGCGCTCTGATCCACAAGCCGAAGGTCCTGTTCCTGGACGAGCCGACGACAGGTGTCGATCCTGTCTCACGAAAAGAGTTCTGGGATATGCTCGGACGACTGAAGAACGACGGAATCACGATTTTGGTCTCGACCCCGTATATGGACGAGGCCGGAAGATGCGACAGGATCGCCCTCATCAGAAACGGAGAGTTCCTGACGATCAACAGCCCGGCCGGCATAATAGCGGAGTTCCCGGACCAGCTATATTCAGTCCGATCCGACAGGATGCACGCCTTGCTGGGAGACCTGCGAGCCTACACGGGAACTGTACGGGCGTTCTCGTTCGGAGATTCCGTGCACCTTTCCGCCAGCGGGGAGGCAAACATTGAAGAACTGATGAAGTTCCTTCAGGACAGGAAGCACAACAATATCACAATCAATGCGATCCAACCATCTGTGGAAGATTGCTTTATGAGAATATGATGGCGAAAGTAATTCATACGGACAACCTTACAAAACGCTTCGGGACATTCACGGCCGTGGATCACATATCCTTTGATGTGCATCCCGGCGAGGTGTTCGGATTCCTCGGCGCGAACGGGGCCGGGAAGACTACGGCGATGAGGATGCTCTGCGGCCTGAGCAAGCCGACATCCGGGACCGGAACCGTGGCAGGTTACGACATCGCACGGCAGCCGGAGATGGTCAAGAAGCACATCGGGTATATGAGCCAGAAGTTCTCCCTCTATGAGGATATGACCGTGAAGGAGAATCTGGTGCTGTTCGGAGGAATCTACGGAATGAGCCGTAAGGAGATCGCGAAGAAGACTGACGTACTCCTTAACGAGCTGAATTTCAGTTCCGAGAAGAACACGATGGTCAAGGAACTGCCCTTGGGTTGGAAACAGAAACTGTCGTTCTCAGTCTCGATTTTCCACAGGCCCGGAATCGTCTTTCTGGACGAGCCGACAGGAGGTGTGGACCCAGTGGCCAGAAGGCAGTTCTGGGAACTCATCTATAAGGCGGCCGATGACGGAATCACCATATTCGTGACCACTCATTATATGGATGAGGCTGAATATTGCGACCGCGTCTCGATTATGGTGGACGGCCAGATCAAGGCTTTGGACTCCCCTGCCGCGTTGAAGCGGAGTTTCGGAGCGGAGAGTATGGACGAGGTGTTCCGTCGCCTTGCCAGAGATGCAAAAAGAAATGGAGAGTAACAGCAGATGAAGTCATTAATAGCGTTCATACAGAAAGAGTTCCGTCACATCTTGAGGGACAAGTGGACTCTGCTCATCATAGTCGGAATGCCGATCGCGCAGCTTCTGCTGTTCGGATTCGCCATCACCACCGAGGTGCGCAACGCCTCCGTGGCGGTCTTCGATCCGGTCAACGATGAGCTCACGACACGAATCATCGAACGGATGGATGCCAGTGAATATTTCAACGTCACCGAAAGGATCACAGACATCGACCGAATCAACGACATATTCAGGGAAGGAAAGGTCAGCCTCGTGATGGTCTTCAGCGACAATTTCTCGAACGACATACTTAACGGAGGAGCGTCCGTGCAGCTGATCGCCGACGGCACCGACCCGAACCAGGCCTCGATGATCACCGCCTACGCCGGCAACATTCTGGCCACCTGCCAGCAGGAAATCGCCGAGAAAAACGGAATGGCGGGAGCGTCGATCACACCGGTCATCAGAATGCTCTACAACCCGCAGGGCAAGAGCGCCTACAATTTCGTGCCTGGAGTTATGGGCTTGATTCTTATGCTGATCTGCGCGATGATGACGGCCGTGGCGATCGTCAGGGAGAAGGAAACCGGCTCGATGGAAGTGCTGCTCACCTCTCCGATCAGCCCGATGATGATCATCATCGCCAAGGCGATTCCTTATCTGGTCCTGTCCATCTTCGACCTGGTGCTGATCATCCTATGTGCCGTGTTCGTGATGGGAGTCCCGATCGCCGGAAGCCTGTTCTCGCTGGCTCTGGTCTCAATCCTGTTCCTGATCTGCACCCTGTGTCTGGGACTTCTCATCTCCACATTGGTAGAGACGCAGATGGCGGCGATGATAGCCTCCGGAATGGGACTGATGATGCCTACGATGCTGCTGTCCGGACTGATATTCCCGATCGAGAGTATGCCGCGCATCCTGCAATGGATCTCGACCATCGTCCCGGCGCGATGGTACATCCAGTCGATCAAGATGATAATGATCCAAGGCACGCCGCTTAGCTACACGCTGCCGGAAATCGGGGTGCTGTCCCTTATTACAGTAATTCTCATCGCATTGAGTGTCAAGAATTTCAAGACAAGACTCGCCTAAACCTTCATTGAATATGTTATCTTTCCTCATAGAAAAAGAGTTCAAGCAGCTGTCCCGGAACAAGATAATCCCGAGGATGCTGGTGGCGCTGCCACTGATGGCTATGCTGGTCTTCCCTTGGGCGGCGAACCAGGAGATCAAGAACATCCGTGTGGATGTGGTTGACAACGACCATAGTCCGCTGTCGCAAAGGCTTGTGGCAGAGATCGGAGGATCGGCCTATTTCAACATCTCCGGCACCTCGGACTCCTACCCGGACGCTTTACACAAGGTCGATTCCGACGAGGCGGATATGATATTCGTGATTCCGCAGAATTTCGAGAAGGATCTTGTGGACGGTCAAGGCGCTCAGATCCAGATCGCAGCGAATTCCGTGAACGGTACGAAAGGCACCCTCGGATCGTCCTATATGGTGTCAATGATCTCAGGATCAACGGCTCTGCGGGAATATTCAGAGAAGGTGAAAGTCACTTCCGCGGGGAAGGATATTCCTTCATTCTCGGTCAGCCCGCTCTACAAGTTCAACCCGTCGCTTGACTACAAGGTGTTTATGGTGCCGGCGCTGATGGTGATGCTTCTGACCATCATCTGCGGCTTCTTCCCGGCCCTCAACATCGTGGGCGAGAAGGAAAGCGGCACCATCGAGCAGATCAACGTCACGCCGGTAGGAAAGTTCCAATTCATTCTGGCAAAGCTGATTCCGCTCTGGATCATCGGAATCGTGATAATGGGTCTGAGCCTGCTGCTCGCCAAAATCATCTATGGAATAGCCCCGGCCGGCAGCATCTGGACACTTATGCTTTTCACCGGAGTCTATATTCTCGTGGTGTCCGGATTGGGACTCGTGATCTCGAACTACGCCTCAACGATCCAGCAGGCGATGTTCGTGGGATTCTTCTTCATTATGATATTCTTCCTGATGGGAGGGATGTTCACCCCGGTCAGCAGTATGCCGGACTGGGCGCAGGCAATAACAATCTTCAATCCTCTTAAATATTTCATAGAGGTGATGCGGCTTGTCTACCTGAAAGGTAGTAAATTTATGGATATGATTCCTCAGTTCCTGGCGTTGTGCGGCTTCGCGGCCGCGTTCGGAAGCTGGGCGATCATCAGTTACAAGAAATCAAATTAATATTCAAATATGAACAGAACATCTGAATATGCTCTAACCATTGTGGTGCCTGTCTTCAACGAGGAGGACAACATCCACAATCTGGAAAAGGCTCTGTCTGAGTTCATTCCGACAAGCAAGGTCAAGACTTGCGCGCTGTTCGTGGACGATGGTTCGAAGGACGGCAGCCTCAAACTGATCCAGGAGGTCTGCGCCCGTAACAAGGACATCTTCTACATCAGTTTTTCAAAGAACGCCGGACTCAGCGCGGCGATCAAGGCCGGATTCGACCATGCTTTCTCTGAATATGTCGGCTACATGGACGCTGATCTCCAGACCACTCCGGAAGACTTCAACCTGCTGCTGGACGGAATGAAGGATCACACCTTGATGACAGGCTACAGGGCGAACCGCAAGGACACCGCCTTCAAGCGGATCCAATCCAAAATCGCCAACGGATTCAGGAATATGATGACTCACGACGGAGCAAAGGACACCGGATGTCCCCTCAAGATCATCCGCACGGATGCGGCTAAGAGGATTCCGATGTTCAAGGGAATGCACCGGTTCCTGCCGGCTCTGATCCTGCTCCAGGATGGTGGCAGTTTCGGTCAGGTTCCGGTAAGGCACTTCCCACGCACGGCCGGCACATCCAAGTTCCATCTTTGGAACAGACTCTGGGGGCCGTTCGCGGACTGCTTCGCCTACCGATGGATGAAGCCACGGTACATCAACTACTCCGTGGGCAAGGGCAATGTCAATGACGAGCGGAACTAATCTTCTGGAATATGTTTGACAACATCCCCGTCTGGCTTACCTTCGCCCTGGGTTTCTCCGCCCAGACATTCTTCGGATTGAGGACAGCGCTCCAATGGCTGAAATCCGAGATGGCACATGAATCGGTCTCCCCGGTGTCCTACTGGATCTTCAGCGTGATCGGAGCGTGCCTGATGTTCATCTACGGAGTCTTGAGGAATGATTTCTCCATCATCCTCGGACAGTTCATCGCCTACTTCATCTATCTTTGGAACCTGAATGCCAACGGGATATGGGACCGTATGAAGATCCTCACAAGAGTTCTGCTGGCAGCTCTTCCGTTTGTAGCCGCCATGCTTCTGTTCAAGGACGCCCGGGGATATTCACAGAACTTCTTCCGCAACAGCGACATTCCGGTGTGGCTCGTGGTGTTCGGCTCAACCGGTCAATTGATGTTCACGCTGCGGTTCGTCTATCAGTTTGCCTTCTCACACCACTGGCATACATCCGTGCTTCCGAGGGGATTCTGGATCATCAGCATCGTAGGTTCCGGGATGATCATCATCTACGGCATCATCCGGCTTGACCCGGTACTGATCCTCGGCCAGATGTTCGGGTTTGTGGTTTACATAAGGAATCTGGTCTTGGGAACAGGTAAAAAAGAATCTTCAGATGCGAAATAACAGTCTCCGGCCCGGAAAGGGCAACATATTCACCCGCCATCCGATGATGACGGTATTCGCCTTCACTTTCGTCTGCCTTTTCCCGGTGATGATGCTGAGGGATTTCACGCCATCCAACGAACTGAGGTATCTCAGCATCGCTGACGAGGCTCTTGCGGACGGGCACATATTCGCATTCTACAACCACGGGCTGGCATACGCCGACAAACCGCCGCTCTATTTCTGGATCGTGATGCTGTGCAGGCTGTTGTTCGGGCATCACAGCTGCCTCGCATTGTCGATGTTCTCGTTGATCCCAGCGTTCGTCATCACGGGGATAATGGACAAGTGGGTGATGAAAGGCAAGCCTGCGATGGAGAGGATGGCCCTGGCCGGAATGACGCTGACCTGCGTAATGTTCCTCGGAACGATGATCGTGCTGAGGATGGATATGCTGATGTGTATGTTCATAGTGCTGGCTCTCTGGACGTTCTACAGGATGTACACCGGAGAAGGAGCGCGGAAGTCTGATTCAGTGATGCTTCCGGTGTGGATATTCCTTGCCCTTTTCACAAAGGGGCCGGTGGGACTTCTGATGCCGACGCTGTCAATAGCCGTGTTCCTTGCGGTGAAACGGGACTGGAAAGGATTCGGCAAGTACTTGGGTCTCAAGACCTGGGGAATCATCGCCGGACTTGCGGCCATTTGGATCGGATGCGTGTGGATCGAGGGCGGATCGGAGTACATCAACAATCTGTTGGTCAAACAGACTGTCGGGCGTGCAGTAAACGCTTTCACACACGCGAAGCCGTTCTGGTTCTATCTCGTGGCTATTATCTGGTGTCTGGCGCCGTACTGCCTGCTGCTGATCGGATCGTTCGTCGCCTCGCTGCTGCCGGTTCGAAAGGCAAGTGTTGAAGAGACTTGCGGCAGCGCAAAGTCAAAAGTCAGTGTTCCTGACACGTCAGGCGCGTCGAATCGACAAACACAGCAGCGCTCAGACTTAGAGGTCTTGTTCCTCTGCACAATCATCTCCACGATCGCGATGCTCTCCTCGTTCAGTTCCAAGCTGCCGATCTACCTCATTCCAGTCTTCCCGTTCTGCGTCTATCTGTTTCCTATCGTGCTTGACCGCATCGGAGAGCGTGGATGGACGCGATGGAGTGTCGGAATATTCTCGATCATATTCACAGTCATTGGCTTGGCCGCACTGACGGTTCTTTTCGGAGAGATCGACATCCCGGCCCTCAATAATCTTTTGCATGAATATCCTTTCGCCCTCGAGGCCCCGATAATCAACGGCATAATCCTTCTGACTTTGGCGAATATTCTGGGAATATGGTTCCTCGTCAAACGCAAAGTATGGAATATTCCCGCCCTCCTTTTGGGAGCGGGTCTTTTCCTGGCTGTATTCTCCGCTTCGGCGGTTGTCAAGGACATCAATCCGTACATCGGCTACGGCTCCATCTGCTCTAAGGTTCCGGAAGGCACCGATGTCGCCACGGTCTTCCTGCACAGGCCCGAGAACATTGACGCTTACATAGGCCGTCAGATCACGGACTACGGCAAGGAGCCGGAACGTCTTATCGAAGCAGCCTCGGTTTCCGACAAGCCTCTGACAATCATCACGCGTGTGTCCCGCTTGGAGCAAACACCTGAGCTTCAGCGACTTTTCAGCAAGGGGACCGTCCTTTACGCCGGACCTTACTGCCTGACCACGATCAACGAATAAGAAGCTGTTTAGATTTGCTTTGTATTATAAAATGTTATCATATTCCGAGGATCTTGACAGGTCCAAGGAGGCCGGACGGGAGGAGTTTGTCGGTGGACTTGTAGAAGCGGCGGATGGCGGTTACGGGGTGTTTCTCGCCGGGCTGCACATCACCGATCATACGGTTGCGCCAGACGTTGGTGACCTTGATTTCAAGGAGGTTGTCACCTTCTTTCAGCAGAGGCTTTATGTCGGCGGTCCTGAACGGGGCTTTCCAGAGGACACCGGCGGGGATGCCGTTGATGGAAAGGTCTGCGATGTTCTTCACAACACCTAAATCTATGAATATCCTTGCGTTTGTGGCCAGCATAGTCGAATCGACAGCTATCGTTGTCCTGTAAACGGCTGTGCCGGAGAAATATTTCACGACAGGGTTCTCCTTTCTTGTCCAGGACACCAGTTCCGGGAACTCCTCATCGGCTGTGCCGCCGTTCTTCTGGTCGAAATGCACCTGCCAAGTGGAGTTTACAGTCTGGATAGATGTCGCTTCGACTGGTTCAGCGACCAGTGTATTTTGGTCACTGAGCTTGCGTTGTGCTGAGCCAGCCGAAGTATTGAAGTGGCCGGCGCTCACCAGCGAATCAACCTGATGAACCGCAGTAGAGTCCGATGTGCAAATCATAGTGGTGTCTGTCGTATTGACGAACACAGTGTCGATTGTTACCTTGATTTGCGGCCGGTTTGACAGCACAACGAACCTTGCGTCAGCGGAAAGCAGCGGAAGCGAGACGGTCGAACGGCCGTCGCCGTGCTTGACATCAGCGTCCGTAACATCCCCGTTCTCAGGATTGAATATGGCCGCGAACTTTCCTCCGTCCCGGAAACTGAGTATCACATTGGAATCCTTTCCGGAGAAGTTCCTTACCCAGTAGATCTGGGTACTGTCCGGAAGGGCTCTGTGGACATATTTAAAGTCTCCGTAACTGTCCGGAGCGTTCGCCGGCGCCTCGACCGCATCTTCCTGGTCGCTTATCTTGTCTAAGTGACCTGTGGTGCCACCAGTCGCTTCGATGTTTGGTGAGCTATGTCGAACCAGAGGCTCAGCGACCATAGTGTTCCACTCTGCGATCGGTGACGTGACCGTCGCACTGAAATCCGGAGCGATCCCGCTGCGCCTCAAACAGTCTTCAAGCCCTTTGGCAAATACATTCTTCCTGCGCGAATGCCAGATGTCATCCACAATCGAGGCGAAAGCCCTGTCGTCAGCCTTGAGCCCCGCGCAACTCTTCGGCTCCTTGCCGCAGATGATCACCCCAGCGTCGGCGAACTCCTTTATCTTTTTAAGAATATCCAAGGACATCACCTCGCAGTTCCTGTCCAGCCACAGAACCCTGTATCGCGCTCCCGACGGAGCCACGAGAGTCCTGTTCTCAACCTTGATCCCGGACCTGAGCACGGTCGGATTCGCGAAATCGTAGTTATACCCGTCCGGAACCTGCGGAAGGCTGCTGAAAGCCTGTCCACCATAGAGCCCCGTGATGTTCAAGTCCTCTCCATAGTATAGTAATATGTCGGCTACGGAGTTCCCCTGCTGGAGCATCGAGCTTGAGCGGGCAAGGTAATCGGTCAGTACCCAGGCATATTCCCCCCACGTCTCGTTCCGGTGCAGCCACTGCCCATAGCGGAAGAGCTGGAGGCCCGGGAGATATTCATCGTTCGGCTGCGAGGCGGACTCGTGGATCACGAACCTGTTGACACCTGCGCTGAGCCCCACATCGGCGATATACTTCATATTCTCCGGGCAATATGTGTACGCCCTTCCTTCGTCCCCGTTCACGGAGAAGGATTCCGCAGCCACGAGCTGTTGTCCGTAAATGTGTGACACAGAGGCTGATTCCCTGATGTCGCAGATCGCTGACGGCACAGAGGATCCGGTTGGAGTGTTCTCCATCCAGAACGCCGCCATCGGAATCGTGGCCTTGATCTTAGGGTCCATTCCGTCACCGGTGTAGGCACGGCTTGCCTCGTGGGATTCCGTGTAGCGGCCAGCAAGGTCATGTTCATTGACTATCTCATTGATTCTGTCGTAGTTCTCGCAGAACAGTTCGCCGAGGGTGCGGCGCCAGTCCCAGAGGAAACGTTCGCTCATCTGGGAACTGCCGATGATCTCGCCCGCGAGCACCGGCAGCCACGGCAGAAGGTCGTAGCCACGGCGTGCCTTGAACTCTTCGGCGAGTTTCGGTGTCCAAGTGTATGCTCCGGCCTCATAGCTGTCAACCAGCAGATAGCGGATGCCTTTTTCGCCGAGCATTCCGTCGGCGGCTTCCTTATAGAGATCGAGATAGGTGCGGAAATATCTCATCCAGGCATCCGGATCCAACTTGTCAACCTCCAGTCCGGTCGCTTCCGGAGAAGCCGGATGGTTGATCTTTCCGGTGATCGACCATCCGAAGCGGTAGATTCTCCATCGTCCGGCCGGCAGCGAGCATTCCAGTTTGCCGTCAGCGGTCATCTTTCCGGTGAGGTCGATGATGTCCGAGGTCCTGATCGCGTCCTTTGAATACGGCGTGTGGTATTTCCAGAAATCGTGGACGATTCCGAATCCGCCAAGTTCCTGGCTGTGATTGATTTTCATTACCGTGAACAGCTCCAGCGACTCCAGCTTCTCGCCTTTGACTCTGAAGAACTGGGCGCAGGTAGGCGGAACGTTCGCGGTCAGGTATGGCAGCACGGTCGGCTCTATGTCGCAGACCTTCCGCCACTTCAGTCCGTCATCGCTGCATTCGAGAATATTCCGACATTCAGGTTTTCCGGTTCTCGGCCTGTCGCCCATAGCCATAGTCTTTAATGTCAATGACTTGATTGTCTGAGGCTTCCGGAACTCGACGCTGATTGTGGATTCGCTCTTGCTGACCTGTGCTCCGAGCGCGTTCATCGACTTATCTGAATATGGCAGCCTGACGGCGAGGACGTACAGCTCCTTGCCATAAGGCTTGATCTTGATGCGGTCGTTGTCCGTGTGATAGTCTTGGTACGGACCGACAACATTGTAGAGGTCAGGGAGTTGTACGGAAATCTTGCCGCCTCTTGTGTCAATGGATCTCCATTCGAGTTTCTTTATGGCATCCTCCGGCTTCACCCATGTGCCCCCTGTCGAACTCCATCCCGGAGCGCTGGCGATCGTGACATCCATGTCCAGTGAGTCAGCCAGATCCAGTGCGAAGCGGAACGCGTCTTTCCAGCCGTCGCTGAGGTAGGGGAGTTTGACCTTGGCGGCTCTCGGCATATTCACTCCGCCCGCGTCGAATTGATGGAATCCGCCGATTCCGTTGCAGTTCATCCATTCGATGTCCTTGCGGATGCCTTCCTTAGAGACATTCCCGTCCATCCAGTGCCACCAAACCTGCGGCCTCGCGGCTTTCGATGGTTTTTGGAATATCTTGACCAAGTCTGAAGAGTCTCTGCTTGTTTGTATGACGGAAATGCTCCCAATGTCTTGCCGTACAGTGACGGAATCTGCCCTGTGTAAAGCCAAAGAGTCTGTTGTTGTGGCCATTGATGCGTAAGGCAGCATCGATGCCAGTGCTATGAATAATATCTGTAAGCGCATATTCTTTGAATTTGTGTTCAAATATAAACATCCTAGGCCATTATTTCAAGGGGAGTTTTGTCGCGCTTGGTGATAAATGGGTTTTCTTCTTTGAAAACTGATACACGTAGTTAGATTTTTGATAAGAAGGCGGAAATATTATCGAGAAAGTCGAATTTGGCACAGATAATGCCTAGGACTTTCAAGAGTTAATTGGTTCTAATAGGATTTTATCTTTCTAGCCTTTAGCCTTTGGATGCTATTCATCATACGTTTTATTCATAATTAGGTTTGTATTAAGTGGGAAAGGTCGGAGCTGTGAAGTTCCGGCCTTTTTTGATTTTATCAAAAAAGGCCGGAACAGGTTCCTTATTCACCCCCAGTCACTACGTGACAGCCCCTAGGGGCACCGGGGACCGCTTTCCCCGGACCCTTTGCGTCGCTTCGCTCCGGGCGGTTTGGCAAAAAAGGCCGGAACTTCGTTCCTTAATCCACCCCCAGTCACTGCGTGACAGCCCCTGGGGGCACCGGGGACCGCTTTCCCCGGACCCTTTGCGTCGCTTCGCTCCGGGCGGTTTGGCAAAAAAGGCCGGAACTTCGTTCCTTGTCCCCCCCCCAAAGTCACCTTGCGACAGGCACGCTAATAGTTCTTGAGCTTCTTTGTGATGTCGATGTCGTAATAGCTGCCGACGAAATCGTGGAATTCCTTCTTCATTTCCTCCAGGATTTCAGGCTTCTCGGCGGCGATATCGTTTTGCTGCCCCCTGTCATTTACGACATCGAACAGAACATGGTCAGGAACATTTCCAAGATCCACCTTTTTCGTCTTTCTATAAGCCGGACCATAGTATGGCGGAATCATAATATAGTCCCCCTTTCTCATCGCCAGGCGGCTCTTGGCCTCCACGATCAGCGATTCCCGTCCCTTGCCTTTGCCGAGGAACGCGTTCAGATGATTCTGTGAATCAAGGCTGTCAGGAGTGTCGGCCCCTATCAATGAAGCCAGTGATGCATAGTAGTCAAGCTGGGACACAAGCTCGTTTGAGACCATCTTGTGGGTATGCCCTTTCCACCATATTATCATCGGCACGTGCGCGCCGCCGTCATAAAGACTGTACTTGCCTCCGCGGAGTTTTCCGTAGGCATCGTGATCGTCCCTGTGCTCGTATGCCTGATCCACATAGCCATCCTGGAGGACAGGACCATTGTCAGAGGTGAAAATCACAAGCGTGTTGTCGAGGATGCCCTTTTTCTTCAGGTAGTTGATGACCTCACCGACACACCAGTCGGCCTCCACAACCGCGTCTCCTCTCGGCCCGAGAGCGGTGGCTCCGACAAACCTCTGGTTAGGCGTGCGCGGGACGTGAGGCTGATGAAGTCCATAATAGAGGAAGAACGGCTTGCTTTCGTCACGAGTGTCGATGTAGTTCTTAACCTTGTCCACGAAATAATCCGCCATATCCTCATCCACCCAGAGGGCTTTCTTGCCGCCACGCATATAGCCGATGCGGGGGATTCCGTTTATGATGGCCTCATTGTGATGATGATCCCACATCATCCGTATCATATCCAGATCTTTCTTTCCGTCAGGTTCTCCCGGAAAATTGTGTTCGTAACTTACCTCGATAGGGTCGTTCGGATCCAGATTCAGCACGTTTCCGTTTTCCACATAGACAGTCGGAACCCTGTCATTGGTGGCGGCGATGAGGCAGGAATAGTCAAAGCCTATGTCGTTGGCGCAAGGGCTGATGTGCTTGTTCCAGTCCAGATTGCCGTTGCCCATTCCAAGATGCCATTTGCCGATCGCGCCGGTCTGATAGCCGTTGGCCTGCATCATCTTCGGAATAGTTGGCATTTCCGTGGAGATGATCAATGGAGCGTCCCCGGGAAGGATCTTGGCACTCGTGTTTCTCCACGGATATGCTCCGGTAAGGAGTCCGTATCGGCTTGGGGTTGATGTCGCCGAGGTCGCGTACGCATTGTTGAACAGCACCCCCTCCGCCGCCAGCGAGTCAATGTGCGGTGTCGGGATCGAACCGTATCCGTAAGCGTTCACGTCACCTATTCCCAAGTCATCGGCGATGATGAGCAGAATATTCGGTTTCTGAGGTTCTTGCTTCGCGTCAGCACAGGCACCGGCCACAACCGGAAGCGCCGCAAGTCCTATAAGTGATTTCGTTTTCATATAGGATCTTTATTGCATTTTCTCATTAAGAATGAATGAACAAAGGTACAATATTTCGATCGACTTTTGTGGCCTTGCAACACTTTTTAGAGCGTACGATTTCATAAATCATTGATTACAAAACGGTGCCGCGTCACTAATTAACCCTCAATCAGTTGTGAAACGCCGGCCTTCCATTTTGACCGCCAGAATTTCACAACATACTAATAATAAACATCTTAACGATCACAGCGCACTTCGGCAGACTCTGCGCCCGGAAGGTCACAACTTGGCAACCTGGGTGGCGTTGCGATATTCAGCGGGGGTCTGGCCGATCATATGCCGGAACGCGGTGAAGAAATAATCGTGATTGTTGTAACCCACATTGTAGGCCACCTCCTTGATACTCATCGTCGTGTTTGTCAGCAGCTCCTTCGCCTTGCTCATCCGCACCTCGTTGATGAACCTCGCCGGAGAGAACCCGGTATATTCCTTGAAAGTCTTGCGGAAAGAGGAATAGCTCAGGCACAACTTCGCCGCCACCTCCTCCGGAGAGATCGTCATATAATGGCTGTGGATCATCACCTTCGCCTGACTGATCTTGTTCGCCGTGTCCGACTCCTGGAACTGCGAGTTCCTGTCGTAGAAATACGCAAGGCTGAGAAGCCGGTCCACTATACCCGCCAGAACCTGCTGGAAACCAGACTCCTGGGCCACGGCGGCGTTGATCGCCGAAGTGTAGAGGTTCACGATGTCCTCGTGGATATTCACCTTGAACAGCGGCCTGTCCTTCGAGAAAAAGCCCTGCTGGACCAGATTGTCGACGAAGGCTCCGTTGAATCCTATCCAATATTCCTTCCACCCCGTCGACTTGTCAGGATAGTAGGAATGCCACTCGCCCGGGAAAAGCAGGAACATCATCCCGCCTTTGACAGGAATTGACTTCGACCGCCCCAAAGTCTCGCAGGAAAACTTGCCCTTACCCTCTGTTATGTAAAGGAGTTGATATTCCTGAAGGATCCTTCCGCTGGCGACGGAAAACACATAACGAGACGGATGGTTGCGAGGCGGATAGTCCATTCCGGGAGCGATCTCCTGAAAACCCACCGAGTTGACGGCAGTCCCCCACTTGAGGTCAACAGGGTTAACCGCCAAATATTTGAGATGAACCGAAGCCATAGTTTGCAGACCTTTTGTTACTAATTGTGCGTCACAAATATAACAAAAAATAATTCCCAATCAAATTTCCAAGTTATAATATCAAAATATTCAGCGGTAAAACAGCGAAAAAAAACAAAATTTGTAATGCACAAAAAAGCCACGTAATTTATGAAATTTCTAGCATTTGATCTCGGAGCGACGAGCGGCAGAGCCATCATCGGAACTGTCGAAAACGATAAGCTTACTTCAGAGGAAGTCTATAGATTCCCCAATGCCGTCAAGGAGATGGACGGGAAGTATTACTGGGACATCAATTCTCTCTTCGACCACTTCAAGGCTGCCCTCAAAAAGGTCGCCGGGATGGGCGTGAAGATCGAATCGATCGGCATCGACACTTGGGGCGTGGACTTCGGCCATATCGGCAAAGACGGCGGAATCATCGGAATGCCAAGGGCTTACAGAGACCCATACACCGATGGAATCCCTGAGGAAGTCTTTGGGATCATACCCCGCGAGGAACTCTACTCCATCACCGGAGTCCAGATAATGAACTTCAACACCATCTTCCAGCTCTATGCGCAAAGCAAGGAAGCCGGATCAAGGCTGCCTCAGACCGACAAGATCCTCTTTATGCCTGACCTGCTGGCTTATATGCTGACCGGAGAGATGGTCTGTGAATATACCGACGCATCCACCTCGGGTCTTATCAACCCGCGCACAAGGGACTTTCAGAGAGACCTGCTTGAGCGGCTCGGAATCAACCCTTCCCTACTGCTTGACATCACCCAGCCGGGCACAAAGGTCGGAATGCTGAAAAAGGAGCTCTGCGAGGAGACCGGAATGGAGTCGGTTCCTGTAATCGCGGTAGCTGGGCACGACACAGCATCCGCCATCGCCGCCGTACCTGCGTCCGGCGAGAACTTCGCCTACCTCAGCAGCGGCACCTGGAGCCTGATGGGCATCGAGTCCAAGACTCCGATCATCGATGAAAAGTCTTATGAATATAACCTCACGAACGAGGGCGGAATAGAAGGCACGACCAGATTCCTTAAGAATATCACGGGAATGTGGCTGCTGGAGCAAAGCCGAAAGACTTGGGAGGCGGAAGGCCGGAAATATTCATACGCCGAGATGGAGGCTATGGCCCGCGAGGCGATCGACTTCCCGTCCACCATCAATCCGGATGATCCACGTTTCGCAGCTCCTAAGGATATGTACGCCGAGATCAAGGCGGCCCTTCAGGAGTCAGGTCAGAGGGTTCCGGAGAATGACGGGGAAATGATCAGCTGCATCTACCACAGCCTCACGAAGAGGTACAAGGAAGTCATCGGGATGCTTCAGGGATTCGCGTCATTCAAGATCGAGAAGCTGCACGTGATCGGTGGCGGATCGGCCAACAAGCTTATGTGCCAGCTGACGGCCGACACCCTCGGAATCCCTGTCATCGCAGGTCCGATGGAGGGCACGGCGATCGGCAACATTATGCTCCAGGCCAAGGTGGCCGGTCTTGTGGGAGACCGTTGGGATATGCGCCGCATCATCGGCAACTCCATTCAGACAATCACCTACGAGCCGAGAAGTTAGTTCATAACGGCCTACAACAGGCTGTTACGGAATCAATTTTGAGAATATTACAAATCATAAATCTAAAATAATATGAACGAGAATCTGATAACCAAGGCCTACGAGATGGCCAAAGAGCGTTACGCCGCCATCGGCGTGGACACCGACAAAGCGATAGAGCTTCTTGAGAAGACCCCGATCTCCCTCCAGTGCTGGCAGGCTGATGACGTGATGGGCTTCGAGAACGACACCGCCCTCACAGGCGGAATCCAGGCGACCGGCAACTATCCGGGCCGCGCCCGCAACATCGACGAGCTCCGCGCCGACATCAAGTTCGTGAAGAGTCTTCTTGGAGGAACACAGCGTCTGAACCTGCACGAGATCTACGGTGATTTCCAGGGAAAACACGTTGATCGTGACGAGGTTGAGCCGGCTCACTTCCAGAGCTGGATGGAATGGGGAAAGGAGAACGGAATGAAGCTCGACTTCAACTCCACATCCTTCTCGCATCCTAAGAGCGGTGACCTCTCGCTCGCCAACCCGGACAAGTCCATCCGTGACTTCTGGATCGAGCACACAAAGCGTTGCCGCAGGGTGGCCGACGCGATGGGCAAGTTCCAGGGTGACCCTTGCATTATGAACATCTGGGTTCACGACGGATCGAAGGACCAGACCGTGGAGCGTCTCCGCTACCGCGAGATTATGGCGCAGTCCCTGGACGAGATTCTCGCCGAGGATCTGCCTGGAATGAAGACCTGCCTTGAGGCGAAGCTCTTCGGAATCGGCCTTGAGAGCTACACCGTCGGCTCACACGACTTCGTGACCGGCTACTGCTCGACCCGCAAGCTTATGTACACCCTCGACACCGGACACTACGAGCAGACCGAGAACATCAGCGATATGGTCGCTTCCCTCCTTCTCTTCGTGCCTGAGCTGATGCTCCACACCAGCCGTCCAGTACGTTGGGATTCCGACCACGTTGTCACTATGAACGACCAGACCCTCGACCTGTTCAAGGAGGTTGTCCGCGCTGGCGCGCTCGACCGCACACATATCGGTCTTGACTACTTCGATGCCTCGATCAACCGCATCGGAGCCTACATCATCGGCACCCGCTCGACCCAGAAGTGTATGCTCCAGGCCTTCCTTGAGCCACTTGAGACCCTCCGCAAGTACGAGGACAACGGCAAGTACTTCCAGCGTCTCGCCCTTCTGGAAGAGGCCAAGTCACTTCCGTTCGGAGCCGTTTACGACTACTTCAACCTCAAGAACGGCGTTCCTGTAGGCCAGGATTTCATCGCCTCCGTGGAGAAGTACGAGGCCGATGTCACCTCTAAGAGATAACAACCAAGAAAAATAAACGTCTGCCGTTCCGCGGACACTACAATCGGCACCACCGGTTCTTCGATATATTCAAGAACCGGTGGTGTCATTTTGCCTTGAAGGGATTGGATTTCTGATCAGTAAGGCTTATCTTTGTAGGCATCGGAGATATCAGATATGCGAAAACTTGATTCCATAGGCCTCGGCGGGACTCAGCGACGGGCGGTGATGAAGCTTGCGGTCGAGCTGGTGAAGGCGGATGACCGGATCCATTCGAAGGAGGTCGCGGTGCTGGACGAATTGCAGTCCGGGCTTGGGCTTGATCAGGAGGAACTGGATCTTACACACTATCTGTCTTTGGAGAATGCCGTGGATTGCCTCAAGGATCTGGAGGAAGAGCAGACAAGGCGCATCATCAACCTTTTCAACGAGATAATGTGTTCGGACAACGACATCGACTTCGAGGAGAACCTCCTGTTATCCTCAATATCAATGTCTTGCGACAGCGGATCCAGAGGCTGGTGCAAGATTCTGTCCGCGGACGCACCAGAATCCGAAGCTCCTGAAAAGCAGATCGTCTTTCTTGAAGGCCAAACATCGGAAGCGGCACATCTTGTCCTCGATGACAAATACGACAACTTACTCATTTCAAAGGCATTCGGTGACATCGGGATTGAGTTTTTCTACCTTCCGGACATTATTCGCGAGTTCGGACGGCATCTTGAGGACGATGACAAATTCGGGCTTCTCCAACGTTCGATGGAATACCTCGTGCCGGCCGGAGACAAAATCAAGCTGAACAACCTGAAGGAATCACTGGCGACCTTAGACACGAGAACCTTCTACCACCTGATCCTTTCAAGGTTCAATATTGCCCCTGAGCGGATTCCGTACCAAGCGTTCCTGCTTGTCAAAATCCGCGACAGCCATATTCTTGACGACAGCGACACTATGCGCCGCACGGTGGATTTCCTCTGCATCGACATCTCTTCTGAAGTCAAAAAACGAATCCTGGCTTTCGTCTCCCGCTTCGACGAACGCCGCGACCTCCTCTCCTACAAAGGCTACTACAAGTTCCTGTACGACTATCTTAGCTCCGAGGCAAAAATCACCAACCCAATCAGCATCAATTCAAAAGGCGACTTTATCCTCGACTCAGGCGAGATCATCAGGTTCAAATCCGCACCGCAGGCGAAAACACTCTATCTGCTTCTGATGAGCCGTGGCCACAAAGGAATCTCCCAGACCGACTTCAACAAAGCAATCTCATTTCTCAAAGTGCTGGACATCAATGAATATCTCACCCCATCCGGCGATTTCGACTTCACGGGTTTCAATGAATATCTCGCCGGCAAGGTTGATGAATATGCCCGGATAATCCTCGACACGATCACAATCTACCGGATGTTTTCGACCAAGGACTGCCAGAAGAAAGATTTCCTTGAATATATCCTGAGCATCCTCCAGCACCGCAGCTCGCTCAAAACCTACATCAACTCCGGTTTCGCTTCCGTAAGGAAACTCGCTAATCCGGAGCACTTTACAGTCCGTTTCGACACCGATGCCCAAACCTACTCAGTGTCAGCCAGTCCATCTCTTTTCACCTCAGCCTTAGGCTCCACAACCTCCAAGCCTCTTACCGAGACTACTTTCTGGCACTCTCTTAAGTAACCAGCCTTAAGTCCCCCAAGCGTACCCGGCCCTAAGTAGCCAGCCAAGCGCATTCGAACTTAAGCAGCCTGTCAAACGAACCATACTGAATTTCAACCAGTTACAGATTACCACCAGTCAATTCGAGAGGGCAGGATTACACAATATAATGGTCATCAAGGAATTACGGTTCAGCCGCATTTTGAAAGTCAGTCACGAGATATTGATTTCAGGACACAATACAGTAATTGTTGTCAAGTAGTGTGTTTATTTTCCAAACGGTTGGATTCTTGGTGAAAGAGTCTGGAAGGAGTGCTATCTTAGCGGACTCCAAGTAAGATTTATTGGATTATGACTAAGAAAAACAACGGTAAAGTTACGGAACATTTCCAGAATGGCGAGACGCGAAACGACGCTAAGACAATAAGTTATCTGTATGGTGACTCTGCGGAAGTGGTCGGGGGAAAAGGACGGAATGTCATTCCTGAGGCGGAGAAGGAACCTCTTTGGAAGGCATATCTGGAGAAGTTCAAGGATCCAATCATCATCATATTGCTGGTGGCGCTGGGGCTGTCGCTTGGAGTGTCAGGATATGAGATTGCATATTCAGGAAGGGACGCATCGTGCCTGATCGAGCCACTGGGGGTGCTGGTGGCGATAATTCTGGCGACAGGAATCGGATTCATCTTCGAGGTCAAGGCGGAGAAGGAGTTCAAGATTCTGAACAAGGCCAAGGACGAAAGGCCGATCAAGGCGCTGCGCCTGAAAAACAGGAATGACATACTTCCGCAGACCTATGAGATTCCGAAAAGCGATGTCTGTGTCGGGGATGTCGTGGTGCTGGAGAACGGAGACGAGGTTCCGGCGGACGGGATTCTGTTCCGCGACCGGAACCTGATCATAGATGAGTCGAACTTCACCGGCGAGCCTTTCACGAAAAAGAGGACCGAATCTGATGGCAAAAAGGAAGAAAGCACTTATCCAGAGAACTTTCTGCTGCGAGGCACGACCGTGATCGAGGGCAGCGCGACTTATCAAGTCACGGCTGTCGGCACGGAAACCGAGGAAGGGAAAGGCGCAAGAATATTACAGGAAGAGCCTGAGGTTGAGACTCCTCTGAACGCCCAGCTGAACCAACTCGCCAAGTGGATCACCTACGCCAGCTACATCATCGCGGCGCTGATCGTGGTCGGAAGGATGAGCATATTCTTCCTCACGAATGACGCTGGGACATATTCATTCATCGAAATTATCCGGGTGGCGCTCAACTCGCTGATGATCGCCGTGACGCTGATTGTCGTGGCGGTACCGGAGGGACTGCCGATGAGCGTGACGATCAGTCTTGCGCTGAGTATGCGTAAGATGCTGAAAGAGAAGAATCTGGTGCGCAAGCTTCACGCCTGCGAGACACTCGGGGCGACGACGGTCATCTGTACGGACAAGACCGGAACGCTGACCGAGAACAGGATGAGCGTGGTAGAGTCCGAGTTCTGGGGAGTCGATGAAAGCCTTGTCGCGGACAGCATAGCCGTGAACTCCACAGCGGCGCTGAACATTTCGGAGAATGGCGAGCCACGCGCTATAGGCAATCCGACGGAAGGGGCGCTGTTGCTTTGGCTTCGCGGTAAGGGAATAGACTATTCCGAACGCCGGAACGCCTACAAGATTCTGAACCAAGAAGCGTTCTCGACTGAAAGGAAGAAAATGAGCACGGAAGCGATTGATCCAGCGACCGGCTATGAATATCTTTTCATCAAAGGCGCGCCGGAGCTACTGCTGGAGACTTCTGAGGTCATTGACGGCGGCCCGTCCAAGGAATGCGTGCTTTCCACACTGGCAAACTGGCAGTCCAAGGGGATGAGGACATTGGGATTCGCCGTCAGGAATATGTCAGCGGAAGGCTCCAAAGTCATATTCATAGGCATTGTCGGCATCGCAGACCCGATAAGGGACGATGTGCGCCAGGCAATCGACACCTGCTCCAGCCACGCCGGGGTGAGGGTGATTATGGTGACCGGGGACAACGCCCTTACCGCCAGCGAGATAGCCCGTCAGGCCGGAATCATAAGCGACAACGAGAACAATCCTCTGACAATCACCGGCTCAGAGTTCGCCGCCAAGAGTGATGAATATCTAAAAAAAGAAGTGATCCCGACTCTGCGGGTTCTCTCACGGGCACGCCCCGAGGACAAAGTCCGTCTCGTCACCCTGCTTCAGGAGATGGGCGAAGTCGTTGCTGTCACAGGCGACGGAACGAACGACGCTCCCGCTCTGAAAAAGGCCCAGGTGGGACTCTCGATGGGTGACGGTACTGCAAGGGCGAAAGAGGCCAGTGATGTCACGATCATCGACAACTCGTTCTCCAGCATCAATAAAGGCATTCTGTGGGGCCGGTCGTTGTACATGAACATCAAGCGTTTCATCCTGTTCCAGATGACGATCAACGTCTGCGCCTGCCTGATTGTGTTGCTCGGAGCGTTCATCGGACTGGACTCCCCACTGACCGTCACGCAGATGCTGTGGGTGAACCTGATAATGGACACATTCGCCGCGATGGCGCTGTCATCCCTGCCGCCTGACCGCCGGGTTATGGAAGACAAACCACGCGACCAGAAGAGCCACATCATAGACCAGCGGATGGGAAAGCGGATAGCCTTTTCGGGAATATTATTCTTTGTCTATCTGGCTCTTCTCTGGCAGCTTCTCTGGAGGATGGACATCAGCTCTGTTGCCGACCTGCTTCACTGGAATGTTGTCGGAGAGTTCTTCAGGGGAGCGTTCTCAGCCCACACAAAGGCACATCTTTCCGGCTATGAACTGGGTGTGTTCTTCACGACATTTGTGCTGCTCCAGTTCTGGAACCTGTTCAACGCCAGATACTTCAAGACAAACGGCAGCGTTCTTCAGGATATTCTTGATTTCTTCTTCAACCATAAGAGATTCAAGGCTTCCGCCTGCTACGGTTGCCTGATGGTCGCTGCGATCATTCTGATCGGCCAGTTTCTGATCGTCAACTGTTTCGGTGCCTTCTTCGAAGTCTCCCCTCTCCCTCTCGCCGACTGGGGCTGGATCCTGCTCTGCACCTCGCCGGTGCTCATCCTCCCGGATCTCTTCCGATTCATCCGTTCCAAGATTGCGAGGTGATTGATCGTGGAGGTTAAAGCACAGTCAACCAGGCAGATAAAAGAATCTCCTCCTACCCTGACAAGATAGGAGGAGAGTTTCACTATTATTTGCTAATCAGAGTGTTAACCCTCACGGCTTAATTTGAGACCGGGCGTACATTAACACCATTGTGGCGCCATAATGTAAGGCCCACCCGAGTACACTCACCATCTTGAGTATTCATTGAAGTCCCCACATATAAAATATATGCATTTTTTTCACCACCCCAACGAGTTGAGCTCCAGTAATTTTCCTTAGATTTGAAGAAGATGCTGTTCCCTTCATAACCAGAGATTTTGCTTGTCACTGAAAAGCCCTTCTTCGCATCATCATATTTCCACTCAAAATTATCTTGATTTAATAAATTAGCGAACTCCTCAAGGGTCGGAGTACGCCAAGAGCCTCCCCAGTTGACGGTGGCGGCGTCATCTGATGATTCAAGAACGGTCTTGCCATCATCAAAATTGTACTTGGTGGGGTTCTCGTTCTCGTACCATTTGTAATTATCCCTTAAATACTCAGATTTCGTCTCCGTCTCGCCCCAGGCGAAACGCGATCCGACTTCCTCAGGAGTTGACGCGCCTACGTTGCAGGTGGCCCATTTCAGGCCGTCACCCATCTCGACATATTCGTGGCCATTGATCTCCTTCTTCGGATCCAGACGGCCGTCCACGACTTTAAGAGGGACGAAGGCAGAAGAAATTTCCCAACCTTGCCCGGAATCCTCTATGAGAAGCTTCGCGTAAGCCGGATACTTCCACGCGGCATCAAATAATGAAGCCGAAGAGTTCTTGATGGCCTCAGCCGAAGCCTTGACCGCGATGACTCCGTTAGATTCCTGCTTGATCTCATTGACGGTAAGATCAAATGTCCTCCACTGGCCTCTTCCCCAGTCAACGTAGGCTTGCATCTTGACATTTGTCGCGTTCAATTTAGACACCAAACCGGCCGGGCGGATCTCAAACATCATCCGGAATGCCTTGTCCTCCCTATAGACATTATGCACACCGTCTGAATATTCAGGGCGATAGGTCACAGACTGAATCTTACTGTCCGCGCCCATCTCCTTCAGGGCCTCGTTCATCTTGTCAATAGCAGCTTTCACCTGATCCTCACAGGATTTGATTCGGCTTTCCCAATCGCCTATAATCTTATCTATCCTGTCATTGACAGCCTCGATCTCATTCGTCAGTTTGGTGTCAAGCCTGCCCTCAAGGGCTGAGATCGCATCACTAATGGCTTCCTCATACGCTGTCGTGATGTCAGTCTTGGCCTTTTCCAAATCGGATTCCAAGTCAGAGATCGCCTTGGTGTTGGCCTCGATGTTCTTCTCGGTCTCCGCCAAAGCCTCTTTCAGTTTGGTGATGTCGCCTGTGTTAGCGTCAATCAGACCTTTCAGAAGAGTCTTCTGGCCTTCCAACTTGGTTTCGAGATCGGTCTTCTGAGCCGCAAGGGCAGCTTTGGTCTCCTCTATTGTCCAGTAAGCGGTGAGCTTCTCATTCACCCAAGACTTCATTGATTTCTCCAATTCATCAATGGAAGTCTTCAGATTGGCGGCCCAGGCCTTCTCCAATTCGTCACGGGTGGTTGAGATGGCGGTCGTGTAGGCGGCGGTGATGTCGGACACCTCTTTGTCGATTCTCGTATTCAGGCCGGAAACCTCATCGGCGATCTTGCCATTCAAGTCACTGACGGCCTTGTTCAAATCCTCGGTAAACTTGTTCGTAAGGCGGGTCTCAAGGTCTGTGAGAGATTTCTTCAGGCCGCTGATCTCCGAGTTGATTCCAGCGATCTGCTCCACGATGCCGTTGTACTGCGCCAAAGTCGCGAACGTGGTGGTCGCCCAGTCCTTGGTGCCTTTGATCTCCTTGTCAACATATTCCTTGAGGTCAGAGATTTTCTTCTCAAGTTCGGCATCCTTCTTCTGAAGATCCGCTATCGTGTTGTTTATGGTGGTCAATTTGCCCTCGATCTCTGTCTTAGCGGACTCAAGGTTGGCGAGGATATCACCCTTGGCTGTGTTGATCGCCGCGATGAGTTCCTCCTTGTTCTTCTTGTCGCTTGCCTGAAGGTCTTTTACAGCGCCCTCAAGGTCTGACTTCACAGAGGCGATGCTTTTCTCGTTGTCAGAAATGGATTTGGCGAGATCCGCGGCCGTGCCTTCAAGGGCTGTGATCATACCCTTGAGATCCTTGTCGGTCTGTTCCAATTTCGGAAGCGACTCGTTGATTTTTGTTATCTGCGATTCGATCGATTTTATCTGGTTGCTCTCGATCTCATCAATCCTCCGCTCAAGCCTCTTGATGTCAGAGTCGTAATCCGCGCAACCGGACGCCACAAGGGCGATCGCGCCGAAGAGGGCGGCAATATATTTTTTCATATTCATTGTGTTTATACTCATTAAGTGATTTTATTTTGTTACTATGTTGCAACGACCATCTTTGAGCGGTTCGCCTTGGGCAATCACCGAGTTATTGACCCATCTTTTCACTGCTTCCACGGTCTTCTTATTGCAGTTTCTGACGTATATATTAAAATCGCGCCTTCGGCAGTTGATACCGCTTAAAACATTCCCTTCATATACCTGTGGATATGGATATGATCCTCCGGTGTAATTGTTCAGATTCCAGTTATCCAAATACAATTCTTTAAGTGACGCACAGTTATAGAGCAGTTCAGTAACTCTTTCAATCTGGCTCATATCCCATCCCGAAAGGTTCAATGTCTCTAAATTACTGCAGCGATAAAAGGCTTGATACATATCCTTGGGTTTAGGCTTCCAAGACGATATCCTCAAATCCTTCAGTCTTGTACACCAAGCAAACATCTCCATAAAATTATCGACTTTCGAAACATCCAACTTTTCCAAATCCGCAAATTCAAGTTTGTATTGGTTTCTAAATTTCAATTCTATGTAAATACCGGATTCAGCCACCGCAACATTCCTGCACACCTTTATTTTCATCAATGTTGCGTTTGGATCTTCTTCATAACTCTTTCTACTGAGATTGAGCAACAGTTCCCCAATCTCAGCCCCTGTAAAGTCAATCCTACCATAGATGTGCTTCCTGTTCAGAATGCCGCCATCTTTACTAAAACCTCTCACTCCTACGATCTCACTGTCCGGCAGCATCTTTCCGTCAGTTGTGGTATAACGGATCACTGGATCCTCAAGTGCCTGAGCCTTAAGAGGAACATATTTCGTGCTGACATTTCCGACAGCCACGGCCACACTCGCCGGAATCTTGCCGTCTATGAAATCCTTAGAGACCTTGCTCGCGTCAATGGTCACGGTGATGGCTCCGAACTCGTTCTTGAAATCAGTTATGTCCAGTTCCTCAACATCACCAGCGGCAGCCCTGGTCTTGGTGTAAAGCAGACGGGCAGACAGCATAGATTTTGTGATGTTTGCCGCTTCACTTGCCGGACTCACCTCAAACCTGAAAGTAATATACCTGTAATTCTCACTGCCAGGGAATTCCGGATCCCCCTTATCATAGTAAAGGATTTCCTTACCGTCCTTGTATAACGGGAACCATTCCACAGATTGTATTCTTAAAGACACACTGGCATTCAAAAACTCGGACAACTTGTCTTTCAAGCCGCTGACAGACTCCTCAAGAGCCAACACCTTGCTCTCTATGGCCTTGTTTTTCGTCTCAAGGCTATTGTTCACAGAGGCTATCCGAGTTTTGATCTCTTCTGAGAAAGTGCCCTCAAATTCAGATATCGCCTTGGTAATCGCATCCGTGTAGGCCTCGGTGAGTTCATTCTTAGCCTCTCCCAAAGCCTTACCAACAGCATCGATGTCATCAGAGTTCTTCTTCACAGCCTCGTCAAGCTCTTTCAACTTGTCATTCAAAGCCTTGATGTCGGCCGCATTGGCTTCGATAAGGCCATTCAGGAAAGTCTTTTGCGCCTCAAGCTGATTCTCGATGTCATCATTAAGCGCCTTGAGGGAATCCTTGGTCTGGGCGATTGTCCAGTAGCCGTCCAAAGTGCTGTTCACCCAGGACTTCATCGAAGTCTCGCAGTCATCGATGGATTTCTTAAGGCTTTCGCTCCACCACTTGTCCATCTCCTCACGGAAAGTGACGATGGCGGCGGTGTAGGCCTTGGTGATGGCCTCAACCTCCTTGCCGATCCTGTCATTCAGACCATCTACCTCTCCGGCGAGCTTGGACTTCACTCCATCCGCAGCCGTTTTCAGACCCTCTGAATATTTCTTCGTCAGGCGGGTCTCAAGGTTTGCCATAGAGGTCTTGAGACCCGCTATCTCACCTTTAATCCCGCCGAGCTGGTCAACAATGGCGTTGTACTGATCCAAAGTCATAAATGTCGCTTTGGCCCAGTCCTTGGTCTCTTTCAGTTCTTTGTCAGTGTAGTCCTTTAGGTCAGAGATCTTCTTCTCAAGCTCGGCATCCTTCTTCTGTAGATCCGAAATCGTGTTGTTGACAGAGGCAAGCTTTCCGTTCATCTCGGTCTTTTCGGACTCCAGCAACGCAAGCAGCACGGCCTTGGCCTTGCCGAGAGAGTCAAGGACATATTCCTTGTCCGCCTTGTCGCTGTTCTTGAGGTCCTCAACCGCCTTCTCAAGGTCGGTCTTAAGATCGGAGATGTTTTTCCCGTTCTCGGCGATTGACTTCTCAAGTCCGTCCGCTGTCGTCTTAAGGTTTTCAATCATCTTCTTCAGATCAGCGTCGGTCTTCTCCAGCTGCGGAATGGCAGCGTTGATCGCCTTGAGCTGCTTGTCGATCGAGGCGATCTGATTGTCCTCGATTCCGTCAAGCCTCCTGTGCACATCATCAATGTCGGACGAGTAATCCGTGCAGGCGACAGAGAAAGCGAGACACAGCAAAGCCGCGATCGCTTGGCCGGTTCTTCTTCTAATTATTCCCATAAATTAAATCTAAAAATATCACAAATTTGAATCTATCTGGCATTCTACCCTATTCCCGTCAAGATGCTAACCGTTACGACTTATTCAGCCATCCTCAAAGGAATATATTCAGACGACAGGTTCCAACCCATTGCCTCGTTCTCGATGTGAACTCTGGCGAAGGCCGCCATTTCGCCCCGGACAAACGATTCCGAGATGTAGGTGGCATTCACCTTAATGACAATATAACCGCCATACACCGTAAAGTCACTTATGTAAAGGTCCTTCGGCTCATAATTCGGATAATGTGCCGTTATCAGTATGTTTTCTTCTTTGAGGTAGCTCAATGCTGAATAAGGCCGAACCTCGAATTCCAGCGTCACGAATTTCAGGAGGGCACCAGGTTTATCTCTTTTCACCACAGCAGCTCCATCCTGGGTATAAGGGACATATACCAGAGACTGGATTCTATGCAGTACCTTATTGACAGCCTGTCGGGCCTGCGCGATCTTACTGTTGACGGCGTTCTCCATCTTCTGGATTTCCGAACTCATCCGGTCAATCTCGGCCTGAACCTTACCGTCCGCATCGTTGATCGCGGCTGTGATGTCTGCCGACAACTCATTCCGCAAGGAGGCTATCGCATCACGAATGGCTTTTTCATAAGCAGCTTTGAGGTCAGCCTTAACCTGATCCAGATCCGACTTCAAACCTTCAATCTCCTTCGCGTTGTCCTCAATCGCCTTATCGGTCGCGGCCAAAGCCGCTTTCAAATCCCCGATATCTTTCGAATTGGCCTTGATCATTTCCTCCAAAGCGGTCTTCTGCACAACCAATTGACCTTCCAGTTTCTTTTTCTGTGCTTCCAATTCCGCTTTCGCCTCCTCAATCGTCCAATAAGCCTTAAACTTGTCATTCACCCAAGACTCAAGCGATGACTTCAAATCATCCACTGAGGTTTTGAGGCTCTTTACCCAAGCCGTCTCTATTTCGTTTCGTGCCTTTGAGATGGCATCCGTGTAAGCATCCGTCAGAGCCGAAACCTCTTTTGAGATTCTGTCATTCAGTCCTGAGACCTCATCAGCTACAACAGATTCCAGATCGCTGACTGTCTTGTTCAACGACTCTGTGAAGTTCTTCGTCAGACGCTCCTCAAGTTCAGTCATCGATGTCTTCAATCCGGCAATCTCAGTGTCAAGACCAGCGATCCGCTCCACAATGTCATCGTACTGTTCCAAAGTAGAGAAAGTGGCTTGAATCCAATCTTCAGTGCCCTTCAATTCTTTTCCGGCATACGACTTCAAATCTGAAATCTTACCTTCCAACTCAACATTCTTCTTTTGAAGAGCGGAGATCGCGCCGCCTATGTCTGACAATTTCACGTTCATCTCAGACTTCATTGTCTCAAGAGTCACAAGAACCTCTTTCTCGGCTTGTTCTATTGCCCTGATAAGTTCTTCCTTGTTGGCATTGTCACTTTTCCTCAATTCTTCCACCGCGTTCTCAAGGTCGGACTTCACTGCTGAAATCCGTTTCCCATTCTCCGTGATAGCCTTCCTGAGACCGCCAGCGGTCTCCTCCAGAGAGCCGATCATATCTTTCATATCCTTGTCGGTCTGTTCCAACTTCGGAATGGAGGCATTGATATTCTCGATCCGCTGGTCTATGGATGTGACCCACGCATCCTTTCCGTTCAGATCCTCGTGGATCTCATCAAGGTCCGGGGAATAGTTCGCGCAACCGAAAGCGGCGGCGAGACCCACGCACATCAAGACCAATCCAATTCTTCTAATATATTCTTTCATTTTTCTCTAATGTTAACAGTCAAACAAATCTTACTCTCAAGGGTTTGTCACCACAACGGGGACTATAGGAATAAATTCGGAAATCATATCCCAACCTTTGGAGGCATCCTTTATTGACACCAGAACGTTGAACTTTCTCGCACCATTTGTAAAGACTACAGGAAGGACGGAAGCATCTATGTCCATCAGAACGATACCGTTCCCAGTGTTTGTGATTCCGTTCAACTTAAGATGAAGAACATAATCTTTTGGCTCCACGCTTTGAGTGAGGATCGACACATTGTTAACATTCAGAGCCTCGGCGGCGGAGAACGGACGAACCTCGAATTTCAATGTCAGTGACTTCTTGACACCTTCACAGAAGACCTCAACCGATCCATCTGAATATGTCGGGAAATATACAAACGACGTTATCACGTTTCTTATCTTCTCCCGCGCGTCCTCCACAGCCTCGATTATCGAATCCAAGTCATCCTTGCATTTCTGTATCCTCGACTCCAATGCCTCGACTCTCTCGTCAATGCTGTTGTTGAGGCTGTCTATCCTATCGGCAAGTTCCTTGTCCATATCACCTTTCAGTGAAGTGATAGCATCCTTGATCGCGGCCTCATAAGCAGCCTTGATGTCATTTTTTGCCTGCTCAAGCTCCGCGAACAAGTCCTCCAGGCTCTTGGCGTTGTCCGCAAGAGCATTCTCGGTCTCTGCCAAAGCCTTTTTAAGGTCCTTGATCTCGCCCGCATTGGCGCTGATCAATTCTTTCAGATAGGCTTCCTGAGCCTTCAGCTGGTTTTCGAGATCCTTTTTCTGAGACTCAATGGCCGCTTTTGTCTCCTCTATCGTCCAGTAGGCCGTAAGTTTCCCGTTCACCCAGAGTTTAAGGGACTTCTCCAATTCCTCAAGAGAGGTCTTGACATTTTCCGTCCAAGCGTTTTCAAGTTCAGCGCGAGTCTTCGCTATGGCCGATGTGTAAGCCTCAGTCAGGTCGGAAATCTCTTCGTCAATCCTGTCATTAAGACCGGCGACTTCCTCACCTATCTTGGATTCAAGGTCACTGACCGCCTTTTTCAAATCCTCGTCGAACTTGTTTGTCAGGCGGGTCTCAAGGTCAGACAAAGACTTCTTCAGTTCAGACATCTCCGTGTTGATCCCTCCAATCCGTTCCACAATACCATTATACTGCTCCAACGTCGCGAATGTGGCTGTGGCCCAGTCCCTGATGCCTTTCAATTCATCATCAACATAGGTCCTGAGATCTGAAATCTGTTTCTCCAATTCCTGATCCTTATCTTTCAGATCAGAGATCATTTCATCTACGTCGGACAGTTTGCCCTGCATTTCCGACCTCATCGCCTCAAGGTTGGCCAAGACTACACCCTTGGCATCATTGATCGCAGCGATCAGCTCCACCTTGTTGGTCTTGTCACTGTCCTGGAGTTCCTTCACAGCCTTTTCAAGTTCGGAGCGGACCTCTGAGACGCGGTTCTCGTTCTCACCGATGTCTTTCCGAAGATCGTCAGCGGTCTTGTCCAAGGACTCGATCATCTTCTTGATTTCCTGATCAGTCCGCTCCAACTCCGGGAGTGAAGCGTTTATCTTTTCAAGCTGCTTGTCTATGGACGGAATGCGGTTGCTTTCGATTTCATCGATGCGGTCATCCACACGCTTGAACTCAGCATCGTAGTCAGCGCATCCGGAGGACACCAGCAGAATCACGCTCAAAAGAGCCGGTAATATTCTTCTTATATTCATTGATTATTCCATTTTAGGGTTATTTTGTCACGATCGTAGGGTTTATGCCAGCCACCTTAAGATCACGCTTGACCAGATCCATAGTGGCTTTGCTGCAGCCTACCATTCTTATGGTCTTCAATTTCTTACAACCATAGAACATACACCTCACCGTCTTTCCATAATAATCACTGACATCGTGCAAGTTTGCTTTTTCCAAATTCCAACCAGACAAATCCAAAGTTTCAAGAGAAGAACATCCATTGAACATTCCAGGTACGCTACACACCTTATCCATTTTCCATTTGGACAAATCCAAGGAAGTCAACCCTGAACACCCATAGAATGTAAAGTTGGTAAATTCAAGGTTCTGAGGCCTCCAAGATGAAATTTTCAACGATTTTGTAGTCAGCTTACTACAATTATAAAAAGAGTGTTGCAGATTAGTGGCATCGGACATATCCAACAACTCAAGATCCGCCTCTTCAAGAAGATTACAATCTCGAAAATATATCCAGTAATCAGGCTTTACTTTCTTGAGGAGCTTGACTGTCTTCAAGTCAGCAGATTCTTGATTATCAGAATAACTCCAATAAAGATTCACTTTATCAACCTCACCGTCAAAACCGATTTCACCATACTTGGTGTGCACTATGCCCAACTTATTCGGTTTTATATTCGCGTCAAAGGCAGATAAATATGAAGAAATGTCAACCATCCTTCCGGACGCGGTGGTGTATTGGATCAAAGGCGGTCTTATCTTCGCAACTTTCAAAGAAGCGAAGCGTGTGGAAACATCACGGACAACAACCCTGAAACCGGCAGAGACACGTCCGGCAATAAAGTCATCCAACAGCGTCCCGGGATCAATCCTGAGATTCAGGACTCCATTCTTTGCCTTGGTGATTCCCTGAACCTTCAGAGCGATCTCATCCCCGACAGAAGCCCTTGTCTTTGTGAGCAACGCATACGCTGCCACATCAGCGGTGCCTATTGAGGACAGCAATTTCTCAGGGCGGACCTCCAGGGAGACATCGATGGTCTTTTCCAAAGACTCAACGTTGTAGGAGAGAATCACACTTCCGTCATCGCTCGTCGGGACAAACGCCAGAGACTGCATCACGGAGTCAAAGGAGGAAATAAGATCAGCGAAATCAAACGAAGCGAGATCGTTGTCGATAGATGCCATTTCAGCCTTCATTTCAGCCTCTTTTGTGGAGAATGCTTTCGTGAAACTCTCATACGCGGCGTCAACACGTGCTTTGATCGTAGCCTCAAAAATACCCTTGAAATCAGTGATGGCATCCTCGATTGCCTTCTTGTAGGCAGTGGTAAGATCCTCTTTAGCCTTGTTCAAGTCTGACGTAAAGACCGGGAAACGATCAGCCAGTGCCTTAAGATCGTCATTGACCTTCTTCAGTCTGTCCTCAAGAGCGGTGATGTCTCCGGCATTGGCGTCGATCAAGTCCTTCAACAACTTTCTCTGCGCCTCAAGCTGATTCTCGATGTCATCGTTCAGAGCCTTGAGGGAATCCTTGGTCTGGGCGATTGTCCAGTAGCCGTCCAAAGTGCTGTTCACCCAGGACTTCATCGAAGTCTCGCAGTCATCGATGGATTTCTTAAGGCTTTCGCTCCACCACTTGTCCATCTCCTCACGGAAAGTGACGATGGCGGCGGTGTAGGCCTTGGTGATGGCCTCAACCTCCTTGCCGATCCTGTCATTCAGACCATCTACCTCTCCGGCGAGCTTGGACTTCACTCCATCCGCAGCCGTTTTCAGACCCTCTGAATATTTCTTCGTCAGGCGGGTCTCAAGGTTTGCCATAGAGGTCTTGAGACCCGCTATCTCACCTTTAATCCCGCCGAGCTGGTCAACAATGGCGTTGTACTGATCCAAAGTCATAAATGTCGCTTTGGCCCAGTCCTTGGTCTCTTTCAGTTCTTTGTCAGTGTAGTCCTTTAGGTCAGAGATCTTCTTCTCAAGCTCGGCATCCTTCTTCTGTAGATCCGAAATCGTGTTGTTGACAGAGGCAAGCTTTCCGTTCATCTCGGTCTTTTCGGACTCCAGCAACGCAAGCAGCACGGCCTTGGCCTTGCCGAGAGAGTCAAGGACATATTCCTTGTCCGCCTTGTCGCTGTTCTTGAGGTCCTCAACCGCCTTCTCAAGGTCGGTCTTAAGATCGGAGATGTTTTTCCCGTTCTCGGCGATTGACTTCTCAAGTCCGTCCGCTGTCGTCTTAAGGTTTTCAATCATCTTCTTCAGATCAGCGTCGGTCTTCTCCAGCTGCGGAATGGCAGCGTTGATCGCCTTGAGCTGCTTGTCGATCGAGGCGATCTGATTGTCCTCGATTCCGTCAAGCCTCCTGTGCACATCATCGATGTCGGACGAGTAATCCGTGCAGGCGACCGAGAAAGCGAGACACAGCAAAGCCGCGATGGCCTGGCCGGTTCTTCTTCTAATTATTCCCATAAATTAAATCTAATAATATCACAAATTTGAATCTATCTGGTATTCTACCTGTTTAGTGTGTTCTATTATATCCTCAAAAACATACGGTGTCAAAACAAACCTGGTCATCAAACTATGCCAAGGGGAAATTGGTCAAGTTCTGAATATAGGCAAATGTACGCATAGGACTTATAAGTTCAAAAGAATCAAGGTAGTAAATTTCGTTCATTTACGAAATTTACTACCCTGTAACCAAATTTACCAGTTGATTTACTGGATTGCCGCTTCGACACCTCGGCACTTCGACAAGCTCAGTGCCCCGTCCTTAGAAATAAGCATCTCGTCAGAGAAGCATCAGAACCTGTCCGGAAATCACACGCAGGAACATCTCCATCGGATAGACCGTGGCGTAAGCGACTGACGGCTCGTCATCGTCAACCGTGGTAAGGGCATAGTTGAGGGCGATAGGATTCGCCATCGAGGCGCACAGCATCCCGACATTCTCCGAATAGTCCGTCTTGCAGAATTTGGACGCGATGAAACCGACCAGCAGCACAGGCACGACAGCCAAGAGCACACTGATTCCGATCCAAAGCAGGCCCTCCGGCCTCAGGACCGTCTCGAAAAAGTCCGGTCCGGCGCTGAGTCCCAATCCCGCCAGATAGATCGTCAGACCGAACTGCCTGAGCATCAGATTCGCGCTGTGTGTCGTGTAGGTGGTCAAGTGTATCCTTGGGCCGAACGCCCCCATCAGGATGCCAATCAGGATCGGACCACCGGCGATTCCGAGACGGATAGGGACACTCATTCCCGGAATGGAAATCGGAAGGCTGCCCAGAATCAATCCGAGCATAAGCCCGATGAAGATGAACAGCAGATTCGGATTACGGAGTTCTTTCTCCTGATTGCCAAGCACTTCCGCCACACGGTCAATCGCCTTCTGCTCCCCCACGATCGTCAGTTTGTCTCCGATCTGAAGCCTGAGGTCACGTGACGGCAGCAGGTCGATACCCGCGCGGTTAACCCTTGTGATGTTTATTCTGTAAACGTTACGCAGATGCAGATCCCCGAGTTTCGCCCCGTTGACGCTTGTCTTGGTGACGAATATGTGACGGGAAACAAGCATTCCGTCCAGATGGTTCCAGTCGATGTCCTTCTTGTTCCAATCCTTCACGACCTTCTCCCCGAACAGCTGCTCGGCCGACCCGGCATCCTTCTCACGGGTCAGCACAAGCACGTGCTCACCTTCCTCAAGCACGGTGTCCCCGTCCGGGATTATCACCTGTCCACGGCCCTCACCACCATATTTCCAAACCCTCGAGACAACGAGGCGAACATGAGCGTCCTTCATAATGTCGCGGATGGTCTTGCCGAAAACGGCCGGATTGCTCACCCGGAACTCTGTGATGAAAGTCTGGTTGTCGTGGACATCCTTGGAGTGCTGTTTCTTACGGAATATGGCAGAGAGGATAACCACACAAAGGATCACGCCGATCACTCCGAAAGGATAGCCCACAGCGCAGGCCGTGGCCATCTGGTTGGAGACATCCACCGCTCCCGGATCGGTCTGAAGCAGAGTCTGTTGCGCGGCTCCAAGCATCGGGGTGTTGGTCGCGGCTCCAGTTAGAAGACCGGTCGCCACAGGCAGCGATATTCCGCATAATCTACTTATTCCCAATGTCATAAGAGTGCCGACAAGCAGCACGGCGAAGGCCAGGATATTCAGTTTGATCCCCCCCTTCTTCAGCGAAGGGAAGAAACTCGGGCCGACCTGCAGGCCAAGCGTGAACACAAAGAGCACAAGGCCGAAGTTCTGCGCCAACTCCAGCATACGGGGATCAACGCTGAGGCCGAAATGCCCGACGATGATTCCGGCGAAAAACACGAATGTCACTCCGAGGCTGACACCCTTAAACTTGATCTTGTTGCAAAGAAGACCAGCGACGCAAATCAGCGACAGCACAAGAATCGCCTGAATATAAGACGGTTCCGTGAATATCTCGATGAACCAGTTCATAGTCCTTTAAATATACAGCGCACAAAGATAGTCAGAAATATTCATTAATTTTGTGAAGCGGTGGCAATGGTCGCCGCGGTTTCAAGGATTTTATGAATATGCCAGAGGCGAAAAACAAGAATATTCAGGGTTCCGCAACCAAGAAAGCAAAAAGTGAAGAACGCGGGAACGCCAGAAATAGAGGTTCCGTGAAAGATAAAAGCGGAGTCACCAAAAAAAAGGCCGGTACACAAACAGCCAGAACATCCCCTGCTAAACGATCCCGGAGGAAAAAGAGGAAGCCTCGGAAAGTGAACATAGGAGTCTGGACGGCAGTAGGAATCGCCGCGTCAGTCATTCTGGCTCTGATGGTTATGTTCATCAGCCGGGGTGGCGGCGTACACGAGACAGGAGCCAAGGTTCCGCCCGGGGACTGGCGCTACGGGATCGACATCTCACATCACAACGCCGATGGAATCGTTTGGGATTCCCTTTACGTGCTGACAGACAAACGCGGCAAAACAATCCGGGATCACCATCTGGCAAAAGACATCCGGCCGGTCAGTTTCGTGTTCATCAAGGCCACGGAAGGGGTGTCGATGGTGGACAAGGATTTCAAGAGGAACTGGCAGGATGCCGGCAGGTCTGGCCTGAGAAGAGGCGCGTACCACTTTTTCAGGAGTTCAAAGGACGGTGACGCGCAGGCAAGGCTTTTCATCAAGACAGTGGGCGATCTGAGGTTCAAGGACTTGCCTCCGGTTCTGGACATCGAGACCATACATCGGGGCGGTTCAAGGAAAAGGCTGAACGAAGAGGCACTCAAGTGGCTCAGAATCATCGAGGATCATTACGGCAAGAAGCCGATAGTCTATGCCGGGACTTCGTTCGCGAAGGACTATCTCAGCAAGGACATCACGGAGAACTATCCGGTCTGGATAGCGCACTACGAAAAAGACCAGCCCGCTTTCGAGGGCTGGACTTGGTGGCAGTTCACCGACAAGGCTGTCGTGAAAGGAGTTCCTGGGCTTGTTGACCTCAATGTGATGAGGAAGTAACCTTATAACCTGTCGAAAGGCTTGGCGGAATCCCCGGTCCAACGATAAAGATGGGTTCTGGAGTACTGCTTACCGGTGGCGGCATTCTTACCCGGCTCGGCGAAATAGAAGAGGCCGTCCCCGACCGGACATATTCCAGTGGAGCCGTACTTGAAATAGAAACCAGACACAGGATTCTCCGAAGAACCGATCACCTTATGCTTAGTGATGTCGTAAAGTACACCGGCCAGAGACCTTTTGACAGGCTTTTCAGCCACATCAAACGCGAATATGTCATAATTCGGGAATATGCTCTTGCGGCCTTTGTACACCGCCATAAACATCTTTCCCGTCTCAGCGTCGTAAGCCAGATTCTGCACTCCCCAGTTCGTGTTGCCTGTGTAGGCGAAATACTTGTCCAGAGGCTTCGCCGGACCTTCTCCGTAGAAGTCACCGAACTTCACCTTCCCTGCATATTCATTCAGCTTTTGGATGTCGTAGCGAAGCAGCACCTGATGGTTGTTGTCGTTGCGGGCATTGTCGCCATAGATGCCGTAAGCCACGTAGAGATAATCCTTTCCGCCCTTCTTGCCGATCTTCGGAGCGATCGTGACACCGTCTATGCCCGAGCAGCCGTAGAAGTGTTCGTAATTCTGATCTGCGAATCCTGTCATATGGAAATCGTGCGTGGCCTCCTTGACGCAGACGATGCGGAAAGCGTCGTTGTTCTCGGAGTCCATTCCGACCTCAGTCACCTTGTCAACATCGATTATGGCAATGTAGAACATCGAGCGGCCTTTGGCGAACGCGGAAAGTCCGGCTCCGATGACATCGTCCTTGCACTCAAGCGAAGCATAGACCTTCCGGTCTTCCGGATTGAATGTCATCGCGCCAAGATGCCCTTGGATGCGGTCGATCGAACCTACGACATTGCCTTCGAGATCGGTCTTCAGGAAACTCGTGGTGAATGAGAAGTACATCCTCCCGGCGGCCTTGTCATACGCAATGCCCTGGACGTGATGCTTTCCTCCCTCGACATAAATCTCTTTCGGCAGGGTTTGTCCTGTCTGTGAATATGCGGCCACGGTCCCGGCCACAATCATCAATGCGATCAACGCTATTCTTTTCATATTCAATGTATTAATAATCTATACTTTAGCCACTTCGACAGGCTCAGTGACCACCCACTATCTCTTACTTTCTTAATTCCTCAATCATCGCCTTCGCGACGGCGGCGGAAGCGCCTTCTCCACCGAGAGCGTCACGGATCTCCTGATAGCCTGTCAGCATCGTGGAGCGGTACTCCTCATCCTCGATCATCCTACGCACCTCATTCAGAACGTTGTCCGGCGTGAAATAGTACTGAAGAAGCTCCCGGAAACAAATCCGGTCAAGGATCAGATTGCCGAGACTGATATACTGGATCTTGATTATCGATTTGGCTATCATAAAGTTGAGGTCCGAGCCTTTGTAGGCGACCACCTGCGGAGTCCCGATCAGCGCACACTCCAGCGAAGCCGTGCCGGAATTGACCACAGCGGCCTTGGCGTGACGCATCACGGCATAACTCTGGCCGAAGACCACGCTGACATATTCACGCCCCCTTATGTACTTGGTATAGTCGCTCTCCGAGCGGGCCGGGGCAGCCGCCACGACGAAGCGGTATTCTGAATATTCAGGGATGGAATGCAGCCTGTCGGCAAATTCCATAAAGGTCGGCATCATCGAGCTGATCTCGCCGTTTCTGGAGCCGGCCAGGAGGGCGATCATCGGCCTGTCAGGCAGTCCGGTCTTCGCCAGAAACTCCTCACGGGTCTCTTTGAAAGCCGCCGAGTTGTCGATCGCATCGATCAACGGATTACCTTTATATATAAAGTCAACGCCTTTCTTAGTGAAGTACGGGATTTCGAACGGGAAAACGATGAACAGCTTGTCCACGAAGGCTTTGAGCTTCTTCACACGGCTTTCCCTTGAGGCCCAGACCTTAGGGGCGATGTAGTAGAAGACCTTGAATCCTGCCTTGTGGGCGAATTCGGCGACACGGAAATTGAATCCCGGATAGTCAATGAGGATCACCACGTCCGGCTTCCAGCGGAGGATGTCCGTGGTGCAGTCCGAGAACCTCTTGGCGAAGGCTCTGGCGTGGATCAGGATCTGAGTGAAGCCGATGACCGCCCCGTCCTTGTAGTCTTTCACAAGACCGGTTCCCTGCTGGTGTTCCTTATAAACGGCATCCATAAGCCCTCCGCCCCAGAAGCGGATGTCAGCCTCGGGGTCCTCGGCGTAAAGGCCACGCATTAGATTGGATCCGTGCAGATCCCCGGACGCCTCCCCGGCTATGATATAGTAGCGCATATTCTTTAAAAATCTTCATTGAACCCAAGTCCGTTCAACCTGGCGATCTCCTCGTGGTCCGAACTGTTGATGTTGTGGGCGACAATGGAGATGTAGCCGTCGGAAAGGATGTGATGATCCGCCAGAATGTCATCCGCAGGCGAATCGTCCTTGAAATCCCCGACCATCATATAGAGGGTCTCCCCTTCCTCTGCCTTCGGGAACGATGTGTGCCCCAGATCCTCCGGACGGACGCCTCTTTTGGCGAAAAGATCCGCGTCCCACGGCTTGAACTCCTTCTCCCAATGTCCCAGCCCCTGATGCCCCACACGGATGCCTTTGACAACCGACGCCGGAATATTCGGGAAATTGACATTATAATATATTCCTGACTTCGGGTTATGACACGCCCAAAGTTTTCTGAATATGTCAGGAAAATATTCATTGACAACGGAGAAATCCGCGTCCAGGCTCATCGTGTCGAGCGAGACTCCGATGCCTAATATTCCGTTCAGGGCGGCCTCCTCCGCCGCGCCGAGGGTTCCGGAATAGTTCGCCGCGGTGGCAGCGTTGGAGCCGTGGTTGATTCCGCAGACAACAACATCGGGCTTCTGGGGCCAGAAGATCTCGTCCAGCCCATACTTCACGCAGCTTGCCGGGGTGGCGTCGAGGTAGGACCAACGCACTCCGTCCATCGTCGGAAGTTCCTTGTAGGCGATCGCCCTGCCACCCATCGAGACTGCCATTGACATCCCGGACTGGTGGAATTTCGGCGCGACTGCCGTGATTCTGCCAAATTGACGCATTATGTCAGCCAGTGAATGTATGCCACCAGCCTGATAACCATCGTCGTTTGTCAGCAGTATATTCAGTTCATCAGACATTCTATTAATATTTTAGCCCACAAATATATTAAATTCCGCAATTTTTTAATAATTTTGCATCGCTTTTGCAGTGAAAGGCTGCGGTTAGTTTAGTATAGAAAAGTATTAACAACTTATTTAATATCTAATTAAAATGGTAAAACTTGGTATTAACGGATTTGGCCGTATCGGCCGTATGGTTTTCCGTGCAGCGGTTGAGAACTTCTCAAACGACATCGAGGTTGTAGGTATCAACGACCTTCTCGATCCAGAGTATCTTGCTTATATGCTCAAGTATGACTCAGTTCACGGAGCATTCAAGGGCGACGTAAAGGTTGAGGACGGACACCTTGTAGTAAACGGCAAGAAGATCCGTGTCACCGCTGAGATGGATCCTGCAAACCTGAAGTGGAACGAGGTTGAGGCTGACGTTGTTGTTGAGTCAACCGGTTTCTTCCTTACCGACGAGACCGCCCGCAAGCACATCCAGGCCGGCGCTAAGAAAGTCATTATGTCAGCTCCTTCAAAGGACAGCACTCCTATGTTCGTCTATGGTGTTAACCACAAGACCTACGCTGGACAGGACATCATCTCCAACGCTTCCTGCACCACCAACTGCCTTGCTCCTATCACCAAGGTGCTCAACGACAAGTTCGGTGTCAAGAGAGGCCTTATGACAACCGTTCACGCTGCCACAGCTACCCAGAAGACCGTTGACGGACCTTCAAAGAAGGACTGGAGAGGTGGTCGTGGAATCCTCGAGAACATCATCCCTTCATCAACAGGTGCCGCCAAGGCTGTAGGTAAGGTTCTTCCTGAGCTCAACGGCAAACTTACCGGTATGTCTCTCCGTGTTCCTACATCTGACGTTTCCTTCGTAGACCTTACCTGCGAGCTCAACACTCCAGCCACCTACGATGAGATCTGCGCCGCTATGAAGGAGGCTTCCGAGGGCGAGCTCAAGGGTGTTCTTGGTTACACTGACGAGCCACTGGTATCCACCGACTTCCGCAACGACTCACGCACTTCCATCTTCGACGTGAAGGCTGGTATCCAGCTCGATCCTACCTTCGTTAAGGTTTGCGCTTGGTACGACAACGAGTGGGGTTACTCCAACAAGGTGCTCGAAATGGCACGTGTTATCGCGAAATAATTATTATCTTTGCTGATAGAAAGGCCAGGCCTTTGGGCCTGGCTTTTTTTGACTACATAACAAACACACAGGTGGGTTTTCCGAAAGGGAACACGCACATTAAAAAATCCAACATTATGAAGAAAGTTGTTTTGACACTGCTCTGCGGGGCTATGATTTTCTCTGGTTGCGGTACTTTGAACAAGACCGGACAGGGCACACTTATCGGTTCCGGAGCCGGAGCCATCATCGGAGCCGGAATCGGCGCCGCCATCGGTGACGGCAAGGGCGCTGCAATCGGTGCCGCCATCGGAACAGCCGTAGGCGCCGGCACTGGCGCTGTCATCGGCAAGAAGATGGACAAGAAGGCCGCCGAGCTTGAGGCACTTGAGAACGCCCAGGTCGAGACTGTACAAGACCAGAACGGCCTCCAGGCCATCAAGGTCACCTTCAACAGCGGCATCCTCTTCCCTACCAACGGCTCGACTCTGTCACAGACCTCGAAGAACGAACTCTCACAGTTCGCCACAAAGATGAGCGATATGCAGGACACTGACATCACCATCTACGGCCACACAGACAACACCGGTTCCGACGCCGTCAACGAGCGTCTGTCCAACGAGAGAGCCCAGTCCGTGGCCAACTACCTGAAGAACTGCGGCATCGCCTCGTCACGTATGACCACCGAAGGCAAGTCCTACTCTATGCCAGTGGCCGACAACTCCACCAAGGAAGGCCGCGCCCAGAACCGCCGCGTCGAGATCTACATCACCGCCAACAAGACGATGATCGAGAAGGCCGAGAACGGCACGCTGTAGATTTTCACAGACATATTCACACCTAAGGATTTTTTCATCCTTAGGTTACATAAAGCCCAAACCATAGTCACTCCGGCAATCCTCCCCACCAAAGGTGGGTCCCCTCCCTCTTCGGGAGCCAAAGTTGCCTACGTGACTATGGTTCGGGCTTTATTGGTCTTAATTCGTCTTAATTAGTCTAATAATTGCAGCCTAATTAGTAAGCGTTAAAAGTAAATATTTAAGGATTACTCAGTACTGGCGCGGACCGAAGATGGAGGTGCCGATGCGGACGATGGTGGCGCCGTGGCGGATGGCGAGGGGCCAGTCGTGGGACATTCCGATGGAGAGTTCGGTGAAGTCGGGTAGCTGGGGATAACGGGCGTCCAGGCGCTGTTTGAAGGACTGGATGCGGGCGAAATCGGACTCGACTATCGACTCGTCATCGGTGTGGGTGGCCATTCCCATCAGGCCGTGGATGCGGACGTGCCTGTAGGAACGTCCGCTGGCATATTCATCAAGGATTGACTCTATTTCCTGCTCGGTGAGGCCGCCTTTGGTGAGTTCGGCGCCGAGGTGGAGTTCCAGAAGGACGTTGACAGTCCGGGAATTGACTGAGGCCCAGTTGTCGATCAGGTCCAGCAGGTGACGGGAATCCACGGACTCGACCAGGGAGGCGTACGGAAGGACCAGCTTCAGTTTATTGGTCTGGAGATGGCCGATGAAGTGCCATTCGATGTCCTGCGGAAGTTGAAGGGCCTTGGCGGCGAACTCCTGTGGACGGTTCTCTCCGAAGCGGCGTTGGCCGGCCTGATAGGCGGTCAAGATGTCGGAGAACGGATGGAATTTGGAAACTGCCACCAGTTTAACCCCTGATGGCAGTTCCTTTTTGATATTGTTAAGATTCTCTTCTATCATTCCGTAAAGGATTTACAGGAATCAAAAAATCTTGTCAAAATATTTAGCGTCTTCCTTTCTGCTGCTCCCTCTGCATCTGAGCCTGCATCCTCTGGGCCTCCTCAAGAC
>ERZ1026860.166-NODE-166-length-50677-cov-7.851389_pt1 | contig 50677 bp, 60 predicted proteins | sample MGYA00380160_ERZ1026860 | MGnify/ENA primary metagenome ERZ1026860 (study PRJEB33269, sample SAMEA4719796) | human gut metagenome | biome: human-associated habitat; feature: organic feature; material: feces | place: Cameroon | collected 2013-10 ... | reverse complement strand
GCGTTTTCGATGATGGAAATGGTCTCGTTACAGATAAAGCCGATCACAACGGCATCCCGCACAAAGGTGGACCCCATCACGGCATCCAGCCTGCAGGCCACCAGCACGATCAGCAGCGTTTCGCCCTTGCGGCACAGGCCCTTCCAGCCTGCGCGGCTTTCCAGCGTGCCGCTTTTGGTCTTGGGACTTGCATGGAACACTCCCGCCACGATCAGTCCGGTGATGTAGTCGATGGCCATAAAGATGATCAGCGTCTGCAGCGCTGCGTCCCACCCGCCAAACAGGCTGGCAAACGCAGCGCCTAACGCACCCACGGCCATGCAGAAATAATCCTTCAAAACGTCACCCCCTCACAGCGTCCACCGGCTCTTGTTGGCGCGGGTGTCTACGTGCACCCAGCCCTTGGCCCGGCCTGCCTTGACCGGGTAGCGGCCCACGCCGCCCCATGTGGGCATCAGGCTTTCGGCGTAGGCGGCCACGGCCAGCGGGTCGGTGTCCTGCACCTGAATGTCTGCGGCGCGGCCCAGCAGGTGCTGGCTGGATTTGGAACCGCCCACCTTTGCGTTGTGGCTGGCGGTGCGGTAGCCGCTGGTGATGGTCACGGGCTTGCCAAAGTGTTCCCGGATGCACTGCAGCAGCACCACAAGGCCCTCATCAATGAGGATAGTGTCGGTGCCGTCGCGGCAGCGGAACTCCCGCACGCGGAACGCCGGGGAGAGCTGCTTTGCGCCGTCTGCTTTCAGGCTGTACTGTTTGATCGCCATATGTATCACGTCCTTTCGCGGGGTCAGACCCCGATTTTTACGTCCTCTTCCGGCTCCTGATTCGCCGCTTCCTCTGCATCCAGCGCATCGTAGTACGCCTGCGCAAGGGCTTCCACCTCTGCAATGTCGTCCTCCGAGAGCAAGGCGCCGTCCAGATGGGTGTATGCCTTGTCCAGCCAGTAGGCCACGTCGCGTCCTGCGGCAATTTCTCTCTTGATGGATCGCAGGGTCAGGTCGTGGCGGGCTTTGCTTTTAATAGCCATGTGTACCTCCTTAGGTCATGGACGCTACTGCGTCCTCAATGCGTTTGATTGCGATGTTCACGTCCCTCTGATAGTCCAGCTTGACCCCCGCACCGTCGCCAGCCTGCACCACAGTGTCAGGGCCGTAAGCGGTGAGGGCTTTGTAGGCGGCGATTTCAGCAGGGGTGAGCGGGGTTTCTATTGGGGTGGCGATTCTGTATACAACTCGGCAGGGGTTGTCTGTAAAGTATTTCACTAGTGCAGTTTTCCGTTCGCTATCAGTGCTCGCTTCACTTAACCCTAAGTAGGAGTTTTCGATTGCGAAATCAACACTATCATTTTCAACAAAACCCATCGCGTTTACAGGAGATCCCCACATATATGCTGCCCACGGGAGTGCTTCGCAAAATAGGGTTCTATTATTTCTAGCAGCAACACTTGTTTTCTCGGGTGTTGATATGCGTGCAGTTGCGGTGACAGTGACTTTTGTATACGGATTAGTGACTAAAATATTTTTTGCGTTTTCAGCGTTAATCACGAAACTCGCGATTCTCTTCACCTTCACCCCTTTCTCCAAATCTACCTCGTCGCACACCCATTGCTGGCCCTGCGGGTCGGTGTAGTTGCCGCCAGAGGTGACAGGGATGCCGGGGAGCCCAGTGGGGGTGGGCAGGGTGAGGAGCTGTTCACGGTAGGGGGAGTAGGTGGTGGTTTTGTTTCGTGTTAAAGAAACTTGTACTGTGGTATTTACCGTTGCGCCTGTTGCGACTGAAAGCAAGATAGAATAGTCTTTGCTGGTGGTAATTCTGATCTCTCGGTTTTGTACATCAGAAGTGAAAGAGCCAACTTGATAGAAATTTATAGCAACAGAAGCGCTTAACCCCTTAGTGGTTAGGTAATAAATGCCGTGTGGCAACATTGCTTTAACATCATTGTGCAAAAAAAATCCGGCGGCTGCGGTAGCTTTTCCGACAACAGATACACCGTTTTCATTGGCTGTATAAATTATACTGTGTTGAGATGATGTAGTGCCGGTTTTAGTGCCCTCCAACACGTTTGCGCCTGTCACCTTCACCGTCACGCTCCCACTATTACCTGCGCTCACGATTGGAACAGGGTTGTCCGGGCTGGGTGTGCCGTCCTGCGTGCTCCGACCGTACACGGTCAGGCCGCACAGCGGTGCAGCGAAAGCATCGTCAACGCTGAGCGGGTTGCCTGTCTCCGTGCCGATAAGGACATTCTGCCGGGCTTTGACTGCGCTGATCGCGTCACCTGTGGCTTTTGCGTCAGCGGCTTCGCCCTCGTGGGTGAGTGTGGTGTCCAGTGCTACGGCAGGGCCAGTCTCGCCTTTAGGGCCTTGCGGGCCGGTATCACCTGTTTCGCCCTGCGGGCCTGTGGCTCCCGTAGCGCCTGTGGGGCCTTGAGGGCCTTGCTCACCCTGCGGGCCGACCGGGCCGATGGGGCCGGTATCGCCCTTGTCGCCCTTTTCGCCTTTGAAGTTGCCGCTTGCAATGCCGTCCTTCAGCTCCTGCAGACTGCCAGCGGCTTCCTGAGCGCTCTGGCTGGCATTGCCCGCACTGGTAGCTGCTTCACTGGCAGCGGTCTGGGCGGCTTCTGTAGAGGCTTTCACCTGCTTGAGGGCCTTGTCCCGGGCCGTGTCCACTGCCTGTGTGGCGGTGGTCTGCTTGTCACCGATGGCTTTCAGTGCGTCCTCCTTGGCGGCGATGGTGTCAGAGAGGGCCTGCCCGGCCTTTTTGGCAGATGCCCCGGCCCGCTGCGCCTCCGTCTGGGCGTCGGTCTTGGCCTGCTCTGCGGCGGTGGCATCGGTGTGCACGGCATCCACAAAAGTCTGCCATGCAGGGGTGCCCGGCTCCGGCTCTGTGCCGTCCTCTGTGCCGCTGTTGGCGCTGACACGGTAGTGCAGATCTGCGCTGGTCACAGTCTTGGTGCCGTCGCTTCCCTCAAAGGTAACGCAGCCATTGCCGGGCTGTGCGGTCACGCTGGCAGGCACGTCCACATAGCCATCCACCACCAGCGAGGATGCTGGGTCTTTGCCGTCCGGGACGTGCCAGAAAGCCCGGATGGTCAGCCCTTCCCACTCGCCGGTAGCGGTGACGGCAAGGCGGTACACGCCCCGGGTCTTGGTGTAGCCGAGCGCCAGCGCGAATGCGTGCCCGGGCAACTGAACACTGCCGCCGGATGTCAGCGTGATGGGAAACTCGATCATAAAGCAACACCTCCTGCGTCCTTTTCCGGCCCGATTATGCGCTGGCCTTTTCATCCAGCATCTCGGTCAGCTCTGCGTACTGTTCATCGGTCAGCTTGTTGGCGGCATAGAAGATATCCAGCTTCTTTGCCATGCCGGCGGTCTGGCCGCGCTCGATCATGCGCTTGCAGGTGTTATAAAGTGCCATAGGAATCCTTCCTTTCTGTTCATGCGGTGGTTTCGTCATCGGTCACGCCCAGCTCCAGAAGAGTCAGGCGGTAGTCCTGGTCAAGGTTCAATGCGTCAGCGTCGGCCAGAGCAGCCTGCAGCGCCGCCACCGTCTCCGGCAACTTTTCCTTTGCTTCCTGCTTTTTGCGTGCTTCTTCCTGCGCGGCCAATTCTTCGGCAGTGTAGCGGATGTATCTCTGCACCGGTACCTGTTCGGTCCATGCGGCCTGCGCAGGCACGCCCGGTACATCGATGACCTTCCGCACATCCCTGCCGCCGCCGGGATACTCCGTTACGGTCTCGTAGTGGCTCACTTCCTCCACGCCTTCCACGGCGGGGTGTTCCACCGGTTCGGTACCGCCCACCAGATACCCAAGCGTCAGGTCAGGGTTTTCCACGACCGCGCCGGTCTCGTCAATGATCTTCATGGTTCAAAACCTCCTTTCTCAGGCCACGCGGTGCCAGATGTGCACATAGTAGGCGGCGGGCTGCACCGTGCTACTTGCGCCATAGATCGCATTGGACTTAGAAGCATCAAAAGTGCGGTTATACTTATACAGGTCCCGGACGTCGCCATTACGATACGAGATATTGTCAATGTATTCCGTGGCTCCAAAAGCTCCATTACTGCTGGGGGCACTTACGGACAGCATGCCGCCATTGGCTGTACCTGTGATATTCGGCAGACCGGCCTCCACCGTGCTTCCTGCCGCGTGTCTTCTGCTGGCACCCATCAGCACGCGCTCCGATGCGATCTGCTCCCATGTGCCGCCAAACAGGGCGGCAGGGCTGGTGGGGTCGGTGCTCTGGTAGATGCTGCCCACCGGGTAGTAACCGAGTTTATCAGCGGCTTCTCCTTTCAGCGCGTCGATGACGGCTCGAAACTGCTGCGCCAAAGTGCCGGTGGGGATGCCATGCACACCGTCCCGCATCACGCCGCAGACGGTCTCATCTGCGCGGGTGTCGTAGATGTCGGCGACGGTAACGGCGGTGGAGCCTGCGGGGCGCTTGATCTCGGCAAGACAGAGGTCGTAGATCAGCTCGGTGCGGGTGATGGCCGGTGCCACAGGCCCGGCAGAATCCGGGGTGCCATCCAGCACCACAAGGCGGGTCTTTTTGGCAGCGGCATCGTAGCGCAGCACCACGCGGTCGATGCGGCTGCGCACGGCATCGGCGGCGGTCAGGGTCAGGGTCTCGGGCTGCGCCATGATGACGCTGCGGCCCTTGAACCGCGCCGGGCGCACCCATGCCTGACCGGCGCTCACCTGTACGCTCAGGCCCTCCACCGCCGTGACGGCAAAATCCTCCTCGGCGCTGTACACGCCGCTCAGGCGGGTGGCGAGGTAGCCGGAAGCGTCTTCGGCGTCATACCGGATGCCGTCTTCGGGGTAAGTAATGATATCGGCCATAAGTCCTCCTAAGTCTTGTGCCATGTGGGCGTGCCCAGCCGGATGGTGCGGGTGGTGCCGTCCTCCTGGCTCTGGGTGATGATGTCGGCCACGCGCACCATGGCGGTGTAGCCCAGCTGGGGCAGGCTGGCGCTCAGCACGTCGCCCACCTGCAGGGTATCGTCGTCCACGTCAAACTCGATGCTACCGGTGCGCAGCTGAGCCAGCAGCTTTTCGCCGCCGCGGTCGGCCAGCTTTTCCAGATAGCTCTGGCTGGTGTTGGTCTCGCCGTCCTCCGGTTGCACGTCCCGGGCATCGATGTACATTTCCCGCCGATCGGAGCCGGTGCTGTCCACATCGCCCACCCAGACGGTGGCGCGCTCGTCGCCCTCGCCTGCGCCCTGCACAAGGGCCACATTGGCGTAGTCGGTATCGGCAAAGCTCCACCCGGCGTTGCGCAGGTTGCCCCACTGGGGGCTGTAGCGGCGGTTCGGGTCGAAGGTGGGGCGGAAACACTCAAAGAGCAGCTTCTTCTCGCTGCCTTTGCCATCCAGCACGATGCGGAAACCCAGATCACAGGCCTGCCCGATGGTCTTGCAGTAGTCGAACACGCTGCCGCCGGAGGTCTGCTTTTCAAAGATGGTGTCAAAGCCGTACTCAGTGCCAAGCGCCAAACGGGGCCACGGCTTGGCGGCTTCCACAAGGCCGCGCATGGCGGCTTCGGCGTTCTGGTTCTTGACTGTCACCACTGAGACGCGCTTTGTCAGCAGCCACGTGGCCGGGTAGCCGGTGACAACGAGGTTGGCATCTGTGTTCTGGTTGGCACGGCTGCAGATGCGCATGGGGATGCGGGGGCTTTCGTCGCTGCGCACCAGCCAGCGGCCTTCCTGCAAAAGCTGCAAATTCTCGGTGGTGGGCCGTACTTCCAGCGTAAAACTGCCCTCGGAATAATAGGGGCTGTCCCAGTAGAGGGACACCCACACGTCCACCCAGCCAACGCGGGCAAGGGTCTCTGCGTCTAAAACGTCCAGTCTCATAGCGGTTCGGGCAGGATGCCCGCCTCCATAGGGTAAAAGCTGACGGATGCCTGCAGGTAGCCGGAGCCGTTCTCCGCCTGCATGGAGAGAACGTTATCGCCGGGCTGCAGCTCAGTGAGGGTGCTGTCCTCGTCCAGCTTTGCAAAGATGTTCTCGGTCGTGCCATCGTGGGTCAGGGTGCAGGCCAGCCGGTCGGAGGTGGAACGATAAATTTCCAGTGTTTCGCCCGGCTGCAAGGTCAGGTCAAAGCCGATGAAGGCACCGGTCTGCAGATCCACGACCTTGGGGTGCGTCACCGGCATGTCGCACCGCAGGGTGGCCGTGAAGGGAACCGGCAGGCTGCCCTCGTTGCGCAGCACCGCAGCCGTGCCGTCCCGTTTGATGCCGTAGATGTGGCTGTCGTAGCAGACGGGAAAGCTAAACGCTTTCTCGTACCCGCCCAGCACGCTGATGACGGCGTTCAGATCGTACCAGTAGGGTTTCTCGCTGTAGAGCATCAGCTCGCAGCGCGGGTCCGGCGTGTAGCTGGAAAAATAGGGCAGTTTTTGCAGCACAAAGCGGGTGAAGTAGTGGTCACCGAAGTAAAGGGTGCCCTTGGTGAAGTAGGGCAGCTTTTTGGTAAAAGCTCTTGCGCGGGTCAGGGCATCCTTGCCCCAAAACACCACGCTCAGGGTGCGGGACACGCCGGAGACGCTCTGTCCCTCCACGGTGTCGCCCACCTGATTGACACCCTGCGCGGTCTTCAGGTCCACGTCGATGCCGTTGAGCGGGTCGAGAAAGTAAGGGGCATCGTAGTCCCAGCCCAGATGCAGGACGGCACCGGCATCTGTCACGATCTTGAGATGATCTTTAAAAAGCACAGCGTCCTCCTTTCATCGTCTGCGGGCTTTGGCCTTGTCGGCTTCCCAGCGGGCTTCCCGCTGCTGTGCGGCAGCGGTGTCGTGGCTGTTGTAGAAGTTCTGGGTGATGTTGGTATCACCCTCGCGGTGGTAGTTGTTTGCAGCGGACACCACCTGCGCGGTGCCGGAAGCCGCCACGGCGCTGCCCAGACGCATGTTGTCGGACAGCACCAGCGAACCCGCCTGTCGGATCATATCGGCAAGGGCGGAGTTCGTCTTTTCCAGCGCCTTGGTGTTGGCGTTGATGGCATCTTCAAGACTGCCGGTGCCGGTGGTGATATCCACGCTGCCCATGCTGCCGGAAGAACCGCCGCCGACAGAGGAACCGCCGCCGTGGCTGACGTTCTTTTTGGAGCCGCCCATACTGCCCACGATGGCCGCAATGGCAACGCCCAGCGCGACCGCTGCCGCTGCCACGATCAGTCCCATCGGGATGCCGAAAACAGTCGCGCTCAGGGCGGCGGAGATCGCGGCTAGCAGGCCTTCAAAGGCTGCACCGACCGCGCCGATCAGGGAAGCGACGCCCGCAAAAATGGTGGGGAAGCTGGACAGCAGACCGCCCTGCAGGCCCTGACTGATGGCAAGGGCGGCACTCTGCAGCGGTGCTTTCAGCCCGCCGAAGATCTCCATCAGGGTGGAGCCAAGACCCTGCGCCTGCTGCCAGACCTCAGAGAAGCCGCTGGTCAGGCCGTTCACGATCTGCCCGCCCAGATCAATGGCACCCTGTACAAGCTGGTCGCGGGCACCGCCCAGCGCTTCGTTGAGCTTAGTCACGATGCCAAGGGCGAAAGACTTCACCTGCTTCTTCTGGTCGGCGGTCAGACCGCCGTAGATGGTGCTTGCCACCCACTTGCCGATGCTCAGCCAGTCCTGATTCTTGACGGCGGTGTACAGATCATCGAAGGTGCCAAGTATGCCGGTGTCCGCTTCGGTCTGCAGCTCCTTCCACAGGCCGTCGAAGGTGTCCGCGCTGGACTTCTTGATCTGTTCGGCCACCTGCACGGTGCCATCGGCGGCGATGGTCTTGACCCGCTCGATGGTCACGAGGGCACCGTCCACGATGTCGTCGTAGACCTCGGTGATGACCTGCTTCTGGGTCTCGGTGCCGTCGGTCAGGGTCTCGGTGACGGTCTGGGTGGTGGTTTTGACCCCGTCTGCCAGCGTTTCAAAGGTGGAAGTGATGGTCTTAGCCGTCTCGCGGACGGTCTCCATGGTCTGCTTGACGGTCTTGGTGCCGTCCGCCGCCACCTCCGTGATGGTTTTCACATCCTTCAGCACACCATCCACCATCTGGCGGGAGGTCTCGGTGATGACCTGCTTTTGCTGGGTCTTGCCGTTGGAGAGCGTTTCGGTGATGTTTTCGGTGGTGCGGGTGATCTTGCCGTCGATTTCGGTCGTGGTGTCCGAGATGGACTTGACGACTTCTGCGGCGGCCTGCTTCGTGGCCTTGCTGGCCTTCTTGGCTCCGCTGGTGATGGCAGGGTAGGGGTTCGCGGCTGTCTGGCTCCCGGCACGGCTGCTGCCGTTGCCGGAGCTGCTTGTGCCCTTCTGGACCCATCCGTTGTTATCGTCCCATTCGAGGTCTTTGTGGGAGCTGTCCCACTGTTTCGCGTTCTTGCGCTTGTTGTAGTTGTTGATGGCGTTGTTGTAGGCGGAGTTATAAGCATCTGCTGCAGCGCCGATGCCGTTCTTCAGGTTGGCCAGCGCTGCCGCTGCGCCTTCGATTTTTGCGACCAGATCATTGATCCAGTCCACCACCGTGCCGATGGCGTTCTGTGCGATCTTTTTCACAGACGCAAATGCGGAGTTGACGGCATTGCGGAAGGTCTCGCTGGTCTTATAGGCCGTCACTAGACCCGCCGCCAGAGCCGCCAGCAATGACACCACCAGACCGATGGGGTTCGCCTTGAGAACCGCGTTCAACCCTGCCTGCGCGACTGCAAGACCGGTCGCCCCGGCTTCGGCGGCTTTGTGGGCAGCGGTCATGGCCGTGGTTGCGGCAGTGTGAACCACTTCAATTGCAGTCGCGGCAGCCACATAGCCCTTGTAGGTCAGAAACGCTGTTCCGGCAGCGGCCACAACAGCCGTTGCAATGCCGATGGTCTCCTTGAGCTGGGCCATCTTCTCGTCGCTGTCGAGGAAGGAGACCACCACCTCGTTCAGCTTGACCACCAGCTCTCCCAGAGCCGCAAACAGGCCGCTGGTCAGCTCACCGGTCAGGGCGCTGACATTATCCTTCAGGGTGGACATGCGCCCGTTGAAGGTCTGGCTGGCTTCCAGCATACCGTTGTAGAACTGCCCGCCCTGACTGGTGGCAGCTTCCACCGCTGCTTCCAGCTCACTGAAGCTGACCTTGCCGTCCGAGATGCGCTTGTACAGGTCGGACATGCTTTCGCCGGTAGCGTCGCAGATCTGGTTCAGCGGGTTGAAACCCGCATCTATCATCATGTTGACGTTTTCCAGCGTGACCTTCTGGGCGCTGGACATCTTGCCGTAGGCACGGGTCAGGGTCTGCAGCTTTTCGGCGTTGCCCAGTGAGATATCACCCAGCCGCTGCAGCACGCCGGTGGTGTCGTCTGCTGCAATGCCAAACTGCAAAAGGGTCTGGGTGCCGCTGGTCAGGTCGTCCAGAGTAAAGGGCGTGGATGCCGCCATTTTGCGAATTTCGGAAAGCTTCGTTGCGGCGGCTTCCTCACTGCCCAGCATGACCTTGAAGTTGGTCAGGTAGCTTTCCATGGTGGCGTTGTAGTCCACGCCGCTCTTGACCACCTCAGCGAGCTTGGACGAAGCCTGTTTTGCAAAGTCGGCGATCATCTGCCCGGCGGCTACCGTCCACTTGCTGGTGCTTTTTTCTGCCGGGTCGCTGTTCAGCCTTACTTCGCCGGTGATGCTGAAATCTGCCACTGTGTCCACCTCTCATTCAGAGCGCGGGCACAAGGGCACAGGCTGTTATAACTTGATCTCGATTTCCCGCTTACAGGCGGGATTTTTGCATTTTACCCACAGTCCATGAGCGGATGCGGCATTTTCTGCCCACACCGGCAGCGCCCGGCCGCAGTAGGGGCAGGGCACCGGTGAGCGGTCAATGCCGGAACCGTGCGAGGAACGCAGCGTCATGCTCTTCGACGGACACGACACGGGCAGCACCCCCTCTCAGTTCCGGCGGCAGGGCAAAGCGCTCCTGCAGTTCGGCATAGTGGTCGCGCATACTGCCCTCGTATTCCGTCAAGTCCATGGTGCGCCAGCTCATGATCTTCGCCATGAGGGTCTCCTCCGGCAGGGCAGCGAACAGCGCCCGGAACCGGAACCAGTGAACCTTTTCGCGGGTCAGGTCAATGCCATAGGCCTGCTGGAACGCCGCCACGATGTAACCGGCATCGCACTGGTAGTCGAAGGCGGGCGGGCTTGCGGGGGTGCTGTCGGGCTGATCGGATGTGCCGGCTGCGGCCTGCTCTCCGGCGCGGTAAAAGTCCACCATCTGGCTGTAGGCATCGGGGAGCTGTTCCGGCGGCACAGGCTTATGATAGAACCGCTCCATGATCGCAAGGGCTTCTTCCGGGTGTTCGCCGTCCAGTCTGCCGTGGGCGTAGGCGTTGGAAAGCCGCACCATGTGCCGGAAATCCGGGTCAATGCGCCTGCCGTGCCAGCTATCCGGCAGATGTGCCGTCAGCAGATCAGCCATTTTCCAGCGCTGCCAGCTCAGCCAGAAGCTGCTTGCGGCGGGTGGCCTTATCCACACGCTCCACCATCTGGGCGGCAGGCGGCGAGGGATAGCTCACGGGCGGATGGTGCTTGCCCTTTTTGGCCTGTGCGCGGCGCTGCTCCCGGTTCATGGGCTGGGCGGCTCTGGCGGTATAGCGCTGTTTTTCGGCAGCAAAGGCATTGCCCAGCTCTTCAAGCACGTCATACACAGGGGCCATGTTGTTTTCATCCAGACCCAGACGGGTGGATGCGCCCGCACCGAGGATCTCGTCGATGCAGTCCATTGCAATGCGGGTCTGGGTACGCACGTGGTCGCCCAGACGAATGCCGCCGCGATGGAAGCGCTCGGTCTGGGCTGCATTCCGGGCCTGCATCTTCTCCTGCGCGTCCTCAAAACGGTCAAGATCGTTGGCGTTCAGCACCGAGAAATCAAAATTCTGTCCACAAATAACCATGTTCTGGCTCCTTTCAGTTGGGCCGTGCCCCGGTTCTGCCCCGGAGAAAACTAATTCACGGCATAAAAAATCCCCGTTCCGGTGTGGAGCGGGGAAAATGTTTAATCCAGCACGACCTTGCCCAGCTGTGCATTGTCCAGCTGGGCGGTTTCGGCGCTGTCCGCAAACGTGAACTCGTCCGGCACACCGACAGCCTTCACGTCGCAGGCGAAGGTGGCCTTGGAACCGGCTGCACCGCCCACATCGCTGGTGACGATGAGTGCAGCGCTGCCTTTCTCGCCCTTGCCGGTGCGCAGGCTGAAATAGATGTAGGGCACGATCACATCACTGCCGGTGCCATACTTGATCTTGTGGCTGAGCACAAAATCCTGAAAGGCATCGCCCACGCAGCGGTCGCCGTTGACGGCCAGCGTGCGCTGGGTGGCGGTCTTGGTGGTCATGTTGCCGGTGCGGATGTACTGGGCATCCTCGGTGGTGGCGTTCAGGGAGCCGGAATGCTCCTTCACGTGGTCGGCGCAGACGATCCAGTCGGATTCTTTTGCCTGAGTGCTTTCGGTCTGGAATGCCAGCACAAAATCATTCGCCGTCTCAATGCCGGTATAGGACGCACTGGGCGTGATGCCGGACTTGGTAATGGCTTCAGATACAGTCATATCAAAACTCCTTTCATTTGGGCATGTAGTAGGTCAGGCGCATCTGCAGCTGCATCTTACAGCTGCCCGCGCTGTTTGTGACGATGTAGCCGCTGTTCGTCACGGCAATGCCGGTGGGGGTCTTGTTCCCGCCGCAGGCAGAGAGGTCGGGCAGATCGTGCCGGGCATTCTGCTGCATGACCCACTCGGCGAGCTTCTCATAAAAGCCACTGTTCTGCACGGCCAGCACGTCGGTCTCTCCGTAGTCACTGCGGCTGAGAAAAAGGTAATTCTTCGCCATTTCCCAGCCGGAGATGTACTCGGTGATGATGGGATCACCGGGGCTGTCTTCGATGGAAAAGGCGGTGGATTCTTCTTCCAGCCCGGCAATGCGGAAGGCAGCTCCGGTGGCTTCCTGCTCGTCGGCGATCAGCGGGCAGGTCTTGAGCCACGCCCGCAGTGCGGCAATGGTGGGCTTGACGGTCTCGCTCATAAGTGCCCCATACCTCCCCAGAACGTAGTAACAGCCTGTGTAGCAATGTAGGCGATGGCTTCACCATAATCGGCCAGAGCTCGCTGCCCCCAGTAAGAGCCACGAACTCCGGTATCCCCGTGCAGGCATTCACCTTCGGGATGCAGGTAATACTGCTTCCGCGCGTATGGGGTGTTATAGACCAGCAAGCCTTCGTCAAACTTAGATGCGGCACCATTCACGCTGTTTTTCAGTGTACCGGAAGCGAAAGGTACATACGGGTCGATCAGTGTTGACGCTTTCTGTGCAACAGCATACTGCGCTTTCTGTAAGGCAGCGGTTTTCTCTGCACCGAAATCAGGTCGCCATGAAAGCTCCATCTGTATTCCGTCCACCTTGTAACGCAGACCATAGGGCTGCGCAAAAATAGGCTTACTCACAGTCTCAACTCCCTTCCACGTGCCAGTGGGGCAGCAGCGGCTCCCGGTCGTCCGAGACAGCCGCCGCCGTGCAGCACAGGTGCGTTTTTTCGAGTTTGGCATACTCGGCTTCGGTCAAGGCAGGCACCGCGCCCTGAATGAGCTTCCAGCCGCGTTTCAGTGTCCAGTGCTTGGCCTTCTCGGCAGCAGGCAGCGCCGCCCACTGGGCGTAGGGCAGGTAGCCCATGGTGCACACGCTGGCGGGGATGCGGATGTGGGTGGTGCGTTCCGGGTCTTTGGCAGTGCCGGAGCCGGAGGTGGAGCGGCATTCCCGCCAGCTGCAGGCGGGGAACACCCAGCACACCGGCTTGTCCGTCTCGGTGGCGGTGTCATGGATGAGGTTCACCACAGTTACAGCTGTCTGCATCACAAAATCCCCCTGTACAGCAGGCCGTGCTGGTCATTGCCCAGCGCGGTGCGGATGATCTCCGCCGCTTCCTGCCGGGTGGCGGCGGTCACGCTGGCATTGCTGCCAAAGGTGACGCTCCACCCGTCATTGCTGGTGCTGGATGCGCCCGGCACAGCGCCCACCGCAGAAGCAGCGGCCAACAGTCCGATGATCTGGCAGCAGGCATCCGCCAATGCTTCCCGGCAGCTCTCGCACCCGGTGGCATGGTTCTCGGCCCGGCCAAAGGTTGCGGCATCGATCATGCGGGAAGCCCGGCTGCACAGCACGCCGAACGCTGTTTCCGGCACCGTGCCGCCTGCCGCCGCGTACTGGTCATAGGTGCAGTAGAGCATCGGTCAGACCTCCTTAGGTGTGGCTCTTGACGAGGACGGTCTGGGCTTTGGTGACCTTGTGGGCATAGATCTTACGGCCCTGCACTGCGCACGCGCCGATGAAAGTGCCGCTGCCCTTCAGGTCGTTCACGGCAACCGGCTCGCTCCATTCCTCGATGCGGGTGAACCAGTTGGGGTGGCCTGCGATAAAGTCCACCTTCTCGCCCATGGTGGTATCCTCAAAGACAGTAAAGCCTGCCACGCGGCCCACAGCGCCGGACTGCACCACAGCATCGCCCAGCGCAGAAGCCTTGATGAATTCAGGACTTTTCAGCAGCAGGGCATAAGTCTCAGGAGAAACCAGCAGCCAGCGACCATCCGTGGGCACGTGGGTCTCGGAAAGCTGGGTGCGGGCATCCACGATAGTCTCGTAGATATTAGTCTTGGTCAGGGCGGCGGTGGATTCCATGGCGGTGCCGCCAGCCACCAGCTCGGCAGAAGCGTCGGTCTCCATCTGCAGCGCCAGCGAGTAACCAGCGCTGTCCAGGCGGTCCGCAACCAGATTGCCGGGCACGCTCTCAGCATCAAAGCCGTCGATCAGCTCGTTCACAGCCTTGTCCTTGTCGATGTTTACGGTCAGAAAACTGGTATCGCCGTGGGTCATGGCAGTGCCGGTCTTCTTGTTGTAGTCAGCAACCGTCACTTCGGTGTCGCGGACGGGCACCTTGACAGCACCCGCCTTGGGAGAACCTTCGTAGCGGTTGTTGCAGATCACGCCGACGCGCTTCACGATGGTGGCGCGCAGCTTTGCATCTACCAGTTCGGAATAACGCTCTCTTGCAATATGGGGCATGAAAAAATCATCCTTTCTTTAAATCTTGATGTTGGGATTCATGGCTTTGAAGGATGCTTCCACCGGGTCCACATCGTCCTCGCCGTGCATCGGGTCGCCGTGCTCAGCACCAGTGGAATAGGTGCCAGCAACTTTCTTCTCGCCGTCCTGCACCTCACCAAAGGCCCACGGATTCGCCTTGGCAGCATCGTCCAGTGCCTTGGCAATGTCGGTGCTGCGGTCGGCAGAGCCCTTCAGGGCATCCAGATCCAGCAGGGCGCGCACCGCCTTGACGCTGCGGCCCTTCCTGCCCAGAATGGCGGCATCCAGCGCGTTATCAAAGGCAAAGCCCTCGGCCTGCGCCTTCATGTCGGCCTTCAGCTTGGTGACCTGCTCCTGCAGGCCTGCCACATCCACGCCGTCAAAGGCTTTCAGGCCGTCCTGCGCGATCTTGAGCTGAGCATTGGCATTGTCCAGCTGGGTCTGCAGAGCAGTGGCGGCAGACTTCTCCCGGTTGATGTCTGCGCCGTTCTCCTGCATGATCCAGTTCAGCTGTTCGTCGGTGATGCCGGGGATCTTGTTCTTCACGTCTTCACGCTTCATGGTGGAAACTCCTTTCGTGTGTGAGACCTCAGTTTTTTACACTGTTCTCTGTCAGTTATCCGGTCTTGGGCGGGGTACGCGCCGCCCTCCGCATGGTGCCGTATGCTGGAATCGAACCAGCGGCCTGCTGCTTACGAGGCAGCTGCTCTGACCAACATGAGCTAAAACGGCATGAAAAAAGCACGGTGCAAAACTGCATCGTGCTTAAAAATGGGCAAAAGAAAACCACGGTGCGTGTGCATCGTGGTTCGGTTGCTTATTAAATGCCGGGTACAATTTCCTTTATGCCCCTTGCAAAGGCTGCGGCCTGCTTCATCAGGCTGTTCTCCTGAAGGTATTCCAGCCCTTTGAGCGTGATTTTGGGATGCATGGGCGTTTCGATGTGTTCCGGCTGGCGGATGTACTGAACGATGTCCAGACCTTCAATGTAACCTGCGCGCTGAAGCTGGATCAGCAGAGCCTGAAAGCGGTTCGGGTTCGTGCCAAAACGTTCAGCATTGAACCCCTCGCTGTCAAAGTCCTCAAAATCCATGCTCTGCTGCAAGAGTTTCAGGATTCGGTAGATAATGCGAAAATCTTCCATGATGAACCTCCGGTTTATTCGCCCATTTCCTTGTAAACGTGACAATTGAGACAAATCTTGTGAGCTTCATCCCATCCGCATGGCGGGGTCTTTTCCGGCGGCAGCATCAGGCTGTCATTCCCGATGTTGGAAATATCCCAGCAGAGGCCGTCCGCAATTTTATGGTTAAAAATGGGACAGAACACCTGAGGATCAGGGATAGGCGTTGTATTAAAAACCATGCTTCTTCATCACCTCTACAACTTGTTTGCCACCATCATCCAGCCAGCCAACTGTGCCAATAGACCCATCCTGCCGGATAACGATAAATCCTTTGTCGGAATAATAGGAATGCTGCGTACCATTTCGCTGTCTGATAGCGAGAACGGCGTGCTCGGCAATTTCATTTGCCTGCGCCAGACTGATCTGCCGTTTTCCCATCTGTTCCAGAGCGTGGCCTTCAAAATTCAGCACGTCCGGAATTGCGGGCGGCGAAACAGCAACGCCGGTCAGTTTGATTTTACCAGATTCACGAAGGGCAGTCAATTCTTTGTTGACCGCGTCCAAACGTTCCTGTTTGCGGGCGGTATAGCTTGCCCTGCTGGCTTCGCTCCTGCCGAACTTTGGCACGCTGGTGCGGGCGCTGTCCACTCTGCCGCCGGTGGCCTGTGCAAACTCTGCAAGGCTCTGGCTGGCGGCTCTCAGGCGCACGGCGCTGTCGGTAGTGTCCAGCCCGGCGGCATCCTCGGCCAGATACCGCTTTTTCCAGCGGCGGACGTTCCGCTCTCTGGCACGCTGCATCTGGCTGATCTCGTAGGCAGTGTATTTTTTGCCGTTGTACTCGATGTTCCGGGCGTTCAGTTCTTGCAGCTGTTCCCGCGTCCATTGGGGCGGGTCGCCCAGCTCGGGGAATACCGCAAAAAAGGTGTGGCGACAGTTCCAGCCGCACAGCCCTGCGCCGGTGCCGTAGCCTGTGGCGGCTTCAAAATCCGGGTAGTGTTTGCCTTTGTAGTTCACAGCACCGCCCCGATGAAACTGCCGTCCCTGCCACTCTGCATGAGAAGGACGGGCACCGCCATGGGCGGAGGTTTCCACAAATTCGCAGCCCATTTCGTCCATGCGGGCTTCCTGCAGCTTGCCAGCGGTCTGGTTCACACCGGTCAGGATGGCACGCCGTGCGGCCACCTCGATGCTGTCCCTGTGTCCGCTGGGGTAGGTGACCATGGGCATGTCGTCTGCAAGGCTGTCCACAGCCTGTTTGACGGCAGTTTTGTAGTCGAAGGCACCGGTGCTCACCTTGAGCCATGCAGCGTCCAGCGTGCGCTCAAAGGCCCCTGTGACGGTGTTTGCCGTGGTGGCGGTCAGGTTCTGCCATGTGCCGCAGGTCTGGCGTGCACCGGCATCCAGTAGGTTATTGAGGGCGGCATTCTCTTCAAAAGGGGTCGGCTCCATATCGTAGTGGTAATAGATCGCATCTTCGCGCTCCATGGATTCGGTGGCAGCCTGCAAAAGCAGCCTGCGGATGGCTGCTTCGCTCTTGCCGGTGTACTTGGCCAGCAGCTTCACAACGTCGTTGCGCAGGGCCTCGGTCTGCTGGTAGCGCCACAGCTGCCAGTTAGCAGTAGCGGTCACTTTGTCCATCTTGCCGATGCGCCGGGCCACGTCCTGAAGGATCTGTTCTTCCACCTGCTGCCAAAGCTGCACAAAGGCATCCGGCATCTGGTCGAGGTAAGACGGCGGCAGCATCAGGCACCCCCAAAGGTGAGGGCTTCATCGGTGTGGCTGTCCGCTTTGGCTTCCTCGGCCCATGCGTGGGCCTCGTCCTCACTCAGACCATACCGGGCGGCAAGGTAGCGGCAGCGGGGCACAAGACCCGCGATGGCGTCCTCCCGCAGCTGGTTGGTGCGCTCCTGCTCACTGACAATATAACTGTCGTCCCAGTTGACAGAGATAGAGGTATCCGGGTCTACTTGTGCGCCCAGCAGGTTCTTTGCCGCCCACAGGATGGCCCGCAGAATGCCGATCAGCGCCGTCTCAATGGGGATCTGGTTCTTGTTGGCGCTCTGCACAAGGTCCTGCCGACTGCCGGTGTACTCGGTGGCGGTGGCCACCTTGCCCATCTCAAAATTATACCGGTGACAGCCCAGACCGCACTTGAAGCTGAACAGATCCAGCATATCCTGCACGGCCCGGTGGTTGTCCTCGGTGCGCAGATCCGGGTTATACTCGTGCCATTCCGGCGCAGCATCCAGACTGGCTTCCTTGCCAGGAAGCGAAAAGAACTGCTGTGCGCTCATGTCGTCGGGCGGGATGTAGCGCGGCTGGCCGTCGGCACCGATCACCACCTTGCACAGGCTGCGGTCGTAGAAGATCTTCTTGCCGCCAAGGTAAAGGTCCTGCCGGTAATTGTCAAAGGCGAGGTCTACACCCTGTGCAGCGTCCAGTGCTTCAGAGAAAACACTCATGCCAAGACCTGTGCCGCCGTCGATGTTCTTCTCAACGGCAGGGGAAAACAGGCTGAACCATGCCGGAGAGCCGTCCGGCTGCAGCTCAGTCACCGTACCTACAGGAGCTTTATGTGGTGTGAATACCGGTGCGCCGTTCTGTTCCTGACTGATCTCAAACCATTCATTGGTTACGGTATATCTGCCGTCTTTGTGGGTGTGTGTCTGCAGATAGGCGCAGGGCTTGCCATCCATCAAACATTCCGATACAAAAGCGGATTCAGTCACAGTACCGCGCTCTACCCGTAGTGGGATGATGCAGGATGCCGGATCGTAGTCAAGCACGATCCGGGCATCATGGCTTGCTTCCAGCTGTCCGTTTGTTCCCGCAACGCCTTCCACGCTCAGCACGAACGCGCCGGTGCCGGACCAGTAGGCCTTTTCCACCAGCTTGTTGGCATTCTCCCAGAAATGCAGCTGACGCAAAAGACCTCCGGTCTGCTGTTCATCGCTGCCCAGCAAATAAGCAGCGGTGGCTGCATCGCCGATCTGGAAAGTAGTTTTGTCATTGAGCAAAAGGCAGGCCCAGTCCTCACAGACACGTTTCGGCATCCGCAGGGATGCCCGGCGGCGCTTGTGCTCACCGTCCTCCCGCGTGATCTTGATGTTATGCACACTGGGTACATAGCCCTGCCACCACTGCCGCCATTTTTCGATATGGGCATAGTAGGAGGAATCGAGCTGCAGGTTCTTCGTTTTGTTCAGGTATTCAATAAAAGCAGCAACGTTCATCTTGCAGTCAGTCTCCTGTAATCGCGCTCGATGGTGTACTCGAACGCATCCAATGTATCAATGTCGGTGGTGCCATCATCCAGACGTTCATCCACACCGGGGTGCTTCTGGCTCCAAAGAGCCGCAGCAAGCGCATCCCGCAGGGTGGAAGCCTCCGGCATATACCAAAAGCGCCCGCCACCCATGAGAATGGATGTCAGGCGGATGCGGTCGATGATCTGGATCTTAGCGGAATTGTTCACCCGGTCAGCCAGCCATGAAAGCGGGCAGGCCCGCAGCCGGGTGCGGATGTGGTTGATCAACGTCTGTTCGGCGCTGTCGCAGAAAATATAGTGGATCTCGCCATACCGTGCGAACACGGCGGTGCAAAAATCGATGAGTTGTGCGGCAAGGAAGTCAGCGTCCTGCCCGTGCGGGTCTACACGCTTGGATGCCAGCCCCACGACACCTGCATAGAACGGCAGGATGCCGGTGGCTACAAAGGCGTGCCAGGAGCCGTTGCCGCCGAAGTCCACCCCGATGTGGATGCGCCACGGCTTGCATGGGTTGGCTGCGGGCCAGAGGAAACGCCCATCCCCGGCGGCAATGCTGTCCGCAAAGGGGCGGTAGATGATGCCGCCCGCTGCAGCCCACTGGCCGAGAATGAAGCGGTTGTAGTAAACCGTGCCTGCGTACTCTTTTTTCAGCTGAGCCACGAACTCCGGCGGCAGAGTGGGGTTGTCGTCGATGGTGTAGGCCTGACAGTAAATATCCGCGTCGCTGTCCAGAAACCTTTTGAACCAGTGCTGCGGATTGTCTGGGTTGCAGGTGCCGTCAAAATGGCTGTGCGGACAGGACAGACGGCTTTTCAGCATCTGGAACACACCTTCGTCCCATGTGGTGATCTCATCACCATAGGCGTACTCGAAGGCTGCACCCTGAATGCGGGCGATGTGCTTTTTGTTGTCGGCACCCAGCACATATACCTTGCGGCCAAACAGCTGCACGATATTGCCGGATGCCGAGGTGCGCACGATGCCCACCAGATCAGGCCCCCAAAGCGCCCGCATGGGCTCCAGCACGTTGCGTTCCAGCGTGCCGAGGGTGTTGCCCAGCATGACGCAAAGGCCCTCGTCCCGGGCCGCGCAGATGCGCTTGGGGATGGTGACGGCGCAGTCCAGATAGGTCTTGCCGGATCGGGTGGCCCCGGTCTTGATGTTCCAGCGGTGGGAACAGTTGCGCAAAAACTCCTGCTGAAACTCAGTCAATGGCACTGTCCACACCTCCCAGCAACCTGCGGGCAGCTTCCAGTGCATCCGCTGCCGGGTCCTCCTGCACGGTTTCCTCGCCCAGCATCTTCAGCAGCACCCCGGCGGCACGGGAATCACCGCGCTTCGCGGCTTCAGTAATGCCCATGACCACCGACATCTGATTGTCCACGTCCTCCGGGTCCACCTGATCCCGCAGCAGAGCGTTCACCCGGCGGCGGTCAGTTTCGGGCAGGCTGAGGTAGTAGTCGGCGGCTTCCTTCATGGAGCGCTTGCGACGGCGGGCCGCACCGGATGCAATGCCGCCCTTCTGGGCGATCTGTCTCTGTTCGCTCTCCGTTCGTTCGCTGAACGGGATGAGATTTTCTTCGTTGGCCACGTCACCACCTCTCTTGCCGTAAAATCAAAAAGCCGCCCGGATGGACGGCGTGGGAATATCAAAGAAACCCGGCTGGTGCATTCAGGCTGTTGGTCGGTAAAGGTGATCCTCTGTGTCAGCCGGGCAGCACAAAGCCCGCAGGGATGAAGGGAGTAAGTCTTTCCTGCGGGCTTCGGCATTTTAAATTTTAGCAGGGGTTGACAGTATTATCAAGTCCGGTTCGCTCCGGTTCAGTCCGGACTTTTGATCTCCAGTCTTTTGATGGCCGCGCTGTGGCGCTGGAACATCTGGCTGCGGGAAATGCGGATGTTGATCGCGATGTCCGGCCAGTCCTCCAGCAGGATGTACCGCCGGAACAGGATCATGAAATCCACCTCATCGTCCAGCTGGCGGAACACCTCCATGATCTCGGCCCGGATGGCATCACACACGGCAGACTGCGCATTAGCGGCCCGGCGGGCCTCGTCGATGCGCTCCACACTGCGGGGCAGGGCCTGTCCGTCGCCGCTGCCGCCCGGCACGGGGGAAAGGCGCTGGGTGGTGTGGGTGGCATCGGTCTGCAGTGTGGCCAGTTCGTCCAGCTTGAGCAGCTCAAACCGCTTGGCCGTCCGGTACCTCCAGAGCCATGCCTTTTTCTCTTCGTAGGTCATTACAGTTCCTCCACCCGGACGAACACGCCGCAGGGGTCCGACCAGAATTTTTCTACGATCTCGCTGCACACCTGCGCGTCGTCGGCCCAGAAGTGCAGGCGGGTCATTTCGTCCTTGAGGGCCTTTTCCAGATTGTCGGTGTCCGGCTTTGAGGTGCGCCACGCGCCGCTTTTGCGGCCCTCGGCAGGGAAGCACCACTTGACCAGCAGACGCACCGGACGGCCTGCGGGAATGGGCTGCTGCGGCGCGTGGGGCGCAAGGTGGGCGTGGAGCTTGGCACGGGTCTGTTTCAGTTCCGGGCTGTCGTGGAGCACCGCACAGGGCTTGCCGCCCTTCATGTAGGCGTGCAGCTGCTTTGCGTTGTGAGTAGTAGTAGGCGGCTGCATGGGGATAAAGAATTGCATGTACATGGGGTTCACCTCGTTTTTTCTTTTTTCAGATTTTAGCGCCAACGTGATGGGGAGGGTCCCCGAATGGATGGGGGCTGTGTACGCCCCATCCTTCGGGATACCCCATCACATACGGACGGATTTTTGTATATTATATATAGGCTATTTTCCGTCCCGGATTCGGAAAAATAGCCGCTATTTTCCGAAATCCGTAAGCGGATGCGGATTTGTGATAGCCGCTATTTTACCGTTTTTGTACGTTTCGTAAAACGAAATATTGCAGACTGTAATTTATCCTGCACTACCGGGTTCCTTGCGGCCGATGTCCGCGCCGTCGATCCAGAAACCACCGTCCGCTTTCAGACGGCGGCGCACGGTGTCCGGTTTCAGGCCCATATACTCCGCCATGGAGTAGACTGTTACCTTGCCATCCATCATGCAGGCTTCAAAGGCGGTGTCCAGCTCGGCCTTTTTGTCCTTGGTCACTTTGCCTTTATCGCCCCAGCGCTTGGATGCACCACGGCTGCCCAGCGTCTTGAAATCGCTGTCCGGCTGCAGGTCTTCCAGCAGGCCGCTGTCCGGCTTGTGCACGGGGTAGTCGAACCAGAGGTTCACCGGGTCGAAGCGGGCGAACTCGCGCAGGGTGCCCTCGATGCGCCATGCGGTCATGCCGTCGGCCTTCTTCTCAGCAGCCGCGACCTCGGCATCGATGGCCCGCAGATCTGCAAGGCCCAGCTTTTCCTTTGCAATGGTCAGCATCCGGTGGCGGCTGAGAGTATCATCCAAGCCGTAGGCATCCGCATGTCCGCGTTTGTCCAGCATGGCCTTGATCACGCGGCAGGCGGCTTTGTTATGCAGCTGCTCCCGGATGGCATCGGTGGGCACCAGCTCGGTCATGTCCAGCATGGCATCCGGGTCGCGGGCGAACACGCCGGAGCCGGATGCACGGTCCATGCTGCGCTTGCCGCCCTGGGCACCTTTGCTGTGGTGATGGCAGTAGATCACGGCACAGTCCAGTGCGCGGCAGATCACATCAAACTGGTTGCAGAATTTTGCCATTTGTTCAGCATTGTTTTCATCACCGGTCAGAATTTTATAAATAGGGTCAATGACCACGGCGATATAGCCTTCCTTTTTGGCTCTGCGGATAAGACGCGGAGCCAGCTTGTCCAACGGCATGGATTCGCCGCGCAGGTTCCAGATATCGATACTTCTTACCTGTTTGGGAGGAAGGTTCAGTGCGGTATAGATATCCTTGAAGCGGCGAAAGCAGGAAGAACGGTTCAGCTCAAGGTTTACATAGAGAACTTTGCCTTGTGCGCAGGGAAAATGTCCAAGCCATGGAACGCCCTCTGCAATGCAGACACACAGTTCGATAAGGGCGAAGCTCTTGCCGGCCTTAGAGGGACCAGCCAGCAGCATTTTATCGCCTTTGCGAAGAACGCCCTCGATGAGGGGGTCTTGTTGGGGCGGCAGATCATCGAAGAAATCACCGAGATTTTCTTTATCCGGGGAATCGTCCGTTTCCGCTTCCAGCCAGTCCCGCCACTCATCCCAGCAGGATCTGCCGATGTTCGTTTCCAGCAGCACCTGCCGTTTGTCGCCGCGCGGGATGCCGGGCATCCGGGAAAGGCGGGAAGGGTTGCGGTTCTGCTGGTCGATGGTCAGGCCGTTTTTCTGGCAGGCGGCATAGAGATAATCCACGCGCTTGCGGTATTCAGCATAGTCCGGGGCATCCACCTTCACGATGGCGTGGACGCTCTTGCCGCCGGAGTACACCAGCGCCGCACAGGGCAGTTCCAGCTGCTTGATGATGGCCTGCTGCTTGCCCAGTTCCATGTTGTCACACTCCACGAGGGCGTAGCGGTAGGCAGTGATATTGGCATCCTTGCGTCCGGTGCCGTCCACAGGGTTGAAGCAGATCCATGCACCTACTTCAGGATCACAGTCGCCTACCACCTTGCCGAGGTCGCCGCCGCAGGCATCCAGCTCGGTGATGAGCTGCCCTGCGGTGCGGGTCCAGCTGCCTTTTGCAGGTCGGCGGCGGTCGGCCGCCATAAAGCTTTCGGTCACATAGGCCACATATTCATCCGGCTCAAACAGGGCCTGCAGGTAGCGTTTGAGCTGATCCACAGGGTCCCACTGTTCAGGCAGTGCCAGCTCGTGGGCTTCCACCCAGCGCGGGTCTACCAGACGGCCCTCCGTCTGAGTTCCGGGACCGGCAGAAATATCATCGTTCCAGTCCAGTGCATGGCCTGCGGGGCCGCTCCATCCGTGGGAGTAGGCAAGCTGAAAAATGCTGCTGGCGGTGACAGGGCTGGCTCCGCCGCCGTGAAAGCTTTCCCATTTCTTAACGCACTCGCCCTTGTGATAGCGGCCCGCATCGCGGGTGCTCCACTGTTCCCAGATGGTAACGGGCAGGCCGGCATCCTTCAGGGCCATGCCCACCATGAGCCATTCGTCGTAGGTCAGGGCGGACGGGAATACGAAGTCCAATGCTTCCTTGAGTTCATTTTCATGTTCCATTCGCGTTACCATCCAAAGTTAAAAGGACTGTCCGGCGCAGTGGGCGGTTCCACAGGCGGGATATAGGTTCTGGGATTCACGCCCTTGGGCACGCCGCGCCAGCCGCCTGCCGCAATGCGGTCGATCATGTGCTTGGCAGCGTCGAAGCTCCACGTGCCCACACTCTGGAAACCGTAACGTTCCAGCACGCGGATCTGCTTGGGTGTAGTCAGTCCCTCTTCACGGCGCTTGTTCAGCCGGTCCAGCAGCAGGGAAGCTTTGCCTGCGGATTCTACTGCATCCGGCAGGATGCCCATTTTTTCGAGTGCGGCGGTCTGTTCAGCGCTGGGCGGGCCTGCTTCCCAGCCAAAGGCCGGCACATATCCGGCAAGGTCCTCGGCCTGAATGCTCATTTCGTACTGCAGCGGGTCCACAAGACGGGCCTTCTTGCGGCGCTGTTCTTCCAGCTGTTTTGCAAGGGCTTCTTCCCGCTGGGCCACCACGTCCTCGCTGGCCTGTACGGCTGCTTCCTCGATATCCTCCGGGCAACCGGTCTGGGCAAGATTTTCAGTCATTTGCCGGGCCACGGCGCGGTCCTCGCAGACCAGATCAGCCGGACGGCACAGCTCGTGCTTGTCGGTCATCCAGAGAAAATCCAGCAGAAGCAGATCGGTCTTGCCCGGGGAGAGCCGGGTGCCGCGTCCTACCATCTGACTGTACAGGCTGCGCACCTTGGTGGGCCGCAGCACCACCACGCAGTCCACGGACGGGCAGTCCCAGCCCTCAGTGAGCAGCATGGAGTTACACAGCACGTTGTACTTTCCGGCATCAAAGTCCGCCAGTACTTCCTTGCGGTCGGTGCTCTGACCGTTGACCTCGGCGGCGCGGAAACCATGGGCGTTCAGCAGATCCCGAAACTTCTGGCTGGTCTTGATGAGGGGCAGGAATACGACTGTTTTGCGGTCTTTGCAGCGCTGAGCCATCTCGGCAGCGATCTGTTCCAGATAGGGGTCCAGCGCAGTGCCCAACTGCCCAAGCGAGTAGTCGCCGCTGGTAAAACCAACATCGGTGATGTACAGCTTCAGCGGAATGGTCTGGGCCATGATCCTGCACAGATAACCCTCCTTGATGGCATCGGTCAGCTTATACTCAAAGGCGAGGCTGTCGAACACCTCGCCCAGATTGCGCATGTCGCCCCGGTCGGGCGTGGCGGTCACGCCCAGCACCTTGGCGCTGCCGAAGTAGTCCAGAATGCGGCGGTAGCCGTCGGTGATGGCGTGGTGGGCCTCGTCGATGATGATAGTGCCAAAGTAATCATGCGGAAAGCGTTCCAGCCGGGCAGTACGCTGCAGGGTCTGCACGCTGCCCACCACCACCCGGAACCATGTATTCAGACAGGTGGCATCTGCCTTTTCCACTGCGCTGACAAGGCCGGTGGAACGCTGCAGCTTGTCCGCTGCCTGTTCCAGCAGCTCACCGCGATGGGCCAGAATGAGCACCCGGTCACCGGCGCGCACCTGATCGGCGGCTACCGATGCAAACACGATGGTCTTGCCGGTGCCGGTGGGCAGCACCAGCAGGGTGCGGGTGTGGCCGGTTTCCCACTCGGCATGGATGTGGTCGCGGGCCTGCTGCTGGTAGGGTCTCAGTTCCTGCCCCATCAGAATGCCCCCTGTGTCCAGCCCTGAGTGGGTGCAGCCTTGGGTTCGGGCGGCGGCAGGAAGCGCTGCACTTCGTTGCTCTGGCCGGTCTCGCCTGCATGAGGGCCGCTCTGCTTGGTGTACTCGTGGATACCCAGCTTGCAGATGCCTTTGGCCCCCACGACCTCGTTCCAGCGGGGGCGGAAGGTCTCGCCGCGCTTGCACTGACCGATGCTCTCAAAGAAAGCACCCAGCAGGCCCTGCGTTTTGGTGTGGAGATACAGGCGGTGGGTCACGGTGGTGTCGCCCTTGGCCCCGCCGTAAATGCGCAGAGTCAGCTTTGCCATGGAGCAGGGCGGCAGCTTGGCGCTGCCCTCAAAGCGGGCACGTTCCATGCCGGTGACCTCAAAGGGATATTCGCCCTCGGGCAGGAGCACGAACTCCTGCTGCTCGTTGGTAAATTCGTCGTCCCAGCTCAGGGCGCGGTCGGTGGTATTCATGTCGTTCATAAGTAAAAGCTCCTTTCAATTATCAAAACGGGATATCACGGTTGTCCAGCACCTTCTGGAACACCTGCGGCCATGCGGCGATCAGACAGCCCTCCACAAAATCGGCGGGGTAGACAGAAAACGGTGTATCTTCGGTGTAATAACCACGTTTTGCGACTGCGGCCTTCAGTTCTGCCATAGAAACATTGTTGGCACTCATCAGAGCGGCCAGCTTTTCGGGTACGCCGAGGCTGAGCAGCACGTCCTTGCGGGTGCTCTCCATGGGCGGCACGTTGGAGGCCGGGGCCGCTTCCGGTTTCGTCGGTTCCGGGCTGGGCAGGATGTCGGCTTCCGGCTGGGAACGCGGTTGCGGCTCCGGCTTCGGTGCGGGCGCAGGCGCGGTGCCGGGGATGCAGGCGGCAATGCTGGCATAGTCAAAGGGTACTTCCTCCGGCAAGTCAAAGCGGTTTTTGGCATCCCAGCAGGGGTGATGCGCGGTGTACAGTACACGCCTGCCGCCGCTGGCCTTGCTCTTGGCGTTCTTGCCATCGCCCACCTTTTCCACAACGGTCTTGTAGTTGGCGAACAGCAGCATATCGCACCACTCACGCAGCAGCGGGGCCACCTGTTTGGAAGTTTTCATGCTCCAGCGGTCGTAGTTGCCCACGGCATCCGGCTGCTCAAATTTGGTGATGGCGGCATGGGCCAGCACTACCACGTTGTGTCCGGCCTGCAGCACCTCTTCCAAAGCGTCCAGCAGCTTGCCGAATTCTTCCTTTACATAGGTGTAGCCCTTGCCGTAGCCAAAATCCTCGATGCCATTCACCTTGGCTTTGGCACACACAGCCTGAATGCACAGGCGTTCGGCCCAGTCGGCGGTATCAATGACCAGCGTGCCGCAGGGGACACTGCCCTTGCGCACCTCGGCCACCTCGTCCAGCAGCATGGCCCAGCTGGTGGGCTGCGGCAGGCGGGCAACATTCAGCCGCTTGGTGCCGCCCTCGGTGTCGATGAAAACGGGGTTCGGGAAATGGGATGCAAAGGTGCTTTTGCCAATGCCCTCCGGGCCGTACAGCACGGTTTTGACCGGTGCGGTCTGGATGCCGGTGGTAACTGCATATTTGCTCATTTAGAACGCTCCTTTCGTCCAGCTTTTCTGCTGGGGCTTTTCGGTGACGGGCGGCAGGGCGGTTTCGGCATCCTTCACCATGCCGTCCTCAATGATGATCTGGCACTCGCTGCCGGTGGAAACGCGGGTGGCGATGGCCTGCAGGTGTTCCGCTTCCAGCCATGCGGAGAACTCCTGCAGGGTGGTCATGTCCATCTGTTCCAGCTTGTCCAGCAGCACGAAGCCGCAGTCCGGGTTCAGGCGGCGGACGATGGCGGCGGCTACCCGCAGCTGGTCGCTGCCGGACATGTCCCGCCAGTGTTTGCCTTTGTAAGTAAGGGCACCGTCCTCCACGCTCAGCTCCGGCAGGGGCAGGTCGGCACCGTTCAGCAGGGCCATGCGGTCGGCCCGCTTCCGGGTGATGGCCTCGGTGAGTTTGTCGTAATCGCTGGCATACCGGGCGGCTTCATCCTCGGCCCGGGATTTTTCCAGATTGGCCCGCACCTTCTGGTTGATCTCCTCAATGTCCCGGATGGAGGCTTCCAGTTCGGCGGTGGATTCGTCCTGAAGCTGGGCAGCAGATTTCCGGGCCTGAAATATCTGCTTTTCAAGGTCAGTAAATTTCGCTTGCGTTTGCTCGTATTCCTCTTTCAAATCTTCAATTTTTTCATCGAGATCACGCAAGGTGAAATTTAATTGATTCTTTTCATCAATGAGCTTGTCCAGCTGGTTGCGCTTGCGCTGGTTCTCGCCGTTGCGGGCTAGAATTTCCTGCTGCTGGCGGATGAGGTCGGACGCGCTTACCGGCTCATCTGGCGCATCCGGGTAGGAGATCAGCTCCTCGGCAAAGTGCTTTTTCTGCTGAGCCAGCTGGCCGGTGAAGGTGCGCTTGTCGTACAGAGCCTTGATCTCCATGTCACGGGTGTGCAGCTCGGTGCCAATGCCGATGATCCGCAGCAGGATATCGGCCTTTTCCTTGTCGGACGCTTCCATGAAGCGGGGCAAGTCCAGCGCAAGCGGTTCCACAAAGGCGTTCAGCAGCTGCTGGCCGCTGCGCCGCCCGGTAGGATCGGTGACGGTCAGGCTGGCATTTTTGCCCTTGCGTTCCACCACCACTCCGTTGGAAAGCTTGACCTTCAGATGCGCCGGAGCAACGGCCCCGTCCCGCTGGGCAGCGTCCGGGCGGAAACGGTCGCCGCCGAGGGCCCACGCCAGCGCGTCCAGCACGCTGGTCTTGCCCTGATTGTTGTTGCCGCCAACGATGGTCAGGCCAGTGGGCGACGGCGTGAGTGCAACGGCCTTGATGCGCTTGACATTTTCGGCCTCTAGAGCCGTGATCTTTACAGACATTTGGATACCTCCCCTTGAATGGTTGCAAGTGTATGAATAAGCTGATTGATGGCAGTTTCCCGCTGATCGTCCGGCAGCTTACGGAACAGCGGCTTTACAGATTGACCGATGCTTGTGATGGAGCGCCCGGCCAGAATGATGCTGTCGTAGGCATCGCGGGCATCCTGTTCGCTGCCGGAAGCGGTCTGTTCCAGCCGTGCCTGCAGGTCGGCGGTCATCTCGGCGGCTAAGTCCTCGGCGATGTCATGGGCCCGCTGGTTTGCCCGGCGTTCCACTTCCTCCTCGTCGATCACGGCGGCGATGGGCTGCTTTTTCAGGGCCGCATTTTCTTCCTGCAGCTTGTCGGCGCGCAGCTTGGCCGCTTCGGCCACCTGCCGGGAGCCGGAAAGCTGGCCTTCGGCGTTCTTGGCACGGGCCTCGGCCTTGCTCTGCATCTTCCATGCTTCCTCTTCCCGGGCTTCGGCGGTGTCGGCACGCTCCCGCAGCTGATTGTTCCGTTCCTTCAAGCCGGTAATGTCGGCGTTGGCGGCTTCCAGATGGGCTTCGGCGGCATCGGCGCGAGTTTTTTCGGCTTTGAGCTGGGCCAGCAGTTCCTGTACCCGCTGGCTGTCTCCGGCGGCTGCGGTGAGCTGTTCGGCACAGCCGGAGCGGGCGATCAGGTTCAGGTCTTTGCGGGTCAGTTCTGACAGACATTTTAAATCGTCAACAGTTGACGATTTAAAAGCATCGCCATTCTGTACCATTTTTGTGGCGCTGCCATGGCTTAAACCTTTGCTCTCATACCACTTTGTCCATGTGCCGCCACCATAGCGGCCAGCCTTGGCCGTCAGGGCGTGCATCTTGGCAACATAGATGCAGGAAATGAGATATTCATCCTTTGAAACACCGTAATGCAGGTCGAACTGCTGGTCGGTCTCCACGGCCTGCTCGGACAGGTCGCCCAGTGCGGAGAAATCGAACGACGCGGGTTTGTTCTGCGCCTGCTCCGGCGTGTCCTTTACATAAGCACAGCGATGTTCGCAGGTGTCTTTGTTCAGGCAGAAACGGCAGCAGCCTGCACAGCCCTGAATCACGCCGTGCTTGATAAAGTGCTTAAGTCCGGCTTCGTTCTCGCACTTGTGCGATGCAGAAAGCTCGCAATAGGTGCTCATACCCGCACCTCCGTGTCCTTGAGCCTGTCCAGCAGTTCGGCCTGCAGGGCCTTGTTCAGGGGCTGGATGTTGTTGCCCTTCCAGCCATAGCAGAGGATAGGACCGTAGATATGCTGGCCACGATAGATGCGGTTCAGTCTGCAGTCAATGCTGACTTCCAGAAAGAACAGCACAGCAGGCGTGCGGGGAAGCACCCGCATCAGACAGGTGCCGTCCATGAAGTGCTCGATGCCCTGCAGCGTGTCCGGCAGGGTGGTGACTACCGGCTCCTTGCCCGGTTCGATCAAAATTCCTTTCATTGTAAAACCTCCGATTTTATGGTATCATCGGGGTGATGAAGTCGTTCAAGCTCATCATCCCTTGCAGCTCGTCGGTGTTGGCGCACCGGCGGGCTTTTTTCGTATAGTGCGTACCGGCGGCAGGCTGTCTACCTCGCTGCGGTCGATACGTTCCCGCGCAAATGTGTACTTGTAAGTTTGATGGCTGCCGCTGAGTCCATGGCTGACGGCGGATGCAAAGCTGTTCGCGCTTTTGTAGCCCAGCCGCCGGGCACACATCTCAGACGTGCCGGATGCCAGCAGATCGCCGGTCTTCGCATCCCAGACGGCGTACCACATGACGCGGGCAGGTTTTTCATTATGTGCCCTGTAATCCCTGCAATATTGGTTGTGGTGCTCTCTGCGGCAGGAAGCGCAAAAGCGCAGGTTGCCCGCAACATTTTCCATCACCTTGCCGCAGTCCAAACAGACGCGGGTGAAGTGCTTTCCTTTATTCATGGGCGGTGTCACCCCGCCTTCCTGCCGCTCTTCACGGTGTTGCTGGGCTGCTGGTGCACCTTGCGGCGGCGCTCTTCATCCTTTTGGGCGGCAAAGCCCAGCCGCATAAAGAAGATTGCCAGAAGGATCAGCACCATGGCCGTGATGAACGCACCGTCCGAGACGGTGCCGCCGGTCTGGAAGCTGCCCTCCAGACCCAGGCTGTACAGCAGGCCCACCACAAAGCAAGCCATTGCCAGCCAGTACCAGACAAAGGATTTAATCTTCATTGGTGGGTTTCCTCCATTCTGTCCATAAGATCGGCGGCAGCTGTCATGATGTTGATGATTGTCTCTGCTGGGTCTTTGCTGTCCATACAGATTCCCGCGACCAATGCGGTGCAAAGAGCTGCTTGTTCCATCTGTGTGCCGCAGGCGTAAATTTTGGGGTTGCCATCCGATCCCAGCTGGATTTTCAACTGAGCGTTCGGGTTGATTTTCATGCTCCTACCTCCTGATAGTCAGTTGCGGGGCCGCAGCTGTCCAATGTCCATCCAATGACCGGGTGCCATTCGCCATCTGCAAAAACCTGCAGGCCGGTGTGGGTTTCGTCCTTGACTTGCCCGCCCAGCTGGTAGCAGCCGGATGCCCGGCTTCCATCCCAGCGGAACCACTTGTTCCAGAACGTCGGTGCCACGTACGCGCATCCGGTTGGCGCGTCGGCCCGCTTGGATGCAAGGGTGTAGGGTTCGTTCATGCGGATGCTCCTTCCTCGATTTCAACGCCTTCGATCTGTGAAAAGCGGTCTGCGTTGATGATGTACCTCCAGCGATTTGCAGATGTCTTGACTCCGTACCCCCACGGGAATACGCCCTGCTGCAATCCCTTGCCAACAGTTTCTTTGTCAACGCCAAGCAACGCTGCGGCTTCCTTGAGACTCAGCTGCCGGATGCCGCCGTGCCTTTTCGGCACAGGGTCCGTGGTCTGGGGTGCATCCGGCGCGGTAAAGTATTCGGCATCCAGCCCAAGGGCCGCAGCCATGCTGCGCTGCACGGAATCGGGCGGCACCTGAGCACCGGCCAGATATTGGCAAATGGATGCTCTGGATCTGCCGGTCATCCCGGAGACCTGTACCTGATTCAGTTTCAGGTCTTTCATGGCTTTTTTCAATCTGTCTTTGAACATGTGGTGTCCTCCTTCTTTTCGGTCGGCAGGCCGTCCAGCAGGCTGTCCATCAGGGCAGCATAGAACGGGTAGCCTTTGGCAACGATGGTCAGGCTGTCGATGGCGTTGTTCAGGTGGCTCTGGGAGCCGCGTACCACGCTTTCCATGGTACGTACATTGTCGCAGTGCATACCGTAAACAGCTTTGGCCTGCCCAAACAGCGCTTTGATCTGCATGTACTGGGCCTTGCTGTCCTCGCGGTTCTTGCGGCACTCGTCCAGAAAAGCGGTGTTCTCGTCCAGCTTCTTCCGGGCTTCGATCACCCGGTCGATGGCGCTCTGGATGTTGGCGTTCTTGGCAATGGCTTCTTCCAGCTCCTGCTGGTCCTTCACGCTCTGGTAAACGCCGTCCCGGCGGATGGCCGGGAGCACCTCGCTGGTGACCCAGTGCTTGAAGGCCTTGGCCTTGGGCATCTTGCTGGACAGGATTAGGCTGTACAGGCCAGACTCGTTGATGAGGGCGGTCTTGGATGCAGGGGACACATTCCCATTTTGGGAATCTGTGTCCTGAGGCAGCATTTCAAGCCGTTTGTCCTCCTCATCGACATGGGCGATGATGGCTTTGCCGGGATTTTTATACCCCAGCGCCACCGCAACGTCTTTGCCGACGAGCCAAGGCGTGCCGTCGATCTCTACGGTGCGCACCTGCCCGAACTCCGGGCTTGTGAATGTGGTTAAGTCGTTCATAGTGAATATGTACCTCCGAATCCTGTTAGATGTTGCGCTGGAGCAAGTAGTCGATAGAGCAGTTGAACATTTCGGCCATTTTTTCAAGCTTGGACTGAGGGATGTTTCCGTGAACCATCCAATTGTAGACGGTTTTACGGGTGACTCCCAGTGCCTGAGCAAACTCCTCAATGGTCAACTTTCGGCGGCTTCTCTCTGCGTTGATGTTGGGATAGAGCAATTCTAAGAACTCCTTTCGTGTAGAATGTTACTCAAATCGAGTAACTGCAATTATAATATACTCGTTTTGAGTATTTGTAAAGTAAAAAATTACCCAAATCGAGCAATGCATTTTTGTGCGAATTGCTCAATTCGGGTATTTCAATTGACTAATTACTCATAATGTGTAATATTATATACATAGGGTGCAAGGAGGTATAGCCATGAATCGAATCCCTGAACTCAGAAAAGAACGAGGCATCAGTATGAAGCAGGCTGCTGAACAGCTTGGAATGCCATATACGACATATGTTAACTATGAAAAAGGAACACGACAGCCAAATTCTGAGACTTTGATTGATTTAGCGAATTTCTATAATACGTCTATAGATTATATGCTCGGTAAAAGTAATGAGCGTATTGATGAACACACGCTAGATGTAGTGAATGACATAGACATGGACCTTCTTTCTCAGGCTGGGAACATAAAAGATGCATTGCGTTTGCAGCAAGAGCGAGATGAGGTGCTTCCCGTGGACGCTGCACCATATAATCCCCAGAATGTTGCCCCGCTGTTGGGGACTGTTCGTGCAGGGATGCCTATGTATGCCGAGGAAAACATTGAAGATTACATTCCTATCCGGCAGACTGATGGTGCAAAGTATTTCTGGCTGAACATTCGGGGAGATAGCATGAATGCTGCCGGCATGGATGAAGGCGACCAGATTCTTGTGCGTGAACAGCCGGAAGTGGAAAATGGCCAGTTGGCTGTGGTGATGGTAAACGGCAACGAAGCAACTGTAAAATATTTCCGTCAGGAAGGCGATTTGGTAATCCTGACCCCGAAGAGTTTTAATCCGATGCATCAGCCGCAGATTTATGATCTGAAGAAAGTGCCGGTGCGAATTGCTGGACTGGTTGTGGAATGCCGGAAAGTGTTCCGATAAAATAACAAGGAGGAATTGTAAAATGCCAAAATGTACCCGATGCGGACGGAAAGGCTTTTTTCTGAAGCTGACCAATGGCCTGTGTGCGAACTGTGCATCTACTGTCCGCATGGAACAGGAGCAGGCAGAACTGCAAGATAAGCTGGATAAGCTAAATGCGCAGCTGTCTGACCAGCAGGCTTTGTTTGACAAAATCTCTGCGGAAGCTCGTGCAGATGGAACGGCAAAGGCCAGAACGGAAAATGCAGAGCTGACAACCACGAAACTTCAACTTGAAGAGTGGATTCTTCAAAGTAAAAATCATCTTGACGAGCTCGCCAAGAAAGAAGAAAAGAGCCGCAAGAGTGCTGAAAACGCAGAGCAGAAGGTGCGCCGCAGCAAGGAGCTTATCAAGGCCATCCAGCACGCAAGTGAAGTCTTTGGTACCGAGGACGAGCTGCCGTCCGTGGATGATCTGCTGAAGGATGCGGATGCTCTGATGCAGCCCACCGTGACCCTCACGCTCCAGTGTCTGGACATGAAGGAACTGCGCAAACGGTATAGGGAAAACGAAAAGAACATTCAGGCGACCTTTGAAAAATACAAGGATCGTTATACAACAAAGGCCAACATCACGATCTACCGGCTGATGGTCATTGCGCTGTCGGCAGAGTTGCAGAATGTGCTGAATAATATCAGTTTTGGCAAACTGGATGATGCGCTGAACGATATCAAAACGATTACCAACAAATATTATGTGATCGCGGCAGATGGCAATCAGAGCATTGCTCCCACTGTCAAGAAGTTTATTGGCGAGCTGGATTATTATTTTCAGGAAGCTGTTAAAATCGAGTATGAATACTATGTTCAGAAAGAGCGTGCCCGTGAGGAACAGCGTGCTATCCGTGAACAGATGCGGCAGGAAGCGGAAGAGCGCCGCGAGTTGGAGCGCCAGCGCAAACAGATCGAGAAGGAAGAAAGCAAGTATCACGACCAGATCAGCCAGCTGACAGAGCAGATGCAGGCTGCGGATGATGAAAAGACAAAGCTCTTGCAGGCACGTATCGAGGAGCTGCAGCGCCAGCTGGGTGCAGTGGCAGAGCAGCGTGATAAGATCGTCCAGTTGCAAAATGGCAAGGCTGGCAATGTGTACGTTATCAGCAACATCGGTTCGTTTGGTGAGAATGTGTTCAAAATCGGCATGACCCGCCGTCTGGAACCCATGGACCGTGTGAACGAGCTGGGCAGCGCAAGCGTGCCGTTCCCGTTTGACGTTCACTCGATGATCTTCTCAGATGATGCAGTCAGTCTGGAAACCAAGCTGCACCACATCCTGAACGATCAGCGCGTGAACAAGGTCAACCTGCGCAAGGAATTCTTCCGCGTCTCGCTGGATGATCTTGAAAAGCTGGTGGGTGAAATTGCACCGACAGCCGAGTTTAAGCGCACTGTTCTGGCAGAGCAGTACCGCCAGAGCCTTTCTATCACGCACGTGTCGGAGAACCCGGACGCAGCAGATGATGAAGAGGAAGAAATGACCGAATAAAAAAAGAAAACCTCCTCCGGCGTTACCAGCACCGAAGGAGGTTCCTGAACCGCTTGACCGAAGGTAAAACAGTTCTATACAGGATTGCGACCCCTGCATAGTAATGATACCACCTCCGGGCAGGCTTGTCAAAGTGTACCCTTATGGAGGTGAAAACATGGGGAAAAGAAAACCGAATCACTACGGCTGCGTGACCAAGCTGAAGGGAAAACGCTCACGGCCGTGGGTGGTGAAAGTCACCGTGTACGATGCCGAGGGGCGCGGAAAGCAGGTGCCGATCGACTACGCAGAGACCGAGGAGCAGGCAAACATCATCCTTGCCCAGTATAACGACAATCCGTGGAGCATCGACCGGAACAAGGTCACACTGGTGGAATTGTACCAGCGCTGGGCGAAGATCAAGCTGCCAAAGATGGGGCAGGCCAGTCAGGGCGCGATGAAGTCGGCCTTCAAGCACTGCCAGAAATACTACGGTATGAAATACCGCAGCATCCGGGCCTACCAGATGCAGGACTGCATCGACAACTGCGGCAGGGGGTACAGCACACAGGCGCAGATCAAGGTGCTGTGGGGGCATCTGGATGAGTTTGCCTTTGAATGTGACATCATCAGCAAGATGTATTCTCAGCTGACCACAGCACCGCCCGTGCCGGAGACCAGCCGAACGCCTTTCACGTCGGAACAGATAGAAGCCCTCTGGGAAATTCAGAATGAACCTTGGGTCGATACTGCGCTGGTGTTCCTTTACACGGGTTTTCGCTTGACGGAACTGCTGAACATGCAGACGGAACAGGTGGACCTGCAACAGCAGTTGTTTCAGGGCGGAATCAAAACGGCAGCCGGTAAGGGAAGAATCGTTCCCATTCATCCGCGGATACTGCCGTTCATTCGGGCGTGGGTCCAGCAGGGCAATAAGTACCTTTTGACCTGTGAAGGAAAGCGGTTCAGTAAGAAAAAATATTACGAATGCTGGTATGAAGTCATGGGTAAAATCGGTGCAGATAAAACCCCGCACGAGGCACGGCACACCTTTGAAACGTTACTGGATAACGCCAAGGCAAACCGTAAATGCATTGATCTTTTGATGGGGCACAAGTCGAAAGATGTAGGCAACCGGGTCTATAATCACAAAACGATAGAACAGCTGCGGGAGACGATTTTGCTGTTGGAATGATGAATTTTTGATTGAATCAGTAACAAATTAGTAGCACAGGACAAATTTAGTGACGTACCAAAGAGAAATATTCTAAAGGGAGCATTACAATAGCATAAAATCATGTTATTATAAATAAGAAATGCCAAAATTCCGCACGAAAGAGGGAAGTATCATGGAAATTGAACGCAAATGGATGGTGAAGGGCTGGCCGGATGGGCTGTCCCTCAAGGAGGAATTTGCCATGCGGCAGGGCTATATCAGTGTGCGGCCCACCGTGCGCATCCGGGAGGAAGCCCTCACCGGCGGCAGAACGGACTACATCCTCTGCTTCAAATCCGGGGGCGGCCTTGCCCGCGAGGAGATCGAGCGCAGCATCGACAAAGAACTGTTTGATGATCTGGAACACAAGATCATCGGCAAACCTCTCATTCCGAAGCTGCGCCGCAGCTATACGCTGCCGGACAGCAGGGTGCTGGAAGTGAACCATGTGGACGAGGGTCAGCCCACCGAGTTCTGGTATGCCGAGGTGGAGTACCCCACGGTGGAAGCGGCCCTTGCATGGCAGCCGGAGAGCTGCGGCCTTGGCGATTACCTCAAAGATGAAGTGACGAACCAGCCCGGCCAGAGCATGGGCGAATACTGGGTGGAGACAAGAGGATGAAAAAAGTAAAACTCAAACTGGAGCTGCAATACAACTCTCCAGTGATCCTCACCTTTTTTCTGCTGTCACTTCTGGTGCTGTTCCTCGACCAGTGGACGGACGGCTGGAGCACCATGCATCTGTTCTGTGTCTACCGCTCCTCGCTGAAAGACCCGCTGTTTTACGTGCGGCTGTTCGGCCATGTGCTGGGCCATGCCAGCTGGGATCACTTTCTGAACAACATGCTGCTGCTGCTCGTTGTTGGCCCGCCAATGGAAGAAAAGTACGGCAGCAAGCCGCTTTTGTGCGGCATGGTGCTCACCGCATTGGCCACCGGCATTCTGCAGTGCATGTTGTTCCCGCGTTCGGGGCTGCTGGGGGCGTCCGGCATCGTGTTCATGCTCATCATGCTCTCCTCGCTGGCAGGTTTTTCCGGAGGCATCCCGGTCACCATGCTGCTGGTTGCAGCGCTGTACTTCGGTCAGCAGGTGTACGATATTATTTTTGTGCACGACAATGTGGCAAACTTCATGCACATTGTGGGCGGCTTATGCGGCACAGCCTTTGGCTACTACAGTGCGCTGCACAGCCGCCGCAGGCCCGCAAAGGCAGTGAAGTTTTCCGGCACGAATCGGCGGCGGAAGCACTGAACCTACTGTGAACATAGGTTTGTTTTGAAAAAATTTGCAAACAGGTATTGACAAACGAAAAATCCGTGGTTTAATATAGCCAATTCAATACACTAAACCGTTGAAGCGGAGATAACGGCGAACCATGCCTGTACAGAGAGCCTGCGCAGCTGAGAAGCAGACCGGAAACAGTTCGTCAAGGAAAAGGCGGCCTTGCGTTGCTTCTTCCCGAAATGGACCGCTGAGGGTGCAGGGAACTGCGGTGCGCTGAACGCGCCGCACAGTATTCTGCAACGTAGGGCATACGTCAGTTGCCGGGGATGTGTTGGCATCCCGCCAAGTGCATGGGGTCGTTCCCATGAAGTCAGGGTGGCACCGCGGATCAAAGGCTAAACTTTATTCGTCCTTGACAGAAGAAGGTTTCTTCTGTCCGGGGCGTTTTTCTTTTACACTCCTCCGGCAGAAGGGCCGGAGGAGTTTTTTGTTTGACGCAGAAAGGGGTAGCGGCTATGAAAATACGGCCTGCACTGGACGAAGTAAAAACCATTGCGGCGGCGGGCGGTTACAAGGTGCTGCCGGTCAGCGGCGAGATCTTATCCGACATCTGCACGCCCATTGAGGCACTGAAGATTTTGAAAAACGTTTCCACCCACTGCTACCTGCTGGAAAGTGCCCAGCCCAGCGAAAAGTGGGGACGCTACACCTTTCTGGGTCTTGACCCCAAAATGGAGATCACCTGCCGCAACGGCGTAATGAAGGCCGGGGAGCTTACCTTTGAAACGCAAGATCCCTCGCAGACGTTGCGGGAGATCCTTGCACAATACAAAAGCCCGCGCTTTGCAGAGCTGCCCACCTTCACCGGCGGTCTTGTGGGCTACTTTGCCTACGATTACCTTGGTTACAGCGAGCCGAAAGCCCGCACCGGGGCGCAGGATACCGAAAACTTCAAGGATGTGGATCTGATGCTTTTCGATCAGGTCATCGCCTTTGACAATCTGCGGCAGAAGATCGTGCTCATCGTAAATATGCCGCTGCAGCCGGACGCGCTGGAAACAAACTACAACAAAGCCGTTCTTCGGTTGCAGCAGCTTGCGCAGCTGCTACAGACAGGAGCTCAAAAGCAGGAAGCCGCAGGCAGACTGCTGGGCGAGGTGACCCCGCTTTTTGACAAAGCTGCCTACTGCGCAATGGTGGAAAAGGCAAAGCACGCCATCCATGAGGGCGAGATTTTCCAGATCGTGCTTTCCAACCGGCTGGCAGCACCCTTTGAGGGCAGTCTGCTGGGCGCTTACCGGATGCTGCGCACCATCAACCCCTCGCCGTATATGTTCTATTTTTCCGGTACGGACGTAGAGGTGGCCGGTGCTTCGCCGGAAACGCTGGTCAAGCTGGAGGACGGCGTACTGCATACCTTTCCGCTGGCCGGCACCCGCCCGCGCGGAAAGACCGATGCCGAGGACAAAGCGCTGGAAGCGGAGCTGCTGGCAGACGAAAAGGAGCTGGCCGAGCACAACATGCTGGTAGACCTTGGCCGCAACGATCTGGGAAAGGTGAGCCGCTTCGGCACGGTGGAGGTGGAAAAGCTGCACTCCATCGAGCGGTATTCCCATGTAATGCACATCGGCTCCACCGTGCGCGGCCAGCTGCGGCCGGAATGCGATGCACTGGACGCCATCGAGGCGGTGCTTCCGGCAGGCACTCTTTCCGGTGCACCCAAAATACGCGCCTGCCAGCTGATCGGGGAACTGGAAAACAACAAGCGCGGCATCTACGGCGGCGCCATCGGCTACATTGATTTTACCGGCAACATGGACACCTGCATCGCCATCCGCATCGCCTATAAGAAAAACGGGCAGGTGTTCGTCCGCAGCGGTGCAGGCATCGTGGCAGACTCGGTGCCCGAAAAGGAATATCAGGAGTGCATCAACAAGGCACAGGCTGTGGTCAGCGCACTTCGTCAGGCGCAGGAGGAAGGCTTATGACACTGCTCATTGATAACTACGACAGCTTTTCCTACAACCTCTATCAGCTGGTGGGGGAGCTGGACCCCGGCATCCGGGTCGTCCGCAACGACGAGCTGACCATCGACGAGATCCGTGCTCTGCATCCGGCCCGCATCATCCTTTCGCCGGGGCCGGGCAGGCCGGAGGACGCAGGCATCACGCTGGAAGCCGCCCGCACCCTCGGCAAAGAGATCCCCGCACTGGGTGTCTGCCTTGGACATCAGGCCATCTGCGCAGCCTTCGGCGCCACCGTTACATATGCAAAGCAGCTCATGCACGGCAAGCAGTCGGCAGTGGAGTTTGACCCGGAATGCCCGCTGTTCAAAGGCTGCGAAGCCCCGCTGCTGGTAGCACGGTATCACTCGCTGGCGGCGGACCCCGCCACCATGCCGCCGGAACTCAAAGTAACGGCCCGCACCGCCGATGGCGAAGTGATGGCAGTGCAGCACACAAAATATCCCATTTACGGCGTGCAGTTCCACCCGGAATCCATCCTGACCCCGCAGGGCCGGTCGATCTTGAAAAATTTTATGGAGGGTTAAGAAAATGATCAAGGAAGCCATTGTGAAGATCGTCAACAAGCAGGACCTGAGCTACGACGAAGCCTATGCCGTGATGAACGAGATCATGAGCGGCGAGACCACTCCCACCCAGAACGCAGCTTTTCTGGCGGCGCTTTCTACCAAGAGCGCCAAGGCTGAGACCACGGACGAAATTGCGGGCTGCGCCGCCGCCATGCGGGACCACGCCACCAAGGTGGACACCGGCATGGATATCTTTGAGATCGTTGGCACCGGTGGTGACAACGCCCACAGCTTTAATATCTCCACTACCTCGGCACTGGTGGCAGCGGCAGGCGGCATGAAGGTGGCAAAGCACGGCAACCGGGCCGCGTCCTCCCAGTGCGGCACTGCCGACTGTCTGGAAGCGCTGGGCGTGAACATCCAGCAAAGCCCCGCCCGCTGTGTGGAACTGCTGAATGAGGTGGGCATCTGCTTCTTCTTTGCGCAGAAGTACCACACCTCCATGAAGTACGTTGGCCCCATCCGCAGGGAGCTGGGCTTCCGCACCGTGTTCAACATCCTTGGACCGCTCACCAATCCCGGTTCGCCCGCCATGCAGCTGCTGGGTGTTTACGACGAATATCTTGTAGAGCCGCTGGCGCAGGTGCTCATCAGTCTGGGCGTCAAGCGCGGCATGGTGGTCTACGGCAAGGATAAGCTGGATGAGATCAGCCTGAGTGCACCCACCAAGGTGTGCGAGATCAAGGACGGCTGGTATAAGTGCTACACCATCACGCCGGAACAGTTCGGCCTTGCCCGGTGCGAAAAAGCCGACCTTGTAGGCGGCGCACCGGCAGAAAATGCTGCCATCACACGTGCTATTCTGGCAGGCGAGAAAGGCCCCAAGCGTGATGCCGTGCTGATGAACGCGGGCGCATCCCTCTACATCGGCGGCAAGGCGGACACGATGGCCGACGGTATCCGGCTGGCCACCCAGCTCATCGACAGCGGCAAGGCAGCGGCTGTGCTGGAAAAGTTCATCGAAGTGAGCAACCGCCCGGAGGAAAATGCATGAACATTTTAGACCAGCTGGCCGAACACGCCCGGCAGCGGGTGGAAGCGGCAAAGCAGACAATGCCGCTGGCCGAAGCAAAGCGGCAGGCAATGGCGCTGCCGAAGGGCGATTTTCGCTTTGAAAAAGCGCTGACAAAGCCGGGGCTTGCCTTCATCTGCGAGTGTAAAAAAGCATCGCCCTCCAAGGGCCTCATCGCACTGGACTTCCCGTATCTGCAAATTGCCAAAGAGTACGAAGCTGCCGGAGCGGATGCCATTTCGGTGCTCACCGAACCCAAATGGTTCCTTGGCAGGGATGCCTATCTGAAGGAGATCGCTTCTGCTGTCGCCACACCCTGCCTGCGCAAGGACTTTACCGTGGATGAATATATGATCTACGAAGCAAAGCTTCTGGGCGCTTCGGCGGTGCTGCTGATTTGTGCCATTCTCGATGATGCACAGCTCAAAGAGTACCTTGCCATCTGTGACGGCTTGGGCCTTTCCGCACTGGTGGAAGCCCACGACGATGCCGAGGTGGACCGGGCGCTCAAGGCCGGGGCACGCATCCTTGGCGTGAACAATCGCAACCTGAAAGACTTCACGGTGGACACCGAAAACAGCCGCCGTCTGCGGGCCCGTATCCCGCAGGATGTGCTTTTTGTCTCGGAAAGCGGCGTAAAAACGGCCGAAGATGTTGCCGGGCTTGCAGCCATTGGGGCGGATGCGGTGCTCATTGGCGAAACGCTCATGCGCGCACCGGATAAGACCGCAAAGCTGCAGGAGCTGAAAGGACTGCTATGACAAAGATCAAGCTCTGCGGCCTGACCCGCCCGGAGGACATCGCGGCAGCAAACGCTCTGCAGCCGGAGTACATCGGCTTTGTGTTTGCAGCCAAAAGCAAACGGGCTGTTTCCCGGGAAATGGCTGCAGAATTAAAAGCACAGCTTTCCCCCGGGATTCAGGCCGTGGGCGTGTTTGTGAACGAAGCACCGGAAACGGTGGCGGATCTGCTGAATGCAGGCATCATCGACATTGCCCAGCTCCACGGACAGGAGGATGCCGCATACATTGCCCGGCTGCGCGGGCTGACCGCAAGGCCGCTTTGGCAGGCCTTCCGCGTGACGGATGCCGCAAGCCTTGCAAAGGCGGAAAAAAGCCCGGCAGATCTTGTTCTGCTGGATTCCGGCACAGGCGGGACCGGAACAACATTTGACTGGACCCTTTTGGAGAAATTTGACCGTCCCTGTTTTCTTGCCGGCGGGCTTGGCCCGGACAATGCGGCCGATGCGGTCAGGCAGCTGCATCCTTACGCAGTGGATGTGAGCTCCGGCATTGAAACAGCAGGGAAGAAAGACTCCGCAAAAATGGCGGCATTCGTGGCCGCTGTACGCACAAACGAGAAATGACGAAAGGAATGAACGACCATGACAAATCCCAACGGACGCTTTGGCATCCACGGCGGACAGTACATCCCCGAAACGCTGATGAATGCCGTCATTGAACTGGAAGAGGCCTACAACCATTACAAAGATGACCCGGAGTTCAATCGGGAACTGACCGAGCTGTTCAACGAATACGCAGGCCGCCCCAGCCGCCTGTACTACGCTGAGAAAATGACCAAGGACCTTGGCGGTGCAAAAATTTATCTCAAGCGCGAAGACCTGAACCATACCGGTGCACATAAGATCAACAATGTTCTCGGGCAGGCACTGCTGGCCAAGAAGATGGGCAAGACCCGCCTCATCGCCGAGACCGGCGCAGGCCAGCACGGCGTGGCTACTGCCACCGCTGCCGCCCTGATGGGCATGGAGTGCGTGGTGTTCATGGGCGAAGAGGACACCAAACGTCAGGCCCTGAACGTCTACCGGATGCGTCTTTTGGGCGCAGAGGTCATTCCCGTCACCAGCGGCACCGGCACGCTGAAGGACGCCGTGTCCGAAGCCATGCGCGAGTGGACCAGCCGCATCAGCGACACCCATTACTGCCTTGGCTCGGTGATGGGCCCGCATCCGTTCCCCACCATCGTGCGTGATTTTCAGGCGGTTATTTCCAAGGAGATCAAGGAACAGATGCTGGAAAAGGAAGGCCGCCTGCCGGATGCCGTCATTGCCTGTGTGGGCGGTGGCTCCAACGCCATTGGCAGTTTCTACAATTTCATTGAGGATAAGGATGTGCGTCTCATCGGCTGCGAAGCCGCAGGCCGCGGCATCGATACCTTCGAGACTGCCGCCACCATCAATACGGGCCGTCTGGGTATTTTCCACGGCATGAAGTCCTATTTCTGTCAGGATGAGTACGGTCAGATCGCACCGGTCTACTCCATTTCTGCCGGTTTGGATTATCCCGGCATTGGCCCGGAGCACGCATGGCTGCATGATATCGGCCGCGCCGAATATGTAGCAATTACTGACGACGAAGCCGTGAACGCATTTGAATATCTGGCCCGCACCGAGGGCATCATCCCGGCCATCGAATCGGCCCACGCTGTGGCCCATGCCATCAGGCTGGCACCCACTATGGACAAGGATCAGATCATCGTCATCACCATTTCCGGCCGCGGCGATAAGGACTGCGCCGCCATTGCCCGCTACAGAGGGGAGGATCTTCATGAGTAACATTGCAAATGCCTTTGCCAACGGCAAGGCGTTCATTCCGTTCATCACCTGCGGCGACCCGGATCTTGCCACCACCGCAGCAGCCGTCCGCGCCATGGCGGCAAATGGTGCCGACCTCATTGAGCTGGGCATCCCGTTCTCGGACCCCACCGCCGAAGGCCCCGTCATTCAGGGGGCCAATATCCGCGCCCTGAAAGCGGGAACCACCACGGATAAGGTCTTCAACTTCGTCCGCGAGGTGCGGAAAGATGTTTCCATCCCCATGGTGTTCATGACTTACGCAAATGTGGTGTTCTCCTATGGGGCTGAGCGGTTCATCTCCACCTGCGCGGAGATCGGCATCGACGGCATGATCCTGCCCGACCTGCCCTATGAAGAAAAGGACGAGTTTCTGCCCATCTGCCGCAGATACGGTGTGGACCTCATCTCCATGATCGCACCCACCTCTGAGAACCGCATTGCCATGATCGCCAAAGAAGCCGAGGGCTTTTTGTATATTGTTTCCAGTCTGGGTGTCACCGGCACCCGCAGCGAGATCAGGACCGACCTTGCTTCCATCGTAGAGGTGGTGCGCCAGAATACCAAGACCCCCTGTGCCATCGGTTTTGGCATCTCCACGCCGGAGCAGGCAGCAAAGATGGCCGGCATCGCGGATGGTGCCATCGTGGGTTCGGCCATCATCAAGCTGCTGGAACAGTACGGCAAGGATGCACCGGAGCACATTGGCGCATATGTAAAAAGCATGAAGGACGCTGTGCGGGAATACACCATTTAGCGCGGCCTAGGGCAGCTGGGGATTCCCATGCCTGCAGCTGCGGCCACGAAACCCTGAACTATAAAATGCACCCGGCTGCTGTGGTTCTGCCCACAGGCCGGGTGCATTTTATAGTTCAGGAAAAATTACAGGTCACTGCGCGGGGAAGCTGCCATGGCCCAGAAGTTCAGCTCATGCTCCGAGCAGGCATGGAAGATCTCGCGGCAGCGGGCAAGGCGCTCGTCGCTCAGGCCTTCGCAGGTTTTTTCTGCAAAGGCGGCCCAGTCGCGGCAGGCCTCCTCATAGCCCTTGTCGGCATAGTCCACCACCAGTGCGCCATAAAGGGTATCCCGCGCAGCAGGCTTTTCCTCCAGCAGTTTCTGGAAGATCCAGCCGTAGCTCAGCATACAGGGCAGGCAGGCCATCATGCACTCGGCTGCGCCCTCGCCGTTTTTGGCGGCTTCGATCATATAGTCCACATAGGCACGGTTCTCCGGCCGCAGCGGCAGGCTCTGGATGCCTTCATCGGTCAGTCCAAAGCGCTTGAGATAGTGCAGGCGGGCTGCATCCTCGCTCTCATTCACGAAGGAAAGCAGGGAATAGTAGGTGCGGATGGTCTGCATATCCTTTGCCTTGGTCATGCCCCAGGCAAACACCTTGGCATATTCCCGCAGGTAAAGACTGTCCTCCACGATGTAGCCCTTGAAGCAGGCTTCATCCAGCGTGCCATCCGCAAGGTGGGTCAGAAATTCCGAGCGCAGGCATTTCTCCCACACGGGCAGGCTTTCCTGCACCAGCTGCTGCACAAAGGTCTGCTCACTCACCCACAAACTCTCCTTTCAGTGCAAACATATGATCCATCGGGCCGGAGCCGTGGCCCAGATCCAGCATGGCAGAAAGACAGCCGGAAATGTAGGCTTTTGCGCGCTCCACCGATGCATCCAGATCATAGCCTTTTGCCAGATTGGACGCAATGGCGCTGGACAGGGTGCAGCCGGTGCCGTGGGTATTGGGGTTTGCAATGCGCTTGCCGCGGAACCATTTGCCGCAGCCGTCCCGCCACAGCAGGTCGTCGGCATCGTTGATCTGGTGGCCGCCCTTGCACAGCACGGCACAGTGGTATTTCTCGCTGATCCGCTTTGCAGCGGCCTCCATTCCGGCCGCATCGGTGATCTTCATGCCGGAAAGGATCTCAGCCTCCGGAATGTTGGGGGTGACCACCTCTGCCATGGGCAGCAGCTTTTCGGTCAGTGCCTGCACGGCATCGTCCCGCAGCAGCTTGGAGCCGGAGGTGGCAACCATCACCGGGTCCACCACGATATGCTTTGCGCCGTAGGCATGCAGCTTTTCGGCGATCACACCGATCAGCTCTGCCGAGGATACCATGCCGATCTTGACGGCATCCGGGTAGATGTCGGTGAAAATGGCATCGATCTCCTGTGCCAGAAATTCGGGCGTGGCTTCAAAAATGCCGGTCACACCGGTGGTGTTCTGGGCGGTCAGTGCGGTAATGGCGCTCATGGCGTACACGCCGTTTGCGGTCATGGTTTTGATATCGGCCTGGATGCCAGCACCGCCGCTGGAATCGCTGCCGGCAATCGTCAATGCAGTTTTCATGGTTACAACTTCCTTTGCAAAAAATGCGGAAATGCCCGCAAGAAGGCACCTCCGCATTTTGAAGCAGCAGTATCTCCCTACGTTGGCATGATCCAAATCAGGTCACAGGTCTGGGCAAACAGCCCACTCTCAGCCTGCTTTTGCAGGCTCCCTTTTTCTGTGTTCCAGAATACCACAGTGCCGCTGCATTTGCAAGGGACTGGCCCTTTTTGTTATATCATTCTCCCAGTGCAGTGCGGATATTTGCCAGCACCTTCTGGCTCAGCAGCACAAAAGCCTGCTTGGTGCGTCCGGCAGAAACATTCGCGCAATGCACGTTCTCACGGGCAAAGAAGGTTTCGCCCACAGGGCCGGCAGCGGCACGGGTATCACAGAAGAAATGGGTGCCCGGCAGGGTAAGCCACTGCTCCAGTGCAGTGGAGTCAAAGCCCGGGCCGATGGAGGTGTTGAACAGCACCTTGCCTGCGCCCAGCTGTGCAAATTCGTCCTTGCCCAACAGCAGTACATTCTTGTTCAGGCAGGTGAACACTACCTCGCTCTCGGCCAGCAGCTGTGCCAGCGGCTTGTAGGCCATGCCCGCAGCCTCGGCATCCGGCTTGCGGGTGCGGCTGTAGTAGCTGATGTCCGCGCCCATGAACTGCAGTGCATCGGCGATCATTTTGCCGGAAACGCCCAGACCTACGATGCCCACCTTCAGCCCGGTGATCTCCACCGGCTCGTCCCGCAGCATGGGCATCCCAAAACCGTGCAGGATGCCGGTCAGCTCATGCAGGACATACTCCACAACGCCGCGGTCGCCGTAATCCCGGATGCCAAGCACCTTGATGCCGCGGGTGCGGGCGTAGGCGATATCCACGTTGGCGCTTTCCTCGGAATACAGGCTGCAGCACATGCCAATGTAACGGATGTTCGGGCAGCGCTCGATCACATTTTTGCCCATGCGGGAGGTATAGCTCAGAAGTACAGCATCGGCATCTCCGATGCGCTGCACGATCTCGTCATCACTGGCCGGGATATCGCGGTACAGCACCACTTCTTTTGCGTACTGATGCAGTTCTTCCTCGGCGGAAGGGATCAGGCTTACCGGCTCAATGGCCACCAGTTTGTTGAACATCTGCAAAGCCCTCCTTTAATAGAAGCATACGGGGGAGGAGAGGTTGCGCAGCAGGGCAACTACGCTCCAACCGGCAATGGCACTGGTGGAAGAGCAGATATCCACCACAGCCTTCACGCCCTCGATCTCGGCGGTGATGCAGTGGTCGTCGCCCACCCAGCCGGGTACCGAGTGCATGGTCACACCGGTAATCTCCGGGCCGGTGGTGGCCAGCGAGGTGGCAACAGCCACATTCACGCGGCGGGGGAAGGTGGCAATGGCCTGCTTGGCATTGCCGGTGAACACAGTGATCTTTTCGGTATCGGTCAGCAGGTGGTCGGCCCATACCGGCGTGTTGCGGAAGCCCTTGGCACCGGTGTGGGTCTCAATGCCTGCCGTCTCGGCCAGCTTCTGCGCCTCGGCCATCAGGGTGACGGTCTGCAGCACATCAAAGCCGCCAATGGCACCGCTTGCCAGATGCACCTTGGCACCGCCCTCCACGGCAGCGGCCTTGACCTGCTCGTAAAAATCAAGGTCCGCAAAGGCGCCAATGGAGATGATGACCAGATCCACGCCCTTTTTCAGCACCGGCACGGCCATGGCGCGCACGGCCTCCACCGAAGCAGTCTCCACAATGTATTCCGGCTGCAGTGCCAGCAGAGCATCCACATCATCGCAGACGGGACAGCCCACCTCGGCGGCAAGTTTTTCTGCGGAAGCACGGGTGCGGCTGGTCACGCCCACCAGCTCATAGTCCGGCAGCAGTCCGTTCTTCCATGCGTTGGCCACAATGCCGCCCAGAAAGCCGCAGCCTACGATGCCAAATTTTGTTTTCATATTCCGATCCTAAACTCCTTTTTTCTGCCTTTATAAAAAAGCAGCATATTCATTTTTAGTATACCATGCCCTGCGAGGAAAGAGAAGAGAAAAAACTTTTCTTTCCGCCAAGGGTGTGTTACACTGAAAAAGCAAAGGAGAGAACATTTATGAAGAAGATCACAAATCTGTTTGGCACTTTTTTAAAGATCGGTGCATTTACATTTGGCGGCGGCTACGCCATGGTAGCCCTGCTGCAAAATGAGTTTGTGGAAGAAAAAAAGTGGGTGACAAAGGAAGAATTTCTGGACATGGTAGCCATCGCCGAGTCCACGCCCGGCCCCATGGCGGTGAACAGTGCCACCTACATTGGCTACCGTATTGCGGGTACAACGGGCGCGGCGGCAGCGACCACAGCAGTGTGCATCCCGTCCTTTGTGGTCATTTACCTGATCTCGCTGTTCTTTGACCAGTTCCTCAGCCTTTCCGCAGTGGCAAGCGCTTTCCGGGGCATTCAGGTGTGCGTGATCTATCTGATCCTCTCGGCGGGCCTGAAAATGCTGAAGCAGCTGGAACGGAGTGCGTTCAATCTGGTCATCCTGGCCGCAGTGGTTCTGGCAATGGTAAGCTTTTCGGTGATGGCGGTGTCGTTCTCCTCCATCTTCTATATCCTGCTCAGCGGTACGGCGGGCCTTGGCCTGTATGCTGTGCAGAAGCTGCGGAAGGAGGACAGAGCCAAATGATCTATGCAGAGCTTTTCTGGAATTTTCTCATGATCGGCGCGCTGTCCTTTGGCGGCGGCTACGGCATGATCTCGCTGGTGCGCGAAACGGTGCTGGGGCATGGCTGGCTGACCGAAACGGAGTTCCTCAGTTTTATTGCGGTGTCAGAGTCCACACCCGGACCGCTGGCCGTCAATATGGCTACCTTCATTGGTTCTTCACAGGGCGGCTTCTGGGGCGCGCTGTGCGCCACGCTGGGGGTGGTGCTGCCGTCTTTTGTGATCATTCTGCTCATTGCGTCGGTACTGCAGAATTTGATGAAATATGCTGGTGTCAATGCATTTCTGGGCGGGGTGCGGCCCTGCGTGGTGGCAATGATCCTTGCAACGGCAATCAATATGGCACTTTCCACACTGCTGGGCTTTGCGGGCCGCAGCACCGATTTTGTACCGGATGTGCGCTCCGTTGCAGTGTTTGTACTTTTGTGGGTGCTGCATCTGCTGTGCCGCAAAAGGAAAGGCAAGGCACCATCCCCCATTCTCATGATCCTGATCTCCGCAGGGCTTGGCATCCTGTTCTGGGGAGTATAAAAAATAACGCGCCGGGTGGTTCTCGCTGAATGACCCGGCGCGTTTTGCTGTAAAAAGCCGGGCACAGGAAGACTCAGCGCTCCCTGTGCCCGGCTTCAGCTTTTATTGGAATTCAGGTGCTGTGCGATCAGGCTGCAACGGAAGATGCAGCTTCGCTGGAAGCAGCAGCCTCAGACTCAACAGCTTCAGAAGATGCCTCGCCGGAAGCAGCTTCGGACTCGGCAGCCTCAGAAGAAGCGCCGTTCTCCTCCACAGCGGAGGAAGCAGTCTCAGACTCGGCAGCGACGGAAGCGCTGGTGGAAGCAGCCTCAGAAGAGGAAGCAGCAGTGGTCTTGGAACCGCCGCAAGCGGTCATGCCAACAGCCAGAGCCAGAGCAACAACGGCAACACAAACATTCTTGAGTTTCATATCTAAAATCTCCTTGCTATACAAAAATGTATTTTGCAAAAAGCCCTGCAGGAAGGGCCTTTCTGCAAGTGGATATTCTAATCTTTTTTGCAAAAAAATCAAGAGCTTTTTTGGTTAAGAAGTGAGATTTCAAAGATAATCTACGCTTTTGTTATAATTTATCGCTAAAAGTCAAAGAGTTTTTGTTAAACTGATCGAAGCACAGGAAAACGCTGGAAAGGATTTTTTGCCGGGTTGTAATCCCTTTGTAATTTCTTTCATTATTTGTTCACTTGAATCAAGACGGGAATGCATGCTTCTTGAAGAGAAATGAAAAAATGCAAAAGCGTGGATGATGCGGCACTCGGCCGTTTGCAGTGGGCCAGAAGGTAAAGCTGGTCAAGGAGCCGGGCTGTTCTGCACCTTTTTGCTTCGGCGCACATACACCGGGCAAAGGGGGAATGTATCGTGAACCAGATCGTTTTCACTGCGTGGGTGCTGCTGTTCCCGGCGGCGTGCACTACGCTGGGGGCAGCAGGCGTGTTTTTGCTGCGGCGGCAGTCGCGGCCCTGCACGCAGCGCATCCTGTGCGGAATGGCAGCGGGCATCATGCTGGCGGCCAGTGTGTGGAGCCTGCTGCTGCCTGCTATCCAGCGCGGACAGACTTTGCCGCTTCCGGCATGGATCCCATCGGCAGTGGGGCTTGTGCTGGGCGCAGTGGGCCTTTTGCAGGTGGAACAGTTTGCCGGGCAGCTGCTGGCAGGCGGGGCCGGGCACGGCGGACGCATGGTGCTGGCTGTTACATTGCACAACCTGCCCGAGGGTATGGTGGCGGGCCTTGCCGCTGCACTGGCATTGACCGGGGAGCCGGATGCCATCAGCGGTGCGCTGGCGCTGAGCCTTGGCATCGGTCTGCAGAATATCCCGGAAGGTGCAGCAGTCAGCCTGCCGTTGGCCCATAATGGCCGCACCCGCAGTCAGGCGTTTTTTGCGGGAGCAGCTTCCGGGCTGGTAGAGCCGTTGGGGGCATTGCTTGCCTTTGCTCTGGCCGAATGGGTCAGTACTGCGCTGCCGTGGCTGCTCAGCGCGGCGGCGGGCTGCATGGTGTGCGTGACCGCACAAGAGATGATCCCGCAGGCCGTAGAGGGCGACGAGCCTGCCGGTGTTGTAAGCATCGTGCTGGGATTTGCGCTGATGATGGCGCTGGATGTGGCATTGTAAGAAAAAAGGGGCTGTTGCACATCGTTTTAGCCGAAAGTGCAACAGCTATTTTTAAAATCAAATGATATCTCCCACCCCTTGCAATCTGTCTGCGTTTATGGTACAATATTCTGGCATTCAATGAATGTGTCGGACAGCGCCTGCTGCGTGGTTCGGCATACGGATGCGGGTCCTGTACG